>ERZ1031170.51-NODE-51-length-15200-cov-6.935094_pt1 | contig 15200 bp, 13 predicted proteins | sample MGYA00518222_ERZ1031170 | MGnify/ENA primary metagenome ERZ1031170 (study PRJEB33718, sample SAMN03159772) | human skin metagenome | collected 2014-05-20 | study: EMG produced TPA metagenomics assembly of the PRJNA266117 data set (Human skin bacterial metagenome and... | reverse complement strand
TGTAGAGAGGTCTCGTGGGCTCGGAGATGTGTATAAGAGACAGCCTGAAAGATAAATATTGAAAATCTATATGGCGTCAAGTGACGGGGTTTCAAGCCCCCGGCGCTGATAAAACTCATCCACAAAGGCGGTCAATTTACCCTGTTCAATTGCCTGACGCAAACCAGCCATAAGCTCCTGATAATAATGCAGGTTATGGATGGTATTGAGCTGCGCACCAAGGATCTCTTTACACTTATCGAGGTGATGCAGATAGCTGCGACTGAAGTTCTGGCAGGTATAACAACTGCATTCAGCATCCAGTGGCGCAGGATCAGTTTTATGCACAGAATTACGGATTTTCACCACGCCATTTCGGGTAAACAGAAAACCGTTGCGGGCGTTACGGGTGGGCATCACACAATCAAACATATCCACGCCACGGCGGACCGCTTCAACAATATCTTCCGGCTTGCCCACACCCATCAGATAACGGGGTTTATCCTCAGGCATCTTCCAGGCCAGATGATCCAGCACTTTGATCATCTCATCTTTGGGCTCACCCACAGAAAGACCACCAATCGCATAACCATCAAACTCAATGGCAGTCAGCCCTTGCAGTGATTCATCACGCAAATTGGGGTACATCCCTCCCTGCACAATGCCAAACAACGCCGACGGGTTATCGCCATGGGCCTGCTTGGAACGCTCAGCCCAGCGCAGGGAGAGTCGCATAGAATCAGCTGCTTCCTGTTCGGTGGCCGGGTATGGGGTGCACTCATCAAAGATCATCACAATATCCGATCCCAGTTCGCGCTGAACCTCCATCGACCGCTCAGGACTCAAGAAGACTTTGCTGCCATCCACCGGGGACTGAAACGACACGCCCTCTTCCGTAATTTTGCGCATTTTGCCGAGACTGAACACCTGAAAACCGCCGGAATCGGTCAGGATAGGACCTTGCCATTGCATAAAGTCATGCAGATCACCGTGCTGTCTGACGATCTCCGTACCCGGGCGCAGCATCAGGTGAAAAGTGTTACCCAGAATAATCTGAGCACCGGTGGCTTCGATATCTCTGGGCAACATGCCTTTCACGGTGCCGTAAGTGCCTACCGGCATAAAAGCCGGGGTTTCTACGCTGCCACGGGGAAAGGTCAGCCGTCCGCGGCGTGCCTTGCCGTCTTCAGCGTGTTTTTCAAACTGCATAAAACAGGTTCTGCTCATTGGGCACTCTCTTTGCGATAACGACCCGGAACAGCGTCATTACGGGTAATAAACATGGCATCGCCATAACTGAAAAAACGGTAGCGCTCCGCCACAGCCGCAGCGTACGCGTCCTTAACCGGCTGCATACCGGCAAACGCACTGACCAGCATCAGCAGGGTCGATTGCGGCAGGTGGAAATTGGTAATCAAGGCATCCACTGTACGGAACCGGTAACCAGGGTAGATAAAGATATCAGTGTCACCAAAAAACGGTTCAATCTGACCTGACTGACTGGCGGTTTCCAGACAACGCACACTGGTGGTGCCCACAGCAATGACCCGCTTGCCTGCTGCCTGAGTGGCCTGAACCTGGGCACAGACCTCCGGGCTGACTTCGATATATTCCGCATGCATGCGATGCTCATCGATCTGATCAACCTTCACCGGTTGAAACGTGCCCGCGCCAACATGCAGGGTTACAAAGGCACGTTTAACACCTTTTTTATCCAGCGCCTGCAGCAGGGGCTCATCAAAATGCAGACCGGCGGTGGGGGCAGCCACGGCACCTGGCTTACTGTTGTATACGGTCTGATAGCGCTCGCGGTCAGAGTCCTGATCTTCACGTTTCATGTAGGGTGGCAGCGGCATATGCCCATGCGCTTCAAGCAAAGTGATCAGGTTATCATTGCCGGCAAAAGTCAGCTCAAACAGATTATCGCGCCGGGCCACCACCTCTGCCCTGAGGCCACCTTCCAGCAACAGGGCTGCGCCGGGTTTAGGTGACCGACTGGAACGGATATGCGCCAGTGCGCGATGTTCCCCAATAACCCGCTCAATCAGCAGTTCAATTTTGCCGCCGCTTTCTTTCTGGCCAAACAGGCGGGCAGGAATCACCCGGGTATCGTTGAAGATCATCAGATCACCCGGTTCAACCTTGTCCAGAATGTCGGTGAACTGGCCATGCGAGATAGATTCACTAGGGCCATCCAAACATAACAGACGACTTGCGCTGCGCTGCGCCAGCGGGTGGCTGGCAATCAGCTCTTCGGGCAAGTCAAAATCAAAATCGGACACCTGCATGGGTCTAAACGCTCTCGCTTGGAATCAGGGCGCGCATTGTACCGTAAGCGGGGGCGTATTTCAGTTTCTCTGGAGAAATGAAGCAAGGTCAGGCTGGCGCAAAAAAGCCGGACCCGGGTGTCCATGGCACCCCTGTGAGCCCGGCCCGGAACATTAATTAATGATCGTGTGGATCCTGATAGCGTAGCTGACCACGAATCGCACCATTTGGATAATCCGGGTTATGTACGTTGATATAGAACATCTCCGGATTTTCCAGAATGAGCTGCACAATGCCCGGAGCGGCACCATTAAATTTATCCCCGGCCTCATATTCACTCAGACAATCTGCCGCATTGCCATCTTCCGGGCCTGCCAGCTTGGCAACCACCGGGCCGTTTTCACCTCTGGCACCCATATGAATATGCGCAGCCATACCCTCGCCCACTGGCACCGTCTGAATTTTATCGACTGTCAGTACATAGCAGAGGGTTTCAGGGTCGCCATCAATGCCAAACACATAGGCTTCGCCCTTGCCGTTTGGGTCACCCAACATTCTTTCATCTGTTGCGTCACTGCTGACCTGTTCGCCACCCCATAAATCAGTGGTCAAAACGGTATTGGTATGACCTGCATGGGTCAGTGTTGCTGCACCCATAAGTACTGCAAAAATACCCCAGACTGAACGTTTATTATGCTCTGTTCCATGATGTTTCATGTTCTGATCCTCTTTATTTTTTACTGGGGACATTGGTTACATCTATGTCCATTGCTCACTACGCAGACCAGGAAGAGACAGATCAAATTTTAAGCAGTTAATATTTTTTAAGCGTTCTGTTCAGAGATTGATTGACGCGGCCAGTAAGCTTTCTATAATACGCAGCTCACACTGTGCCAGCGTGGTGAAATTGGTAGACACAGGGGATTCAAAATCCCCCGCCCTAACAGGTGTGCCGGTTCGAGTCCGGCCGCTGGTACCACAGAATCTAAAGAAAAAGGCCTGCTCATTTTATGTGAGCAGGCCTTTTTCTTTTCCCCCATCCTAAATAATACGCATCGAAGGCTCAGGCGACTGCCATCAACAGAAGCAGTTTCCACCCTGCATTTTTGCGCGATACATTGCCTGGTCGGCACATTCCAGCAGTTCATCGGTCGTCGTGCCATTTTCGGGGTAAAAAGCAATGCCGATACTGGCAGTCAGGCCATGCGGCAAATCGATCTGTTGCTGAATCTTGCTGATTTCATCCAGCAACTGCTGCGCAATCTGTTCTGCCGATGTCTTGTTTTTCAGATCATTCAGCACCACCACAAACTCATCTCCGGCCAGCCTGGAGACGGTATCGGTACTGCGCAGCTGGGTTAGCGCGTCCGCCACAGACTCCAGTACCCGGTCACCAACCGCATGACCTTTCTGATCATTAATCTGTTTAAAGCCATCCAGGTCAACAAACAGCACTGCGGCCATACCGTCTGAACGCTGTACATGCTCGAGTGTCAGTTTCAGGCGCGCCATCAGTAATAAGCGGTTTGGCAGCCCTGTAAGCGTATCGTGATGCACCTGTTTTTCGAGTGACTGGTGCCGGTTGCGCACACGGCTCATCTGGTAGCACACGGCATTCACCAGGATGGTCATGAGCAGCAACCAGGCAATCCCCACAATCACCACTCTATTCAGGGCATGTTGCTGATCATGTGCCAACTGATGCGCCAGTTCGGTCGTGATGCTTTCCTGCGGCATAGCCACCAGGGTCCAGCGAGAGCCCTCGATATCAACCGACTGCCTGATACGGGCCTGCTCCTCGGGTTGTAGCCGCCAGTTACGCCGGTACTCGCCTCTGGCACCCTGTTCCGTGAATTCAATCATATTCGGAACATCACGATGAATAAGCATCACCTCAACGTCATTACCACTGAACGTGTTGAGTGATGTGGTGATGATAGGGGTCAGAAAATTGGCAAAAAAGATTACCGTTGTCGCACCGGTATTCAACTGCGTCATCACATCAAAGTGGCTGAGTTTCATATCGGGATGCAGTCGCTTGATCCCCTCTGCAGGATGGCGAGAGAAGACTTTAATATCGTGTTTACAGGGCTGACCTATCAACCCCGGAAACACTTCCAGAATGGGGTCGCCTTCTGCATTTGCCAGTGTAAATGCCACCACATCCGGATAGGTCTTTTTCAGTAACGCCAGCAGGTGATGATAGTTGGCACTTTCAGCATCGGGGTTTTCAATCAGATCCTGAATAATCGACAGGTTTGAGCGGGCAAACAGATCAATGCTGAGAGAGAGTTCACTTAAGCGGGTTTCCAGGCCTGACTGAGTATTGGCCAGGGCACGGGTAGACATCTGCTGCAGCTGGGTTTCATGGGCCTGCTGCTGTTGCTGGGCATGGCGCTGCATCCAGTGACTGGCCAGCAAAACATAGAGTCCCATGGCACAGGCAATAATAAAAATTTTCTTTGCAACAGACCTGCCGCACACCACGCTGAACAAATGAGTAACGCCTTCAACCGATTACGTAGCAACGAAACTAAGTAAGTTCGCCGGCTTTGTAAACCATGGTTTAAACGTTTTTTTGTTTCTTGCCATGTTGCCTGTACTTCATCTGAGGTCGGATGCTGTGCTGCAGCAGGCTCGGAACTCAGTATTTGGTGACCTGTTTGTTTATCTGTACACCAAGACATGAACGCTCTCAGGCTCAGAAACATAGAGGCCGGAACTTAAAAGCATCTTAAACTCGGCCCCAGCAGGTAACCTGCTTGAAAAACCTTCACGCAGTTGCGGTCTTGCCGTGCGTTATCGGCCAGAGAGCTGTCTATACTGAAACTCCTACTGATTAAAATTTACTCACAGGAGTGCCCCATGAAACGATACTGGACGCTGTTTTTAATGCTGTGGATGGGGTTATCCGGACTGGCCTATGCAGCAAAACCACCACCGAAAAATCCACCCGCTGCCGCGCCAGAGATTTACTCCGTAAAGATAGATTATTCGACGCTGATGCTCCTTGTTGAAGGCGTGAATCTTGATACCGCCAGTGCCACCGTTACTCTGGGGGGCGCTGACACGGCACTGAACCCCGCTTCGTCTGATAATTTACTGATGCTCGAAACCACGCCGGAGGTTGCTGCCGCAGTAGATGAGCCAGGGAACTATGTTATTGCCCTGACCACTGATGCAGGCAGCATCAGCCTGTCGATTTTTATTCCGTTCGGGCTAGTCTATCTGCCACCCGGTGAAGGGCCCTGCCCTTGTGAAAGTGATTGGGATCATTTTGCCAGTCTGGCCTCACCTGCTGGGTATAACGGACAAGAACCCTATTGCATCATCGATTCAGGCGTCAGCGACTATGTCACTGTGCAGTTCTTGGATGCCGCTGTGAGCAATTACTGGGTCCTGAGAACTCAATGGACCGGCTCCGGAGGATTTTGCGAGCAGTACCTTGACGGACCACGCCGCGCACTAAGCTCAGAGGATGAATATAACGCCTGCGCCGCATATTTGCGCACCAATTACGTCGATGTATATCCCAGCCCGATTGGCGGCACTGATTGTCTATTTTAAGTTCGAGAGAGTAAAACAAAGCCCGGCAGATACCGGGCTTTTTACTTTACTGCGGTTCGCTTTCAGCTGAACCATTACTGGCCTCAGACTGAACCTCGGCTTCCAGTTTATCCACCCGCTGATATCCCCTTGGCAGGCGGTTACCCCGGCGTCCTCGTTCGCCTTTGTAGTGATCCAGGTCCACACCCTTCAGGCGCAGGAACTGCTTGCCAGAATACACCAACAACACATCATCCGGCCCCAGAATGGCCTGCGCGACCACGACTTCATCACCGGAAGCCGCCCGTGCTGACGGGATATTGATGATCTTGTTGCCTTTGCCTCGGGAGAGTTCCGGCAACTCTGCCACCGGGAACAACAGCAGCCGTCCCTCATTGGTGACAGAGGCGATCAGTTGGGTCGATTTATCCTGCACAGTCAACGGCGCTAGCACCAACGCGTTTTTCGGCAACGTCAGCGCGGCTTTACCGTTTTTGGTTTTGCTGGTCAGCTCGCCCACCTGGGTCACAAAACCATACCCCGCATTCGAGGCCAACAGCAGATAATCCGATTCTTTGCCGGACAGCGCACCTTCAATGGTGGCACCTTTAGGCATGCTGATCTTGCCGGTAACCGGCTCCCCCTGCCCCCGGGCAGACGGCAGATTATGGGTATCGAGTGTATAACTGCGACCGGTACTGTCCAGCAGCAACGTGGGCTGATTTGCCCGGGCTTTGCAGGCCAGTTTAAAGCCATCACCGGATTTATAGCTTAAGCCTTCCGCATCAATATCATGACCTTTGGCGGCCCGAACCCACCCCTGTTTTGACACAACTACAGTCACAGGGTCGGCTGTCAGCAGATCTTTTTCACTGAACGCCTGTGCGTCTTCACGGGAGACAATCGGTGAGCGGCGTGCATCACCATACTGCTCAGCATCGGCGGTGAGTTCCTCTTTGATTAGGTTACGCATCGCTTCATCCGAACCCAGAATGCCCTGCAGCTTTTTACGTTCCTGCTCCAGTTCATCCTGCTCGCCGCGAATCTTGATCTCTTCCAGCTTGGCCAGGTGACGCAGTTTCAGATCCAGAATCGCATCGGCCTGCACCGCGGTCAGACCAAACCGGTTCATCAGCTCCTGTTTGGGATGATCTTCATGCCGGATAATCGCAATCACCTCATCAATATTGAGGTAAGCGGTCATCAAACCTTCCAGAATATGCAGGCGTTCCAGCACCTTATCCAGACGATGCTGCAGACGTCTGCGTACAACGCCGGTACGCCAGCTTAACCATTCGGTGAGGATACGGCGCAGATCTTTCACCTGTGGCCGACCATCAATGCCGATCATGTTCATATTAACGCGATAGGTGCGTTCCAGATCGGTTGAGGCAAACAGGTGCGCCATCAGCTGCTCGATATCGACCCGATTAGAACGCGGCACAATCACCAGCCGGGTCGGATTTTCATGGTCTGACTCATCGCGCAGGTCACTGACCATGGGCAGTTTCTTCTGCTGCATCTGCGCGGCGATCTGCTCCAGCACCTTCGCGCCTGAGACCTGATGCGGCAATGCCGTCACGATGATATCGCCCTCTTCGCGCATATACACAGCGCGCATCCGCACCGAACCACGACCGGTTTCATAGAGTTTTCTGAGTTCGGCCCGAGGGGTAATGATCTCCGCCTCTGTAGGCATATCCGGCCCCGGTACAAACTCACAGAGCTGATCCAGATCAGCCTCCGGATTATCCAGCAGGTGGATACAGGCGCTGGTAACTTCACGCAGGTTATGCGGCGGAATATCGGTGGCCATGCCCACCGCAATACCGGTGGTGCCATTGAGCAACACATTCGGCAGACGCGCCGGCAGAATGGCAGGTTCGCGAAGGGTACCGTCAAAGTTGGGTAGCCAGTCCACCGTGCCCTGCCCCACTTCAGCCAGCAGCACATCGGCATAAGGCGCCAGTCTGGATTCGGTATAACGCATCGCCGCAAAGGATTTGGGATCATCCGGCGAACCCCAGTTACCCTGACCATCCACCAGCGGATAACGGTAGCTGAACGGCTGCGCCATCAACACCATCGCCTCATAACAGGCAGAGTCACCATGGGGATGAAACTTACCCAGCACATCACCCACGGTACGCGCCGATTTTTTGTATTTGGCGGTCGCCTTCAGGCCCAGCTCGGACATGGCATACACAATCCGGCGCTGCACCGGTTTCATGCCATCGCCGATATGCGGCAGGGCACGGTCCAGGATCACGTACATGGAATAGTCCAGATACGCTTTCTCGGTAAAATCCTTCAGCGACAGGCGTTCCGTTTCGCCTTCAAAGGTGGTTTGCATTGTCATCGTTTATCTTCACCATTCGCTTTACACTGTTTTTACAGCGTTACAAAAATAGAGTCGCATCAATTGAAAACAGCCATTGCTCAGTTGCACGGCCATTAAACAGGGCGGGTACCTGCCCGCCAAAGGGTTTGCCATCACCCCGATAATTGTCATACCGCAGCTCCGGGCGAATACGCAGCCAGGGCTGAGGGTACCAGGACAGATTCGCCGTCCAGGCACGGTACTCCCCCGCAGGCAGAAGAAAGAAGGCTCCCTGCGGATCGTTAAACTCTTCCAGCCGCATAGCCGCCTGCAGACTGGGGGTCAGCTGGCGGATCAGACTGAGATTCCAGCCATACCACTCGCTGGTTTCCACGATCAGAAAACCGGGAGGGTTGTGGCGGTCCGCCACCACATCACCACCCGCCTGACGCCCATAAACCGCATTAAATACGCCGCGCCAGGCTTTCTTCTCACCAAACTGATGGCTGACCGTCAGAGAATGAAACTGTCGGAACAGATCTTTGCCCTGACTGCTGACCGCAATAAAAGGTGCCTGATCGCTGACGCCATTCTCTGATTGTTCATTGCCCCAGATACTCTCAACATCAACCCAGGTGGCCATATCCGGGCTGCGCCACTGCAGGGCGGTAATCAGACTTTTATCGCTGTTGTTATCCTGCAGGTTATTCCAACCCTGTACCAGTCCAAGCTCAACGCCCCAGAATCCGTAGGAATTGTCCACCGGCAGTCGGGTCGAGAGCAGCCCCCCAAAGTGTTTGCTCGGGCCATACAGAAACGCATAGGCATGACTGTAAAACGGACTGGGAGGATCAATCGGTGCACCGATTTCGTTGCCAATATTGGTAAACCAGGTACCAAACTGAAAGGTCGTACCCGCCCCCCAGGGGGCATAGGCCGTCAGGAACCATTGCGGCAAAATAGCAACCCGCTTTTCATCTTCATTCAGGCCCAGCTCGTCATCAAAACCGTAGGTACGGCTGAAGTCCTCACCGTACCGGCCCTGCACCAGAAAACCCCAGTCCCAGTCCTGATAGGTACTGCCAGGAAACGGGCCGATACGTGGGCGTATCCGGCTGTTCAGGGGTTTTTCAATGATCACTTCTGCCCGGTTCAGCACAAAACCGTCATGCAGATTGAGAAAGCCTGAGGGAAAGACATTGTCGCCTCCCAGATCAGAGGCGATCAGTCCGCTCTGCAGACGGGCTGAAATATCAATATGATGCTGCTGCCACAGGTCACGGTCGACAAAGAGCTGGTAAAACCAGCCCTTCGGTTGTGCTGCCTGTACCGAACTGGAAACCAGCAGCACCAGTAGCAGCGCGGCTGCTTTATACATCCGCCAGATTACCCTTGCTTTCCAGCCACTCTTTACGGTCTGAGGAGCGTTTTTTCGCCAGCAGCATATCCATCATCTCGTTGGTGCCGTCTCCCGCTTCGATCATTAACTGCACCAGTCGGCGGGTATCCGGCGACATGGTGGTTTCCCGCAGTTGCATCGGGTTCATCTCACCCAGACCCTTAAAGCGCTGCACACCAATCTTGGCGTTGGAGCGTTCGGCCCGGATTCGCTCCATAATGCCATCACGCTCGGCATCATCCAGTGCATAAAAGACTTCCTTGGCCACATCGATCCGGTACAGAGGCGGCATCGCCACATAGACATGCCCCGCGGCCACCAGCGGGCGGAAATGGCGCACAAACAGGGCACAGAGCAGGGTTGCAATATGCAGACCGTCAGAGTCCGCATCCGCCAGAATACAGACTTTGCCGTAACGCAAGCCCTTCAGGTCATCGGAGCCCGGTTCAACACCGATCGCCACCGAGATATCATGGATCTCCTGGGAACCCAGCACCTCGCCCGGGTCCACCTCCCAGGTATTCAGTATCTTGCCCCGCAGCGGCATTATCGCCTGAAACTCGCGGTCACGGGCCTGTTTGGCCGAACCACCCGCGGAGTCACCCTCTACCAGAAACAGCTCTGACTGCAGGGTATCGCCACCGGAACAGTCGGCGAGCTTGCCCGGCAGAGCAGGGCCAGAAGTGACCTTTTTACGCACCACTTTGCGGTTGGAGCGCAGGCGTTTCTGGGCGTTACTGATCACCACTTCAGCGAGTTTTTCACCCTCTTCAACATGTTTGTTGAGCCAGAGAGAAAACGCATCCTTGATAGCACCGGTGATAAACGCAGCGATCTGACGAGAAGAGAGGCGCTCTTTGGTCTGACCGGCAAACTGCGGATCACGCATCTTGGCAGAGAGGATGTAGCAGCAGCGATCCCAGATATCATCACCGGTAAGTTTTACGCCACGCGGCAGCAGATTGCGGAATTCACAAAACTCGCGCATCGCTTCCAGCAAACCGGTACGTAACCCGTTGACATGGGTACCGCCCTGCGCGGTGGGGATCAGGTTAACGTAACTTTCGCAGGTCATCTCGCCGCCTTCCGGCAGCCACTGTACCGCCCACTCGACGGCATCTTCTTCACCCTGTAGCGAACCGGTAAAGGGTTCCGCCGGCACCGTTTCATACACCTGAGTGGTACCCTTGAGGTAGTCCACCAGGCCATCTTCGTAATACCACTCCTCTTTTTCCCGCTGGGCACCGGTCAAGTCAGTAAACGTGACTTTCAGGCCGGGACAAAGTACCGCCTTGGCCCGCAGATTATGCTTTAGCCGGGAAACGCTGAATTTATGACTGTCGAAATATCCCGGGTCAGGCAGAAAACGTACGGTGGTGCCGGTATTCCGTTTACCGCAGGTATCTACTACCTCCAGATCGGAAACTTTTTCCCCGTCAGCAAAGCCGATCCGGTACACCTGACCATCGCGACGTACCTGCACCTCCAGCAGTTTGGACAGGGCATTCACTACCGACACACCCACACCGTGCAAGCCACCGGAATAGGTATAGTTATCGTTGCTGAACTTACCTCCGGCATGCAGTTTGGTCAGGATCAGTTCAACACCGCTGACCCCCTGCTCCGGATGAATATCCACCGGCATGCCGCGTCCATCATCAGTGACTGTAAGGGATTGATCTTTATTCAGAATGACATCGATCTGGCTGGCATGTCCTGCCAGCGCCTCATCCACCGAGTTATCAATGACCTCCTGCGCCAGATGGTTGGGGCGGTCGGTTTCGGTGTACATGCCAGGGCGCCGTCTGACGGGCTCCAGGCCACTGAGAACTTCTATGGCGTCCGCGTTGTATTGCTTCGACATCGAATGCGGTTCCTGTTAACTGGAATGGTAAAGGGGTGTAGCCGGCGGTAACTCAATCCGGCCTTCGGCAAACGCTAAGATTGCCGGTATCAACTGTTCAAACTGCTCAAAGCCATGACTGCCACCGGGCTGCACAAACTGGGGCGAATCAGCAAACATCGCCACGGCTTCCCGGTAGTCGAGTGTTTCATCGCCGGTCTGGGTCAGCAGCAGATAACGTGTTGGGTCACTGATCTGCACGGTCTGCAACTGCAGCAGTTGCAGCAGATGGCCCTCGGTTAACTGATACACCTCACCGGAGTATAGGTTTCTGTTTTCACCCAGATAAGCAGGCAGTAACTCATGCGGATTCACTGCCGGATTAATCAGAACCGTGCGTACATGAGGATAGCGTTCCGTCAGCCAGGTACTGTAAAAACCACCCAGAGAGCTGCCCAGCAATATCACCGGGCGATCCCAATGCTGCTCTACTTCTGCCTGCAGGCTATGCATCGCTTCCCTTGGCCAGTGCGACAGATCCGGTATTGCCACCTGCCCGGCACGGCCCAGCTGCTGCATATGCTGCAGAAACAATTGCGCCTTCATCGACTGCGGCGAACTGTTAAAGCCATGTACATAAATAAAAAAGGGTGCGGTCATAACCTATGGAAAATATCGGGAAGCGCAGTGCAAGTCCAGTCTCTGATGGCATGGCAAGTACCCGGCTGCGGTGATCCGGTTACGCATTGATCAGATGCGTGACTGAGACTTCAATCTGTCCCTGTGGCCAGAGCCGGTAATGACTGTAAGCCGGTGCCGCTAACCTGCTGTCGGGTTCCTCTTCCGGCGTCTCAGTCCCGGCTTTGTACTGAGGAGCAGTGGCCGGTGAACAAAACAGTCTGACCGAACCCCGATGCTCATCCCGCCGCTGATGCAGATGACCAAACACCACCCCTCGCACCTGAGACGAGCCCTCAATGATCCGCCAGAAGGCATCCGGATTGCCCAGTGAGATACGATCCTGCCAGGCACTCTGTACCGGTATCGGATTATGATGCAACACCACCAGGCAATGTTTTGACCCCGCTGTTACCAACTGTTGTTGCAAAAACCGCAGTTCAGACATGGCCAGTGACCCCCCTCCGATCCCATTGGGTGCAGATGTACTATCGAGCAGAATGATACGCCAATGTTGGAAATCGACCTGTTTGCGGTTCAGGTCCGGAAAAGCCGTCATGGCCTCTGGCAGGTCATGGTTACCGGGAATCCAGCAGGCGGGATAGGGCAACGAACCCACTGCATCAGCCAGGCGGGCATAGGCGCTCGGCGCGTGATGGGTCAGATCACCCGTCAGCAGCAATATGTCTGCACTCAGGGATTTGATCGCCGACAGTGCCTGCCGGAAACGCGCTTCGGCATCCGCTCCTCTGCGTAACATACCCGGTTGTTCAGGCAGATGAAGATCGGTCAGTTGTAACAGATTGATGGGATTTGCTTCAGCCACTGAACACCGGTTCTGCACAGTGTCCATGTTGCAGGCATTCGCTCAACCACTCCCCCAGGTGCTGGTTAAGCTGATTTTTTTCATCCGGCTGGTGCATCTGCCGGTTGGGATAGGGGTAGGCACCCGAGAGCTGTTTGCGCTGCAGACAAACCACTTCAGCCATAGCCGCATCATGGTAAAGACGTACCACCATTGCCGGCGCCGCCAGCCAGGGCAGATCAGAAGCAAATCGGTGTCTGACCACAACGGTGGAGGTGTAACGAAAACGCTCATCCACGCGGATCTCAAGCTCTGCCTGATGATTCTGCCAGCTGATCTGAAAATTGCGCACATCACGACGGTCCAGATCAGGCATCAGCTTCATGATCCGGGCGTAGTTGGTTTCGCAGATTGCCATCTGGCGACTCAAATCAGGCACATACTTACGTTTCATTATTTTCCCCGGCGTCCGGGTTTACCTCACTCCACTGCTGACGTAAACGGGTCTGATTCAACTGCAGCCATTGCAAGGCGATAATGGCTGGCGAATTGAAGATCTTACCATTAGACACTAATGCAAAGGCATCTGCAGCGTCCAGCAGATGCACTCTGATATCTTCTCCCTCGTGGGGCAGGCCAAAGTCTCCGCCCAGGGGGCGACTGTCCACCATGGCGCAGAAAAGGTCGATATACTCACGGGTTGCCCCCGAGCTGGGCACATAACGGATAATATGTTCCAGCGAACCCAGAGCAGCGCCCGCCTCTTCCACAGCTTCGCGCCGGGCCACCTGTGCCGGCGTTTCCCCTGTTTCAACAATGCCGGCCACCAGTTCCAGCATCCAGGGGCCATCCGGATGTTCTAATGCTCCAACGCGGAACTGTTCAATCAGCACGACCCGGTCTAGCACAGGGTCATACAGCAGCACGCAGACCGCATCGTCACGAAAGAACAGCTCACGCTGAATCTGAATCTCACCCCCTGCAAAGGTTTTATGCCGCAGTTTCAGGCGCAGCATGCGAAAGAAGCCCTGATACAGGGTTTCTGCCGCTTCCTGCCGGAAATCATTATGCGTAAATGTGGGGGACCAGTCCTGCTCTGCCATACGCGACCCTGCCTGCCAAAGCTTCACTATAGCATGGCAGGCACTGGCAGAACTGTTTCTCGGGAATCAGTGGCTGGCGCGACGGCGGTCGACAAAAAGCGCACTGCCGGACTGGCGTTTGGCTTCTTTTTTGGCCATCGCCGCCAGTTCAGACACTTCATTGTGGTTCTGACAGCGGTATGGGTCCGGATGCACCACACCAATCGCAAGGCCCATCACCGGGAAAAATGCCTGCTGGCCATTGCGCTCCTGACCCAGAATACCACCCTGCATCAGATCAGCCGGCAGATAATAATCACGGATTGCCTCATCAAAGGCACTTAACACCTGTTCACACTGTGGATGCCAGTCGCAACTGCCAAAAATAACCACAAAGTCATCGCCACCAATATGGCCGATAAAATTCTCGCTGCCACAGGCATACTGCACCAGCAGTTCGCCCATCATCCGAATCACCTGATCACCTTTGGCATAACCATACAGGTCATTGAAAGGCTTGAAATTATTCAGATCAAAATAGGCTACCCGAAAGTCCAGCGCCTGCTGTAGCCGGCGGTCCATCTCCCGATGCAGAGGCACATTGCCCGGCAGAAGTGTCAGGGGATTGGCATAATGTGCATTCTGCACTTTCAGTTCGGTAATCTGTTTCAGCAGGTCACGAATATAGGCCACACCGAGATAGCGTCCGTCCTGCACAATCACCAGTTCCTGTTGCAGATCACCGTTGTCCTGATTGGTGATTTTTTGCGACACATCCGCCAGAGACTGACTGCTCTCTGCCACAATGATATCCCGCCGCACGATATGAGAGACCGGTTTTTTCTCGTTCAGAGCCCTGCCATAGGGTGTGGAAAACAGCTCCAGCAGATCACTTCTGCGCACAATGCCCAGCGGACGCTGCTGTTTTAATACCGGCAATACAGTCAGGCCAGTGTGGCTGTGAAACAACTCGGCGGCTGTCAGCAGGCTGTCCTCCGGTTGCAGTGCCGGTGCCGCCCGCAGCAGGGAAAACGCCGTCATAGCAACATTTTCAGGCAAGCGTTCGCTGCTTTCTGTCAGGGGAAACACCGGAGGCTGCCAGTCCTGTTGCGGTTCCGGCACGGGTCGACCAAGCAGAAAACCCTGCCCCAGCGAGATCCCCAGTCCCTGCAACGCACGCACCTCTTCCGGACGTTCAATGCCTTCGGCAATCACCTGACATCCCATGACCTGACTGCTGTCTCTTATACACATCTGACGCTGCCGACGAGCGATCTAGT
>ERZ1031170.49-NODE-49-length-15432-cov-5.746570_pt1 | contig 15432 bp, 10 predicted proteins | sample MGYA00518222_ERZ1031170 | MGnify/ENA primary metagenome ERZ1031170 (study PRJEB33718, sample SAMN03159772) | human skin metagenome | collected 2014-05-20 | study: EMG produced TPA metagenomics assembly of the PRJNA266117 data set (Human skin bacterial metagenome and... | reverse complement strand
AACAGCGGCAGGGTCGCCATAATGCGTTCCTGCTCATGTACATTCAGCACATCCGCCGTCTGTTTCAGGTTGCCGATCATATTACGATGGCTGAGCAGCACGCCTTTAGGCTCGCCTTCACTGCCAGATGAGAAGAGGATGGCCGCCGGGTCTTCCAGATCAACCCGATGACACAACCAGGCACTTACCAGACGTGTAGGCAGCAGTGCGATCAGCGCCAGTGTTGTCAGGGCCTCAGGTTTAGTGATGCCTGCCTTGATATCTTCCATAAACAACACAGTCCGGTTGGCAAACAGCGGCTCCACATCAATGCCCCGGGTTGCCAGCTTGCTGACAAACTGACGCGCTGTAACAATGGTTTCCACCTCTGCCTGCTGCAGGGCTGACAGCTGGCACTCAAGCGATGCGGTAAAGTTGATGTTCACCAGTGTGCGCCCGGCCATCAAACCCGCCATGTTGGCAATACAACCGGCACTGGCAGTTGGCATCAGCAAGCCAAGATTCTGTCCCGGTGTTTTACGAATTCGGCGGGCAAACAGCGCACAGGCGGTGAGCAGCCGACGGTGGGTTAATGGCTCACCTTTCACATCCGTAATCGCCCACTCGGTTGGAGCCGCCTTTGCGGTTCGAATAAAGGCCGCCGCCAGAGGCTCAAGGGTACGGGTATGTTCTTCCCAGGCGTGAATTGACAGCTCCAGCACCTGCTTTTTCACCTCCGCTGCCGTGCTTTCAATGGGCATTGGTTTGCCAAACGCCGCAATCACATCTCGCTTCATACCGCCGGCCCGCAGAGTTTTGAGGCGCTCGCTGGAGCGGGAAAAACGACTGCCCCAGAGGCCACGCAGATAAAACGGCACCACCACACCTGAAGCCCCCTGGCAGGCTTTTTCAAAGCCTTTTTTAAACTCAGCCACCTGACCGGTATAGCTGATGGCACCTTCCGGGAACAGACAGACCACTTTGCCCTGGTTAAGTAGTTCGCGCACCTGATCCAGTGCCCCCCGACTCTGCCCGCCGGAAATTGGAATCACCCCGTAACGGCGCATAAACCAATTCAGATACCAGCGGTTATAAATCTCTTTATCCATCACAAAGTGAATATGCCGCGGACAGGCCATCTGCAAAATCGCCCAGTCCAGCCAGCTGACATGATTACCCAGCAACAGGGTGCCTTTACCGTCCTCCGGCAGGTTTTCAAACCCCAGCACCTGCAGGCGGTATTTTCGTTTTAGTAAAGACAGCACTAACAGGCGCACAAAAGCCTGAGGCACCGTATTCAGGGCCAACAACGTGCCGCCCACGGCAATCATGGCGAGCAGGATCAACAACCACAGACTGTCTACGCCCAGATAGGCACAGACCACCGTGAGCACCAGAAAGCTGAACATGGCGATGTTCTGGATAAAATTGTTACCCGCCAGCACCCGACCGGTCTCGTTTTCATCCGCATGGAACTGAATCAGCGCATTCAGCGGCACGTTCATCAGCGCCCCACTTAAACCGATGCCCAGAAATACCAGCCCCTGCAACGCCATGCTGTCGAGTTGCGGCAGCAGTATCAGGCCGATGGCCACACCCCCCGCACCCAACGGAATCAGACCCAGGTTGATATGGTGCCGCGACCAGCGTCCGGCCAGCATCGAGCCGATCATGATACCGATGCCCGCCAACGCCATAACACCCTGAATAACAAAGGTGTTGTGCTGATCCAGATGGGTCTCGGCAAATGCAGGAAACACCGCCAGCATCACCTGAGAGATCGACCAGAAAATTGACAAACCGATAATGGATAGCCAGATGGGACGGTGGGAAAAGATCAGGCTTAGATTGGCAGAGAGAGTTTTGCCCCGCCGATAGGCCTGCCAGTCAAAACGTGAGGCCTGATTCACCTCCTGGGTTTGCGGCAAACGCCAGGCCAGTGCCAGTTCAATCAGGGAACCGGCCACCAGCACCCAACCCAGCGGAGCCACCCGTTGCAGGCTCTGCTCCGGCGTCATCTGCTCGGCCCCTTCCAGGCGCAGCTCAAACATCAGTGAAAACACCACAATACCGGACAGAATCGCCACCATGCTGGCGGCCTGAACCCAGCCATTGCCCTCGCTCAGGTTGTCCACCCCGAGCAGCTCTTTGATATAGCCGTATTTGGCCGGAGAGTAGAACGCACTCTGCACGGCGATAAGAAAGGTCAGACCAAAGGCCACAATAAACCAGCCCTGGTAATAACAGAATGTGATCAGCAGACAGACAGCAACAGCCGCCACAGCCGCTTGCCGCATCACCCGGTTTTTCGGGTATTTATCGGCCACAAAACCACAGGGCGTAAACAGGAGAATAAAAGGCAGCAGAATCAGGCCGTTCACAATGGCGGTGAGCAAAATCTGCAGTTCACCATCATAGGCTTTAAACAGCGTATTCTGGATGATGATCTTGTGGCCGGAATCAACAAAGGCGTTGATAAACGCCATCAGGATAAAAGGCAGAAATCCGGCATAACGAATCAGCTTTTGCATCTTACACACTCCCTTGAACGGCCACACCGCGAACATAGGTTTCGACCAGATGATCCAGCATCTGTCTGGGGTCAGTCTGCTGATTAAGAAACAGTTTGTCCCGCAGACTTAGAATCGTCACACCATGTACCCCACCCCACAGTGTACGCGCCATCTGACTGATTGCAGCCGGATCCAGTGACGGAAAGCACAACATCAGTGACTGCTCCAGTTTATGAAACAGCTGATTGATCTGCTGCGTCAGCCACTGCGGAGCGTCAACATCCTCGGCAGAACGATGCTCAAACAACAGACTCCAGCGGGGTGTCCAGACGGTCGCAAAGGTAAGGTAGATTTCGGCAAACTGCTTCAGGCATTCAATGGGATCATCACAATTGACCTGCTCCAAAGCCGTCAGCAGTTTTTGCAGCGTACGGCCATTCAACTGCCAGCACAGGTCATCACGATTCTGAAACACCAGATACAGCGCACCGGCCGAATAACCAATTTCTGTGGCCACTTTGCGGGCAGACAAAGCCGCCTCTCCCTGGGTATCCAGAATACGTTCTGCCGCCGCAAGCGCCAGCTCCTGAAGTTCTTCTCTGGAATGATCACTGCGTCGCGCCATCACTCACCTCACAAAAATTAAACACTGTTCAATTATTTTAAGTCAATATATTGAACAGTGTTCATAATGTAAAGCAAAGAGTCTATTTTTGTGACTGAATCAGCGCCGGGTCAGAAACACACCGCATTCAAGGTGATCGGTATAGGGGAACTGATCAAACAGTGCAAACCGCTCGATCCGGTGGGTCTGACAGATCTGTTCCAGATTCTGAAACAGGGTATCCGGATTACAGGAGATGTAGATGATGTTCTGGTAGCTTTGCACCTGCTGTACGGTGTTTTCATCCAGCCCGGAGCGCGGCGGGTCTACCAGTACCGTGGTGAAATCACATTCATCCAGTTTCAGATCTCGGGTGCGGCGTTTTTCCAGACTGCCGTTCAGCACCTGTGAAAACTCTTCAGAGCTGATACGTACCACATCCACATTGTCGATTTGATTAGCCGCAATGTTGAACTGCGCTGCATGCACGGAGGTTTTCGAGATCTCGGTGGCCACCACCCGGTTAAAGTTCTGCGCCAACGGCAGGGTAAAATTGCCATTGCCGCAATACAACTCGACCAGGTCGCCTCCCGCATGCTGGCTGGCATCCAGGGCCCACTCGATCATATGCCGGCAGACTTCTGCGTTAGGCTGACTGAAGCTGTTTTCAACCTGTTTATAGCTGTAGTCACGGCCATTGATATTCAGTGTTTCAATGACAAAATCCTGATCCAGCAGAATCCGGCTTTTACGGGAACGGCCAATCAACTGAATACCCAATGTTTCCTTAAGCTGACGGGCAGCACTTTCCCAGGCGTCATCCAGCGGGCGATGGTAAAGCAGTGTGACCAGCAATTCACCGCTGAGCGTGCTGAGAAAATCCACCTGAAACAAACGGTGGCGCAGCACCGGATCGGGACGGATCAGATCCAGCAGGCGAAACATGGTGTTCTCGATGGTAGACGACACCATCGGGCAGGTTTCAACCTTGAAGCGCGTATTTTTGTCCCCGGGGGCAAACATCACGTAATAGAGGTCGTCCTCATCGTGCCAGACCCTGAACTCAGCCCGCATGCGATAATGCGTTTCCGGTGAGGCAAACACCTCCATCGGCGGCGGAGTAAACACAGCAAACTGCTCAGTAATGCGCTGCTGCTTGACCTGCAACTGGCGCTCATAATCGGCGGGGTTAACGCGGGGTAAAGCCATTGGATTCTCGAAGCTTTTAAATCAGGAGCGGCATTCTAGCAGCTTGCGCAGGCAAGTGCTGCGCTTACTGCATCCCCAGCATCACTTCTTCCTGAAAGTCAGCAATCAGTATCTGCCAGGCCATCAGCGGCTTTTCCATCCCTTCACGGTTAATGAAGGCATTGTTCAGTTTGCTGGCAAGCGAACAGCCCATGGTGTTATCCATAGAACGCACCAGCGCATCGGCCACATGCACCGCCATCAGCACCGAAAAACCCGGCGTCTGACTGGCGTTGGGAAAGTGATGGAAAAGCACAGCCTCAATCACCGCTGTTGGCATATTCCATGTGTACATCAGATGCGCACCCACTTCGGCATGCGTAACGCCAAATTCAAGTTTTTCCAGCGCATAGAGCGGCTGATCCAGCGACACCGCCTCAGACATGATCTCCTGATAGACACCTGCACTGCGCGCGGCCAAAACCTGAATCCCGATATCATGCAGTAAACCGGCAACAAAGGCCTGGTTCTGCACATAGGGCCGGGCTTTCACTGCACGGCAGAGATGCTGCGCCGCTTTGCCCACCAGCATGCTACGCTGCTGCAGGGTCGAAAACGGAAAACTCTTCCAGCGTTCATTCTCAGGAAAAGCAGCAAACAGATGTGCAGCCAGCAACAGATCGCGCAGAGTGCGCGCATCCAGCAGACTGGCCGCTTCCATTGGTGTTCCCACTTCACGGTGGTAGCCGTACCAGGCAGAATTCACCAATGTCATCAGATGCCCGGTCACTTCCGGCTCCGCCTTCAGCAGGTCAGCAATGACTTTAGGGCTGAGCGCTTCGCGACGCATTTTTTTCCGAATCTGCACATAAGACTGCGGCAGTTCGACCTGCATATTCAGCACCGACATGTAACGCAGAATGTCCTGTTTGAACAGAATACGGGTCAGGCGCTGCCCTGTCTGGATCGCCTGCACAAGCGTTTCAGCCGGACAGGTATCCAGTAGTGCATGGTGGGTGACTTCAGAGGCAAAAAACGCCTGACGCATGGTCAGATGACTGGTGAATACAATGCGTATCACCTCAGGAAAGCGCTCCTGGACCGCTTCCATCAGCCCTAATTCAAGGTCGGGATGATCGCTGAGCAAGGCCAGAAAAACCTGAATACTCTGTGCCTCAACCTGTTGCAGGGCTTCATCTATCTCTGTGGTTTTCAGATAAATCAGCTCAGCGCCCTGCTCACGCTCCAGCGCATTGCACTGCACGCGCAGGTAACCCGTGGGATCAAGAACCAGCACGTTGACGCCCTGTAATTTGTCTGTTTCAAGCTGAGCCATGCAGTTCCTGTTGAGTCTCGGGAGAAGCGATATTTTGCAACCGGCATAAGGCTATCGGCATCCGCCAAACAAGCTTAACACGCCGCCGGGATTCTGTGATCAATCCGCTGCAACGGATTCGTAATCGTTGATAAAAAAGCGTAAAATCGCCGCTTTCCTAAACGCTTAAGTTTTGCAGGTTTTCTTCACGTCATGACTGACAGTTCACGCAAAATTCTGGTTACCAGTGCCCTGCCCTATGCCAATGGTCCGATTCACCTGGGTCACCTTGTCGAGTACATTCAAACCGATATCTGGGTACGCTTTCAGCAACAACGCGGCCATCAATGCACCTATGTCTGTGCCGATGATGCTCACGGCACACCGATCATGCTCAAAGCAGATCAGCTTGGCGTCAGTCCACAGACACTGATTGATCAGGTCAGCCAGGAGCATCAGCGGGATTTTGCCGGCTTCATGGTGAATTTTGATAATTACTACAGTACCCACTCGGAAGAAAACCGTCACTTTGCATCGCACATCTACACTGCACTGCGCGATGGCGGCCATATTGAGCGCAAAACCATCACCCAGGCCTATGACCCGGTTAAAGAGATGTTCCTGCCGGACCGTTTTGTCAAAGGTGAATGCCCAAAATGTGGTGCTGCGGACCAGTACGGCGATTCCTGCGAAAAGTGTGGTGCCACCTATAGCCCCACTGAACTGAAAAATCCCTACTCTGCTGTGTCCGGTGCCACGCCGGTTGAGCGTGAGTCCGAACATTATTTCTTCAAACTGGGCAACTTTGAAGCCTTCCTGCGCAACTGGGTCGACAACCATGTGCAGGAGCAGATGATCCACAAACTCAACGAGTGGTTTGAAGCGGGTCTGCACAACTGGGATATCTCCCGTGATGCGCCCTATTGGGGTTTTGAAATTCCGGATGCGCCGGGTAAGTATTTTTACGTCTGGCTGGATGCCCCCATCGGCTATATGGCCAGCTTCAAAAACTGGTGCGATAAACAGGGTGTCGATTTTGATGCCTATTGGGGTGCTGACTCTGACGCCGAGCTGTATCACTTTATTGGCAAGGATATCGCCTATTTCCACACCCTGTTCTGGCCAGCCATGCTGGAAGGCGCGGGTTTCCGCAAACCGGATGGAGTGTTCTGCCACGGATTTCTGACCGTTGATGGTCAGAAAATGTCCAAATCCCGCGGTACCTTTATCATGGCGGAAACCTATCTGCAGCATCTGCGCCCCGAGTACCTGCGCTACTACTTTGCCGCCAAACTGGGTTCCGGCATTGATGATATCGATCTGAACCTGGACGATTTCCGCATGCGCGTGAATGCTGACCTGGTTAACAAGGTGATCAATATTGCGTCTCGCTGTGCGGGTTTTATCAAAAAATTCAGCGGCGGCCAGTTGTCTGCTGCGCTGGCTGAACCTGCACTCTATGCAGATGCTGTTGCGGCCGGCGAGCAGATTGCCAGCTGCTATGAAAAACGTGAATACAGCCGGGCCATGCGTGAAATTATGGCGCTGGCCGACCGTGCCAATCAGTACATTGATGCCGCCGAACCCTGGGTATTAGCCAAACAGGAGGGCCAGGAACAGGCCGTCATTGACTGTTGTTCCATGGGCATTAACCTGTTCCGCGTCATCATGACCTACCTGACCCCGGTTCTGCCGCAGGTATCAGAGGATGCAAAAGCATTCCTGAATATTGAGAACTTCACCTGGGATGCGATTCAGCAGCCCCTGCTCGGCCATACCATCAACAAATTCAAACCGATGATGCAGCGGGTTGAAGCCGATCAGGTCGATGCCATGATTGAGGCCAGCAAGGCAACACTTGCCGCAGCCGAAACCCCCGCTGCACCGGCCTCAGCCGCATTGGCAGCGGAGCCACTTCAGGATACGATTGAGTTTACTGATTTTGCCAAGGTCGACCTGCGTGTGGTGCGCATTGCCAAGGCTGAACAGGTTGACGGGGCTGACAAACTGCTGCGCCTGACACTGGATCTGGGCGGCGAAACACGCCAGGTGTTTGCCGGCATCAAGTCAGCCTATGCGCCGCAGCAGCTGGAAGGCAAACTGACTGTGATGGTTGCCAATCTGGCACCGCGCAAAATGAAATTTGGTGTCTCCGAAGGCATGGTATTAGCCGCCGGTCCAGGCGGGCAGGATCTCTGGATCCTCAGTCCTGACGAAGGCGCTCAGCCGGGCATGCGTATCAAGTAACTGCGCCAACCCCAGCCAGAGACATACCGATCACGAACGGATTTCGTATCACCACACTGCCTGAATACCTCAGGCAGTGAATTGATCAAAGGATGCTGACAGCTTGGCCGATGCACTGAACGGGGCACTACAACACAGATTGTTTAGGAGGTATTTGCCTCTGACGGTTGTGTTGTTGTTACTTGCTTTCAGTGCTTTACCCCTGTCCGCCGCCAACCTTGCCGTGCTCTACCCTAAAACCGAACCTGTGTATCAGGAGGTTTTTGACCAGATCATTCAAGGCATTCAGTCCGCCCACCCTGAGCCACTTTTACACTACCCACTGGACAATGAATTCAATAAGACCGAACTACTGAGTCAGTTACAGCAGGATCAGGCTGACATGATCATCAGCCTGGGACGCAGCGGGCTGACACTGGTGCCTGATTTACGCCAAACCTATCCGGTGGTGGCCGGTGCTCTGCCCTTAACACCGGCGCTGAATATTTCCGGTGTCAGCCTGATTGAGGAACCCGCCAGCCTGTTCCGGCAGTTACAGCAACTTTCGCCACAGACCAAACGGGTTATAACCGTTTTCAGTCCGTCAAACCGCTGGTTAATGCGGCGCGCCATGGAAGCCGCGCAACAGTTCAACCTTGAGTTGATTCCGATTGAAGTCAATAACCTGACAGAAGCGGTCACCCGCTACCGTCAGGTGCTGCCACGCCTGAATAATCAAACCGATGCCATCTGGCTGCCGGTTGACCGCATTTCGGTGAACGAGCAGGCGCTGCTGCCACTGCTGCTGCAATCCTGCTGGAAACTGAAACTGCCGGTTTTTTCCAGCCGACCCTCGCATGTAAAACGCGGTATCCTGTTCTCCATCTACCCTGACAGCAGGGCTTCAGGCGTCCGCATGACGGAGATGGTCAATCAGCTGCGGACTACCGAAAAACAGCCGGGCATTGAACTCTCTGACTCCAGCCTGGTTGCGGTAAACCTGCTGACAGCAGAACATTTAGGGTATAGTTTTGATGCAGACCTGAAGCGGTCTTTTTACGTAACGGTGCCGGTTAAAGAAGAACAATGAACGCATCCAACCCAATTTCCCAGCAAAAAAGTGTCAGTCTTAAACGGCACCTGCATATCTTTGTGGTTGGATTCATCTGCCTGATTGCACTCTCCAGCGTGCTTGTCTCTGCCTGGGTTGCAGGCAGTCAGTCCAGTCAGGTACTGCAGCGGCATTCACTGCAAATTGCCAGTAATCTGGCTGAGCTGAGTGTGCTGCCACTGATCACCGGCAGTGAAGAAAATGCTCAGCAGGCGATTCAGCAGGTGCTGGGCTTTGATGACATTATCGGGGTTACGCTCTTTACCCCCAATCTGGTGCCTCTGGTACAGCATGGCGATACCATCTCAGGGGATACCCCCTTAGGCCATCTGTTCAGCCTGAATGTTCCGGTTGTCGTCGAAGACACATCAGCTTACTGGCTCATTTGGACACCCGTGACACTGAAAAACACTGAAGATCAGTTCAGCGAACTCAGTCTGGATAATACCTCACCCCAGCTACTGGGTTATGTGGCTATCAAGGTATCCAAGCAGTCCCTGCTGAATCTGATACAGCAGATTCTGTTTTACAGCGTGGTCACGGCCATTATCTTCACGCTGCTGATGTCGGTGTTGATGAACCGGGTTTTACAGCGCCTGACCCGGCCGCTTTATAACCTGTCCAATACAATGAAACTCGCCAGAACCTCCGGCCAGTACCCCTTTGCACGGGTAGAAGGCCCGAAAGAGATTCAGCGCATGGCCATCAGTTTTAATGAAATGATGGATGTATTGAAAAAACAGGAACAGCAACTGCTGGCCCTGAACGCCGGCCTGGAAACAGAAGTTGAAATGCGCACCGAAGAGCTGCGTCATGCGCGGGATGCAGCACTGATCGCAGTGCGCACCCAGTCAGAGTTCCTGGCCAATATCAGTCATGAACTACGCACTCCCCTGCAGGCCAACATCGGGTATATCGAACTGGTACGCGAAGAGCTTAGCTATGCCGGCATGAATGACCTGACAGCTGATCTGGATGAAGCACTGAAATCAGCTGAGCGACTGCTGGCGATGATTAACATTATTCTGGATCTTGCCAAATGCGAATCCGGCAAAATGGACCTGCGAACACAGCAAACTGACCTGACCTCCATGATGGCAGAGATCGAAGGCATTATTCGACCACTGGCTCAGAAAAATCACAACACACTGACACTTGAGCCCCCCGCCCTGGAGCACAGGGTCACGCTGGATAAAGAAAAAGTACAGCAGGTGCTGATCAACCTGTTATCCAATGCCTGCAAATTTACGGATGAGGGTGAGATTCTGCTGCACTGCGAGGCGGACAATCACCGGCTTACCTTTACCGTGAAAGACACAGGCATTGGTATCGCTAAAGACCAGCAGCAATTGATATTCGAGAAGTTCCGCCAGGCAGATGGCAGTATTAAGCGTCGCTTTGAAGGAACCGGCCTTGGACTGGCCATCTCCCGCCATTTTGCTGAGCTGATGGGCGGCAGTATTGAGGTTGAAAGTGAGCCCGGCAAAGGCGCAGTATTTACCTTCAGCCTGCCTCTGCAGCCACAGTAGCACCCGTCGTTAACACATCAATCGGTTGCGGCTTGCCAAGATAATAACCCTGGGCAAAATCAACGCCGATCTCGCAGAGAATTTTCAGGGTTTCCTCATCCTCAACAAACTCTGCCACCGTCTGTTTACCCAGCGCGTGTGCTACTTCACAAATGGATTTCACCAGCGCCAGATCAATCGTGCTGTGTTTGAGTTCCTTGATAAATGAACCGTCAATCTTTACGGTTTCAGCCGGCAGGTTTTTCAGATACGCAAAGGTACTGAAACCGGTACCAAAGTCATCAATGGAAAAACCACAGCCCATGGCTGAGAGCGCCTCTATCATGCCCTGCGTAGCCGACAGGTTGGACAGACTGGCATTCTCCGTCAATTCAAAGATAATCCGATCCGGCTCTACTGCGTACTCTTTGAGTTTTTCCTGCACAAAGGGCACCAGCCGTTCATTCTGGAAAGCATGGGCAGAGAGGTTAATCGACACCTTCTTCAACTCCGGAGTCACCGACAGGGTGTAGATCGCCTTGGCCAACACATGCATATCCAGCAGCCCCATATCTTCAAAACGCTCAAGCGCGGGGATAAACTGACCCGGATAAATAATGTCATCGTCAATGACCAGACGTACCAGCGCCTCGTAATAAGACACCTGATCAAACGGCGCGCTGTAAACCGGCTGGAAATGCAGCACCAGATTATCCTGCTCGATGGCCTGCTGAACCGCATGCAGCCAGAGCATACTGCTGCGCACATCGCCGCTGGCTTCATCTTCAGCCGTATAAACATGAACCCGGTTTCGGCCACGCCGTTTAGCCACAAACAGTGCAATATCCGCCTGCTGTAAATAGTCCTGCGGCTTATTGCCGCTGCCATCAATCAGGCTGATGCCAATACTGCAACTGACCTTAAGCACCTGACCACCAAAGATAAATTGCTCCGAGGCCATCATCTCACACAGGCCACCGGCAATTTCCCGGGCCTGATCCAGCTCGGTATTGCTCAGCAGGACAGCAAACTCATCACCACCGATGCGGCACAGTCGGTCAGAGTCACGCAGCATCCGGTGCAGCCTTTCGGAGGCTTCCTTAAGCACAAAATCGCCGCGGTGATGCCCCAGGGTATCGTTGATCGCCTTGAAGTGATCCAGATTGATATAAAGCAGTGCATGATTGATTTTACTGCGCCGCGCCAACGCCGCGACCTGCATCAGCTCTGTATCAAAATAGTGGCGGTTATAGAGTCCCGTCAGCGAGTCATGAATCGCAAGGTGCTCCAGGCGCTGCTCGGCCCGTTTGCGCGCTGAAATATCATCAATGGCAACAGTAATCGCCATTTGACTGCTGTCCCGGCGTATCGTATTCAACCGGGCCTCAACCCAGCTGCCATGGTTAAAGCGGTCCCGTAACTTAAACTCGATATGCAGACTGAAGCCCTGCCCGGTACGCAGGTTTTTCAATGCCCGTTTAATGACATTGATGGAACTGGTGGAATCCGCATAGACAAAATCCAACAGCTCCTTACCCAGAGACTGCTGGAAACTCATGCCGGTTAACTGGCTCCAGGTTTCGTTGGCAAAAACAACACAACCATGGCTGTCCAGCTCAAGCACTGCGGTTGCCAGATTATCCAGAATAACCCGGTGTTCCCGGGCCTGTGATGCCAGCGCATGTTCATTACGCTGCACAGTCAGAATCGCATCAGCAAACTGCTCATTGCTGATGATAAAGTCTTTACGTCGCGCAGCAATCTCACATACCCGGCGCAACTGCTCGGTTGAAAACGGTTTACTGATAAAGTCAGCGGCCCCTTTCATCATCATCTCTTCGGCCAGTTCCATCGAACCGTGGGCCGTCATAAGGACGATGGTCTGATCAGGTTTTTCCAGCAACATCTGCTGCATGATTTCCGGTCCCGAGATACCGGGCAGCATGACATCCAGCAACACCAGATCATAGTCACCCCGACGCCATTCGCGCAGCCCCGTATCACCATCAGCCATAAGTTCGACATCAAACCGGCTACGCAGGACGCGCGAGATCAGCGTCGCTGTCTGAATTGCGTCTTCAATCACCAGTAGAGATGGTTTTCGACCCAGGACTTCACGGCGCTGCGCCGCATTGATTTTATCAGCCAGTTGATGGTGGTCACTGAAAGGCAACAGGCAGTCGATGTCAAACTCACGGGCCGTGGTTTCCGCAATGCGTTTGCACCAGATGGAGGTCACAATAATGAAAGGGATATCTTCAGGGCAGTTAAAAACACCTGAGCGAACCATGCGTGCCAACCGCCAGCCATCCAGGCCCTCAACGGTTATATCACTGACGACACAATGGATATCCTGTTGCTTGAGAGCACGCAATGCTTCGCGGGCGTCTATGGCTGCTATGACTTCATAATCGGTGTTAGTACGCAAATATTTGGCTAAAACGTCCCGTTGCGCACTATCGCCGTTGACCAGAAGAAGCTTCTCTTGGCGATACATCCTTACCATCCAGTTTTATTTGGCCCGGGCAACTTCCGTGCAGGCTCATTATTATATTGGTTTAATGCCCATTAAGCCGCACAATAACGCCACTATGATCCGGCATCAAGTTGCATTTTATTTAAATAGTAGGAAATCAATTCAATGTTGCAAAATTACAGTGAAGCCTGCGAACGTAACCAGCAGCCCATTCTGGAGATCCTGCAGCATTACCTTTTACCGGAACACCGGGTGCTTGAGATTGGCAGCGGCTCCGGACAACACGCCCTGTTTTGTGTCGACACACTGCAACACCCACACTGGCAACCCTCTGAACTGCATGAGAATCTTGCCGCACTGAACCATAATCTGGCACTGTTTAACCTGCCCGGGATTCAGCCTGCACTGACGCTGGACGCCAGCGACCCTCCAACGTTGCCGCATCAATATGAGCTGCTGTTTACAGCCAACACACTGCACATCATGAGCTGGCAGTCGGTGCAGGATCTGATCGCACTGGCGGGGGAAATCATCGCCCCGGATGGATTTATGGTTGTATACGGGCCCTTCCGATACCAGAATGCTTACACCAGTCCCAGCAATGCTGCCTTTGATCAGTGGTTAAAACAGCGGGATCCTCTGAGCGGGATCCGTGACTTTGAAGCCCTCGAAGCGTTGGCCAACAAGGTTGGCCTGATGTTGCTTAAAGACTGGCCCATGCCAGCCAACAATCAATGCCTGGTCTGGCAAAAACAGGGCTGACCAACCCCGGCTCCCTGCTGATCTGGAGATCCTTGCATGCGTTACACCACTGACCATATCGAAGAGTTAAATGTGCTGAGTCTGTTCACCCTGGAAACCACACAGGAGGGCATCAAGGTCCACTCCAATGCACGTCCCGAGGTGATTGCGGCCACACAACGGCTGTTTGACAAGGGCCTGATTACTCAGGCCGACGGCGGCTATCTGACACCTCTGGGACATGACGCTGCAGAACACAGTCAGGTGCTGCTGACCATCCTCTGCAGTGAAAGCCGGGTGACTCTCTGACCCACCCTCACCACCAAAGCACCCGATCAGCGTTCTGCCAGATCGGGTGATAAGGCACGGTACTGTTTATCCAGCAGCAACAGCCCGGCTTCGGTAATCCGAGATAGAGCAACCTCGGGGCTGTTGAGATAACGCAATGTATGTTCTGCCAGTGCTTTCAGCTGCGGCTGGCCAGTTACGGCATAGAGCTCAAGCAGCAGTTGAGCCGCTGTTATATTCTCATCCAGCTGAGGCAGTGGCTGCAAAGGAGTGCCGTTGTCTGCCGCACTGACCAGTCCGGCCTTGGGGTGTTTCAGATAACGCCCTATAAAACCGGTTGTTGCTACTGCACGCTGCAGCGCCTGCTTATCACCGGTGACCTGATGGTAGGTTAACAGCGCACGGACCATCGCCAGATTATCCATCAGGTAAGGTCCTGCCGTATCCACACGGTCATGCCGAAAGCCCGACTGTCCCAGACGGCGCTCCGTAAACACCCAGACCAACGCCTGCTCTGCCCGCTGCAGCAAAACCGGCGACGTTGTTACCTGATAAAGTTGCAGCAAGGCATCAATGGCATAACCCGATGCAGAGGCATAAAGCTGCGGTGCAATTCTGGGCAACCCCTGGGCTAACCGGGTCTCGCGATCAAGGGTGTAATATGTATGGGCTTTTTTGCCCGGCTCCAGATCTGCATCCTGGGAATTATAAAACCCGCCTTCAGGCGCAGATAAAAACTCCAGCATGTAATCCACAATGGCTTGTGCAGCCTGCAGATAACGGGGTTCATTCAGCTGCCGGCCAGCCTGAACATACAGAGCCACATAACGTGACTGAACCCGCATAATTTTTTCATAGTGCGGGTGTTTCCAGTCGCCATGGGTAGAGTATTGGTATGCACCACCAAACACCGGGTCTATCAGATTCAAAGCACCATCCAGAGTCAGACGGGCACGCTCTTCTGCCGCCGCATCACCTTCGGCAGCCAGTGTCAGATCCCAGGCCAGAGAGTCACGCTCGATAAATTTCTGACCAATATCCAGCCCACCCTGCTGATAATCAAAACGGCGCACATGACGGGCGCTAAGCGCCTTACGAGTCGCTGCATCCAGTTCCGGAGTGGATTTAATATTTTCCGGGTAGTTCAGGTGACTGCCTTGCGGTGCTGGATCATCAATCAGGTTTTGCAGTAATACCCGCATTTCGGACGGCGATATATATCCTGCCCGTTTAACAAGCTCTGTACCGTCAGGGGCATAGATAATAGTGGCTGGCCAGCCCCAGTCCCGGTAACGTTCAGCAAGATCCGGACGGGCATCGTGATCCGCTTTCATGACCACAAAATGCTCACGCAGCAGAGCAATCACCGCCGGGTCCTCATAGGTCGATGCTTCCATGACATGGCACCAGTGGCACCAGACCGCCAGCAGATCAAGCACTGTCTCTTATACACATCTCCGAGCCCACGAGACCTCTCTACATC
>ERZ1031170.48-NODE-48-length-15911-cov-6.297994_pt1 | contig 15911 bp, 17 predicted proteins | sample MGYA00518222_ERZ1031170 | MGnify/ENA primary metagenome ERZ1031170 (study PRJEB33718, sample SAMN03159772) | human skin metagenome | collected 2014-05-20 | study: EMG produced TPA metagenomics assembly of the PRJNA266117 data set (Human skin bacterial metagenome and... | reverse complement strand
GATTGGTGATTTTTGTCCGGGGAAATGCCTGACCGATGGTGGCTACGCGTACGCCACCCAGACGCCGGATACTGTAGGGCCGGAACACCTGACCAGCGTCAGGGTCATGCAGATAATCCAGCGCCTTGTTGAAGAACGCCTCTTCGGTGACAAAGACATTGTGCGCCAGAAACTCACCCTTGAAGTCAGCAAGATTCTGCAACAGCTCCTGCTGATGATAGGTGAACTCCCAATGCCCTGTCATCAGATCAACCCCCAGTGCATTGGCCGCCCGCACCATATCCTGTCCACGGGTTTTATAGGCGGTACCTGAGCCCTGCCAGGTATCACCACCATCCAGTAGCAGTGTGTTTTCACTACCGAAGCTGTGGCGCAGCTGATCAATGAGTGTTTTCAGATGAGCGAAGCCACCCACTTTGCCATAACGCCGGGCGGCCTCATTAAAATCGAGATGGGTCAATGCGTGGGCTTCCAACGAACCCGGTCGAACCGAAAAATAGTGCAGCAACTTGTCACCTACCAGATGCGGAGGCTGCCCGGCCGCCGGGCCCATACCAAGGTTCATATGGGGTTCACGAAAGTACACAGGCAGCAATTGTGCATGACAGTCGGTCATGTGCAGCAGACGCACATTACCCCGGCCAGGCAACTGATACCGCTGTGACAGCCTGTCATCTGAGGCCCGAAGATCTGGCGGCAATAATCCGGCAATTCCGGCAACGCCCATCAACCGGGCAAATTCACGACGACTTAAGGACACCTGAGCACACTCCCGACGATAGTATGCAGCCTCTACTGTTTAAAGCGCCGCACTAAAATGATTTATTTGGGCTGCGCATCCCGCCAGTGTTCAAGCGCATCCTCAGCCTGACGGATGCTCATGCGTATCTGATATTTGGCCCTCGCAGCCAACAGCATGGCCTGTCGGTATTCACTCGTCTGCAGGGCTAACTGAGCCTGTTCCAACAGCTCTGCGGGCTTGCTCCATGCATACCCACGCGCCGTTGCTTGCTGATTAAGTAACTGAGCATCCTGCATCATCGACACAGCTTTTTCACGACTGGCAGGCATCTGCGCTTCCCGTTCTTCAGGATGATCCGTCGTGAATGTATTTCCCTGCCAGATAAAGACATGTCCACTGCCATACATGGCCCTGTTTATCTCAAATGCCTCCTGAAACGCTGTGGGCTCAGCAGACTGCACACTCAGGGTCAACAACATCAGATTCAAGAATATCAGCCACCTATGCCCGGGCTTTATCAGAGAGACGTTCATTTACGTGCTCCCGGGCCATTTACCAGCAAGCCATTGGACATATAGGTCTGAAAGTACTCCAGGTTTCTGAACGTTTCTGACTGCGGTGGCAAGGGTTCAGATCGGGTATCTCTGTGGCAGCCCTCATAGCGCCGATGCAAGGTACCCAGCTCACCCCATTTAGACCGATAGACCGGGAAATGCGTGGGTTGCCCGAGCGCTGGCCCCGGCAGGTCCGCGCGGATATAAATATGACTACCCGCCATATGGCAATCCGCGCAGGAATGATTCAACTGACCACGTTTACTGTAAAAGAAGCGCTTACCGGCTTCATAGGCCGCCAGCGCACGGGGATCATCAGACGGTATTTCAATTGCAAAGGGTTTGCCTCTTGATGTCCAGGCAAGATAGGCAGAGATCTGGGCCAGCGGCCCCTTTTTCCAGGGATAAGGCTGCTCACCGTTTTTTTCGCGGCACTCATTGATCTCAAGCTCCAGCGTTTTAACCTGCCCCTCTTCAGCATTCCAATAGGGATAATGCTGCCTGATACCTATGCCGCCATTGGGAAAACAGCTGGCATAGGTTTGACCGTTGGCAAACGGGGTATTAAACAGCTCTTCGCCGGTTTCAAGATCAAATTCGTAGGGAGGAAACTCCTCAAGTGCTTCCCACTGTTCACGTGAAGCGGCATCCAGCGCATAAATGCCCTGGTTGTAATCTGCTAATGCAACCGAAGGAAAGCGTTTTTGATAATAGGCTTGCAATGCAAGCCTGTCCGCTTCGGGGTCACTTGAGCTGGCGACGGTCTGCGCCAGTGCCAAGGGAACACAACCCAGCAGAAAAGCGGTAAGAATCCCTCCGTGGATGCACTGAGTCCTGTTTCTCTGCAACATAAATTTAACGAATTTTTGCCACTTCGGTAGCCGACTTGCCGGTATTTTCTTTCCAGCTGATCAGCAGCTCCTCACCTTCCGCACCGCCAAGGAAAGTAAACGAGAAATAGGGATTTTTTGAGACCGGAGTGCTCATATTGGCCGCAAACACCACCTGTCCGGCGTGTTCCACTGACAGTTCCTGCAGATAAAGTGCCGGTATGGTTTCTCCGGTGGTTTTATCTTTCCGCTGGCCGGTTTCCATAATGTGCTTGGCCATCATTTTGACCTGGGTTTTATCACCCATTGCTTTCGCTTTTACTTTGATAATGCCTTCAGCCATCGTCTGCTCCCCAGAGATTTCGATTATCCGCCACAGCCACCAATGGTCACTTTAACCTCTTTCACTGCGCTGTAGAGTTTGCCTTCGGCTTTAACAACGGCGGTGATTTTTGAGGTTTTACCCATCCGAATCCGGGTTGAGATATCTGCATCGGTGCCGGGCGGCAGCATAAATTCCACCGCCAGCGGCGTCGGATTATCTTCTACAAAAAGGCTGATAGTCTCTACACCCGGCAGCGTAGAACTGACCGTAACCGGCACCACTGCACCATTCTCGGCAATATCCGGCGCTTTCAGCATAATGTCTGGGCTCGGCTGAGGTTCGCCCCCCAGCAGTTCCTGCATTGCCGTACCCTGATCTTTAGCCCGAAAGGCTTTTTCATTCCAGGCGGCAAATGCCAGACGAGGTAATAATACGCCCATACCCACCAGCGTAGCGCCTGATGCTATGGCTTTTATTACCGAGCGTCGTGTCATACTCATTCGGTACTCCTTCGTCAGGCATGCACCTGAACTCAGCTTAAAACTGGTAGATATATTCAACTACCGCATCAATTTCTTGTTCTGACAGTATCCAGTGTTTTCCGAAGGGCGGCATCAGCGTTTGCGGATTCTTGCGGGTTGCATCCCACACCTGAGCCCTCAGATAACGTTTATCCGGGTAACGGGCCTGCATATTCAGCATCGGCGGCCCCTGGTGACCTGCCAGTTCGGCATCCGGATCATTCACCGCATGGCAGGCGATGCAGTTACCCAACGACTTATCGAGAAACACCTGTTTACCCAAGGCGATCAGCGCAACCTGATCATCCGCCCAGCTGTTGCTGATAAAGCAAACCGCACAGAGTGTTAAACCGGTCATCCATCTGACCATGTAATACTCCAACTCAGATCCCGCAACATATAACCGCACGTTTATTATTAGATGCCTGAATTCAACCATGTAGCTCACCTCAACCGCAACCCGGTGCGCCAGGCAACTCATTCTGTCACGGCCAGAAACACTTTCCTGATGGGACGCAAAAAATGACAGGGGGTTCAATCTTGCGCACTTCTGACAGTGCTGATGATGCAGTCTGCAACAGCCATCGGCTCACTGCAGGTGGTTCAGTTGCAGTGCAGAGTCAGCCGATTAGAATGACTGAGAACTGTGTAGTAGGTATCAAAAACCATGCGAATATTTTTATTGTTGCTGTTAGGCACCTGTGTTCTGTTATCGGGCTGCGGCACAGCACCACCGCTGGAACCGGTAGACGCAGACGCCATCAAGCAGGAGCAGCAACAGCAAACTGTAGCCGCGCTACGGCATACCGCACAGCAACGTATTCGCTTGCACTCTGTTGCCTATCCAATCCTGATAGGGGTTGCACAGACACATTGTGCCAATGAACAACGCTACAGCCTGGGTTTGATGCTGCATCAGATGCAAACCTACCCGGAGCAGCAGCAATCGGCGGTCAAAGCGCTCTATGGTTCACTGCAACACCCTACCCTGTTGCATGTTCTGCCCGCCTCCTCCGCGGTAGATAAACTGCACCCCGGTGACAGCATCCTCCGCATTAACCAGCAACCTGCAGGCTCATCGTTATCACACACTTTGCAACAGATAGAGGCCGCCATTGCAAAGGGACAGACCGTCAGCCTGACCATTCAACGCGATGGCCAAATTCTGGAACAATCGCTCAGCCCAAAACCGACCTGTCATTATCCAGTCCGTTTCAGCCGCAGTGACAGTGTGAATGGTTATGCTGATGGTCAGAACATTACCATCAATGCCGGCATGCTGCGGTTTGCCAATGATGCCGAATTAGCACTGATCATCGCCCACGAACTGGCGCACAATGTACTGAAACACACCCGAACCGAAGTGCAGCGTGTGACATTGGCAGGACTGGTGGATCTGATGCTGATCAGTAGCGGTATTCCCAGCCCCGGGATTGCGATGGGACTGGCAGGTAACCTGGGGCTGGAAACCTTCGAATTACAGGCGGATCGGCTGGCCATTGAGATGCTGGCGACTGCGGGTTATCCCCTTGATGGGCTGGCGGATTTCTGGCGTCGCCTGGGCAGAGAGTATCCACACAGCATTCATAGCAAAGGGGTGGAATCACACCCCGGTACGGCTGAACGCTACCTGCGTATGCAGCAGTACATTCTCAAATTTCAAACAGGCCTTTAAATACTCTGTTTGCAGATGGCTATCACTGGATGGTCGATTCGCGGTATACTGGGTCCAGACTGCAGCAATTAAGCACTCAGGCATAAGCCGATGCATCGCTGCTGGAATTTCAAGTTCCCGAATACCGTCGCACGTTGCTGTTCAACAGCCTTTTCTGCGACGGTTTTTTTTGTCCGCTCAAAGCTGCTCTAACTGATAACCCGCTGATTCAAGCGCCCTCAGCAAACCATCCGGACCCACCAGGTGCGCAGCCCCCACCAGCACCATCTCTATCGGATCTGTGGCCAGATAAGCCTCAATTTTCGGTAGCCAGACACGGTTTCGATTTACCAACAGAGACTGATATACCTCAGGGTAGGCCTGTTGCATGTCACGAATAACCGCATGCTCAAGCAGATCAACATCGCCGGCCTTCCAGGCCAGTACGATTGATCTCATCAAACCTTCCGTTTCTTTCAGGTCCGACAGTGACTGACGGATAAACGCTTCTTCATGCCCCACGCCTAACTGCGCGATATAGCTGATATGCGCCGTCACAGGCTCTAATCCGGCAGTGCTTTTATCCTGTGACTGTGCACGTTTGTAAAAGTAGATATCAGGTCCGGCTGTCTGAATACCCAGGCGCTTAAATTCCGAGGTCAGCAGGGTGAGCATCACACCCGCCGGCTTCAGCGTGAGGAAGGTATCCGGCGCTAACTGACGCTCCAGCGCAAAAGCTGTCAGTTCCGCATAGAGCGATTCTGACAAGTACTGACGCAGGGTTTCCCCAGCCGGATACAGCAGTTGCTGCATCATCTGCAACTGAACCTGAGGCTGTTGTAATTGCCCCAGATCAGTTTCCAGCACCACCATTTCTGACGCCTGATACGCCCGTTCAAATGCTTTGGGTAGCGGCCAGTCTGCTTCTGCCAGAATATGAATCGTGCCAGCCACATAAAGTGTCCTCTCACCCTGAGAGACTTTCCACACCGGGCCTGCTGCCAGAGCGGGCAATGCCAGCAAGCTTAACAACAGAGGTAGCAGTCGAAGATACCTGCGCATTTGTGAATACTCCCGAAAAAAGCGATGCTTACACACTAGCACAGGGTGACATACAGATCTCACTGTGTCCGCCGATAATAAAAAAGCTAACTGACTGGGATCTATTTATGGCTGTTAACCCTCACCTGTCTCCGGCTGACCTGCATATTCTCTTAGCCGAACCCTCTGCTGTGCAGCGTAAAATCATCGGTAATGAACTCTTTGTCGCCCAGATAACAAGTATTGATGAAGCCGACAGCATTCTGACCACACTGGAGATTGCCCAGAGGCAGGTACCCGACCTGATCATCAGCGCCCTGCATTTTGCCGATGGTTCAGCCTTTGATCTTCTGCAGCAACTGCGGGCAAACGACACCACAGCAGAGATCCCTTTTATGCTGGTTTCAAGCGAAACCCGACAGGAGCAGCTTGAACAGTTCAAACAGGCGGGTGTTATTGCCATATTGCCAAAACCCTTTAAACCCGATGACCTGACCACCGCATTGCGTGCAACCCTCGACCTGCTCAGCCAGTCGGAATTAACGCTGGAATACTATGAACCTGATCAGTTACGGGTACTGATTGTGGATGACAGTAAAATGGCCCGTAAACTGATACGGCGTGTACTGACCGGCCTTGGCATTGAGCATTTCACAGAAGCAGAAGACGGCTCACAGGCCATTGCCCTGTTGCAGGCTGAAACCTTTGATCTGGTGGTGACTGACTACAATATGCCGGAGGTGAATGGCCTGGAACTGACTGATTTTATCCGCCACTCAGCCCAACACGCTCACCTGCCCATTTTAATGGTCAGCAGCGAAGCCAATCAGGCCCATCTGCAGAACATCAGCCGTGCCGGTGTCAACGCCCTGGCCGATAAGCCATTTGAGCCCAATACGATTCGCCAAATATTGACCCGAATTCTTGGCTGAGAGTTGTTGTATACAGGGTTATCTGTATAATTTGCGCTTTCCTACCCGAACAGGACTCCTGACGCTGTCAACGCTGACTGCGCTGTGCCTGTTCATTCCAAACAGGTACACCATCGCATGAATTCCTCAGATCAGCCCTCATTCGCAGAGCTTGGCCTTGCAGCTCCCGTGTTAGAGGTGCTTGACGCCATCGGCTACGAAACACCTTCGCCGATTCAGGCCGCCAGTATCCCACACCTTCTTGAAGGGCGTGACCTGCTGGGTATCGCCCAGACCGGTACCGGCAAAACCGCGGCTTTTGCTTTGCCACTGCTGTCCAGACTTGATCTGCGCCAGCGTAACACACAGCTGTTGATTCTGGCTCCAACCCGTGAGCTGGCCATTCAGGTGGCTGAAGCTTGCCAGACCTATGCCCGCAACCTGCCTGACTTCCACGTTTTGCCAATCTATGGCGGCCAGGCCTATGACACCCAGTTACGGCAATTAAAACGCGGGGCACAGGTGGTTGTAGGCACCCCGGGCCGGGTAATGGACCATATGCGCCGCGGCTCTCTGAAGCTGGATAATCTGCGCGCTCTGGTACTGGATGAAGCCGACGAAATGCTGCGTATGGGCTTTATTGATGATGTGAAATGGGTACTGGAACATACCCCACCAGAACGCCAGATCGCGCTGTTCTCGGCCACGATGCCTGCGCAGATCAAAGACGTAGCACAGGCCCACTTGCAATCACCGGCTGAAGTCAGAATTGCATCCAAAACAGCTACCGCTACCACCATCACCCAGAAATACTGGCGTGTAAGCGGTGTGCATAAACTGGATGCCCTGACCCGCATTCTTGAGATGCAGGCCTTTGATGCGATGCTGATCTTTGTACGCACCAAATCAGCCACTGTTGAACTGGCAGAGAAACTGAGTGCCCGCGGTTATGCCTGCGAAGCACTGAACGGTGATATCTCACAGAACCTGCGCGAACGTACCATTGACCGCCTGAAGTCAGGCCAGATTGATGTGTTAATCGCAACCGATGTTGTGGCACGCGGCCTGGACGTAGAACGCATCAGCCATGTACTGAACTACGATATCCCGTACGATACTGAGTCCTATATTCACCGTATCGGTCGTACTGGTCGTGCCGGACGCAAAGGCGAAGCCATTCTGTTTGTATCCCCGCGCGAACAGCGCATGCTCAAAGCCATTGAGCGTGCCACCCGTCAGCCGATTGAACGAATGAACCTGCCCTCAACCGCCGACATCAATGAGAAGCGTGTCAGTCGGTTTATGGAGCGTATCCGCGAAACCTTGGATAACACTGACCTGGCGTTCTACAGTGGCCTGCTGACAGACTACCAGCAGGAACATGATACAGACCCGCTGCAACTGGCCGCCGCGCTGGCTCACCTGCTGCAGGGAGAAACCCCTCTGCTGCTGGAAGATACACGCGAAGAACGTAACGACCGGGGCTTTGACGACAACAAGCCGGCCCGCCGCCCTAAAGGCATGTCGGGCAAACCACGCCCGCTGAAGGAATTCCCGGATGTGGAGATGGAACGCTACCAGCTCAGCGTTGGTCATCAGCATGGTGTCATGCCGAAAAACATTGTCGGCGCCATCGCCAACGAAGCTGGGATTGAATCTCAATACATCGGTCAGATCGATATCTTCGACAGTGTGACCACAGTAGACCTGCCCAGCGGCATGCCTAAGGATGTATTGCAGCAACTCAAACGTGCGATGGTGTGCGGTCAGCGCCTGAACATCCGCAGCATGAAGGAAGAGCATGCCCCGCCACGAAAAAGAGGCGGTGGCGGCAAACCCGGTGGCGGCCCCGGCAAGGGCAAAAAACCACCGCGCAAGCGCAAAGATAAAGAGAGTTAAAAAAACGGGCGCAAGCCCGTTTTTTATTATTCGCTGATCACCATCACAGCATCCACTTCAATATCAGCCCCTTTCGGAATCTGTTTTACAGCGAACGCAGCACGGGCCGGATAAGGCTCATTGAAGAAACGCGCCATCACCTCATTGACCTGTGGAAAGAACTCCATATCGGACAACAGAATGGTCAGCTTCACACAATCCGCCAAAGTGCCACCCGCCGCTTCGGCCACAGCGCTCAGGTTATTAAAAACCTGTTCAGCCTGGGCTTCAAAAGATTCTGTAACCAACTCCATGGTTTCAGGAATCAGAGGAATCTGTCCGGACAGGTAGACAGTACTGCCGGCTTTAACGGCCTGTGAATAGGTACCAATCGCTGCCGGCGCGCGATCTGTGCTGATGATGCTTTTATTCATATCGAATCCTTAGATGATAAGTCGCCAGGGGCATTGTAAACCATGCCCTGTGGACGTTCATGCTTTTATACGGCTCTGCCAGACTACACCCCATCGCCGCCGCAGCTTATAATTGCCGCTTTCAATCCGGTTAATGAATACTCATGTTACGTGCAGACCAGTTATTGGTTGAACGGGGTCTAGCCGCCTCCAGAACCCAGGCCCAGCGAATGATTCGCAATCAGCAGGTGAAAGCCAGGGAGGCGGCCCAATGGCAAGTGCTGACGAAACCCGGTCAGAAACTAGCGCCAGACTGTGAGCTGCAGGTCACGCCCGCATTAGAGGACCGTTTTGTCTCCCGCGGCGCGCTTAAGCTACTCGGAGCACTGGAGCGCAGCACGTTGGAAGTAACCGATATGGTTGCCCTGGATGTTGGCCAGTCCACCGGTGGTTTTACTGACTGCCTGTTGCAGGCTGGCGCTGCCTGCGTTGTCGGCGTTGAAGTGGGACACGATCAGTTAGCACCCAGCCTGCGACAAGACGCCAGAGTCATCTGCTATGAAGGCGTCAACGCCCGCTCACTCAGCCCCGAGCTAAAACAACATTGCCGCCAACCGGAAGGCTTCGACCTTGCAGTGATGGATGTATCATTTATCTCGCAAACGCTGATCTTACCCTCACTCGCCCCCCTGCTGGCACCGGGCGCTCGTTTGATCAGTCTGGTTAAACCCCAGTTTGAAGTGGGTAAAGCAGGCATTGGCCGCGGCGGACTGGTCAGAGATCCTGCCCTCTACCCACAGGTCAAATCCCTGATCTCGGATGCCTGCACCGCTGTTGGACTGGAAATAGAGGATTATTTTGAAAGCCCAATCACCGGTGGAGATGGGAACCGTGAATTTTTGCTGATTGCCCGTAAATCCTGACTTCAGGTAAATCACTTTTCGTTGCTAAGATAGAGCCATACCGGTTTGACCGGCCCAGATAATCCTGTGGGTTTAACGTTGCTCTGCCAACACCTGACTTTATAAACAATCTCCAGCGATTCTCCATCTCTGGACTGAGTAGTCTATCAACCTTCTTTGTTGCAAGGAGCCCTTGCCATGGCTGACGAACTTCACCTTAAAATCCGCAATCTTGAAGAAGAGGATTATCCTCAGCTCAAGGAGCTGATGGACACTGTGTATGATGATATTGGGGGGGCCTGGCCCAAGCACACCATTTCCAAACTGATTCATGACTTTCCCGAAGGTCAGATCTGCCTGGTTGATCACGAAAAAATTATCGGTGTTGCACTGGCAGCGTTGGTGGATTATCACCGCTTCTCCAACCCCCACACCTATGATGACCTGATCGGTAAACGTACTACCATTCTCAATGATCCGGACGGCGATGCCATGTATGGCCTCGACGTACTGATTCATCCTGATTTTCGTGGTTACCGGCTGGGACGTCGACTCTATGAAACCCGCAAAGATCTGTGCCGACAGAAAAACCTGCGCGCAATTCTGGCAGGCGGACGCATTCCGAATTACTACAAACACGTCGATCAGATGAAACCCTATGAGTACCTGAAAGCGGTGAAAAAAAGGGAGATCTACGACCCGATTCTGACCTTCCAGCTCTCCAATGATTTTCAGGTGAAACGCCTGCTGACCAAGTACCTGCCGGAAGATGAAAAATCTCAGGGTTATGGCACCCTGCTGGAATGGGACAATATTTTTTATAACCCCGATGTACAGATGCTGGACCAACGCAAATCACAAGTCCGGATTGGCGCAGTGCAGTGGCAGATGCGACAGGTTACTTCTGTGGAAGAGTTGCTGCAGCAAGTTGAATATTTTGTGGACGCCCTGTCCAACTATAAAAGTGACTTTGCGCTTTTCCCTGAGTTTTTCAATGCACCCCTGATGGGCCTTTATCATCAACAGGCACAGCAGATGGAAGCGATCCGTTTTCTGGCGGGCTATACCGAACGCTTCCGCGATGAAATGCTACAGATGGCGGTCAGTTACAACATCAATATCATCACCGGTTCAATGCCGCTGCTGGTAGGCGACCTGCTTTATAACGTCAGTTATCTCTGTCGTCGGGACGGTACACTGGAGATGCAGAGCAAGATCCATATCACCCCTCACGAACGCCGTGACTGGGTTATACAGGGCGGCAACGAACTCCGTGTCTTCGATACGGATGCAGGCCGGGTGGGCATTCTGATCTGTTACGATGTGGAGTTTCCTGAGCTGGGCCGCCTGCTGGCAGCTGAAGATATGGATATTCTGTTTGTGCCCTACTGGACCGACACCAAAAATGGTTACCTACGAGTCCGGCATTGCGCCCAGGCCCGGGCGATTGAAAATGAATGCTATGTTGTTATCTGTGGCAGCTGCGGCAACCTGCCTGCGGTTGAGAGCCTTGATGTACAGTACTCTCAGTCGGCCGTGTTCTCGCCCTCTGACTTTGCGTTCCCCCATGACGCTGTTATGTCAGAGACCACACCGAACACGGAGATGTTGATGTTCTCTGATCTGGATCTGGACCGGCTGAAAATCATCCGCAGTGAAGGTTCAGTTAACAACCTGAAAGACCGCCGGGTGGATCTGTACGAGGTGAAGCATCTGAAATTTATGCCAGCCTGATCCGAACCGGCATCTGTAACGTATAGCAACCATTATCCAACGGAGGATAGTCAGTCCATGAAGTACGTCTGGCGTTTAATAGGTGTAATGACCATGGTTGCTATGTTGCAAAGTCCACTCACGCAGGCCGAAGAACAGTCACCGGCTGATTGCGCAAACATCTATCAGTTCACTGTGCCTGAGCTGCTTAACAATACGCCTGTGAATTTTTGCGAAGCCTATCAGGGTAAGGTGTTGCTGATCGTCAATACGGCCAGTAAATGCGCGTTTACCGGTCAGTATGAAGGCCTAGAAAAGCTCTATGCCGAATTCAAGGACCGTGGACTTGTGGTGCTCGGCTTTCCCTCCAATCAATTTGCGGGTCAGGAACCCGGGACAGCTGAGGAGATCCAGAACTTCTGCCGTCTGACTTACGGTGTGCAGTTTCCCATGTTTGCCAAAAGCCAGGTCAGGAAGAAAGGAGCCGACCCTATCTGGCGCTATTTGGGTGAAACCAGTGGCACCTACCCAAAATGGAATTTTTATAAATACCTGATTAACCGGAACGGTGAAGTGGTGGAGGTATTCAGCAGCATCACCTCTCCGGATACCCAGCGTTTTCGTAAAGCCATCCAGGCATTACTCTAAGGTGGTTTTATGACGCAGGAATACATCGCTGTTATCGGCGCCGGACTGGCCGGCGCTGTGGTTAGTAATCGGCTCACTCAGGCCGGACACAAAGTCACTGTCTTCGAAAAGAGCCGGGGCAGCGGTGGTCGCATGGCCAGTTGCCGGCTGCCTGATACCAGCTGTGATCTGGGTGCGCCATGGATCGAACCTGTATCCGAAGCTTTCAGGCAATGGTTGCTGACACAACCTGGCGTGACCGCCTGGATGCCTGAATCAACTGATTTTAATGGCCTGCCAATTCAGAAAAAGGTGTATCTGACCCGGCCCCGCCAAAGCAGCCTGACCCGCCACCTGTTAGCAAATGCCGAATTTAAAACGCAGGTACGTGTCGGTCAGCTACGCGCGTCCGGTGGCCATGGCATTGCGCTCTGGGATGAGCAAGGCAATAGCCTCGGTGGTTATGACAAAGTCATTGTTACGGCCCCTGCACCACAGGCCCTGCCGTTATTGCAAAGTGAACCGGAGATCCACTATGCATTAAACAGGGTTGGTACACGCCCCTGCTGGGTGATGCTTGTCGCTTGCCCGGCAGACGCCTCACCTACCCATGACCTGATTGAAGGAGAACATCCCGTGTTTTCCCGAATCATCTGTGAATCCAGCAAAACCGGATCAACAACAGCTGCACAGCTGACAATCTGGCGTCTGGAGGCCAATCCACACTGGTCAGCAGAACATATTGAATGCTCACCACAAACTATTGCACAAAAGCTGACTGACGCCTTTAGCCAGACGTCCCTTGCCCCGTCATCAGTTGAGGTTTTAAGGGTCCATCGCTGGTTATATTGCACACATATTCACCCACGTCCCGGTGATTTTTATTTCAACCCAGCATCGGGTGTGGGAGCCTGTGGTGACTGGTTTGGTGAACAGGGTGTGGAATCCGCCTGGCAGAGCGCCTCCGCGCTGGCTGATCAACTATTACAGAATACGGATTACTCTTCCTGACGTTGAAAAAACAACGTAACGGAACCAATCCTGATGCCAAATTTTGATATATACCCGCGACTGAAAGCCGTGCCGTCAGGCATGCGATAGATATAGTCATCAACCCGAACCGTTAATGCGCCACGGGCTGTAACAAGACGCAAAGGATACTGCCAGCGTAACATTCGATCCTGAACCTGCCCCCGGGCTTGGCCGGGGATATCTTCAGCCTGACCGGTATACACTCCGGCACCCATGTCGGATATTCTCCAGACCCGCTGATCTCGCTCACCATCATCGTAGAGAAATAACTCGTTCAGTATCAGTTGCTGATCTTTTAATCCCCCGTTCAGATCAACCACAAAACTCCGTCGCAACACACCAAAACGATCTTCAAAGATGCCCCAGGCACGCAAAGGGCCTGCAAAAAAACGATACAGATCGAAGTCGGGCCAGTCAGAGGATTCGGGTGAAGTCATGTAGATACTCAACGGTCAGATATGTCTGTTTTACGTACCTGACGGGTTGATAGATCAGGCCAGATCCCGGGCAGATTGTTGATAGTCAGCGAGGCTTTGCTGACGGGCGCTAGTGTAATCAATAATAGCCGCCGGGCGGCCCACTGTTTGAGCCAGTGCGGGGTCATGACGTTTATTTGCCGGCAGCCCCCTCAACTCAGGCAACCAATGGGTCACAAATGCTCCCTGAGGATCAAAACGTTCGGCCTGACGCTGTGGATTAAAAATCCGGAAATAAGGTGCCGCATCTGCACCAACTGATGCACACCACTGCCAGCCCCCCAGATTTGAGGCAAAGTCCCCATCAATCAGGTGCTGCATAAAAAACTGAGCACCCTGACGCCAGTCCTGACGCAACAACTTCGTCAGAAAGGATGCACAAACCATCCGCAGCCGGTTATGCATCCAGCCCGTAGCGAGCAACTGTTTCATACCGGCATCCACCAGAGGGAACCCGGTTTCACCCTGACACCAGGCATTAAACAGATCCGGTGCGTCTTGCCAGTGAATGCGCTCCTCTACTTCCGGCCGGAAAGGTTTGAGGTAATTCATACGGGGAAACTGAACCAGCAGGTGACGATAAAATTCACGCCAGATCAGTTCAGTCAGCCACTGTCCATTAAACCAGTCAGGGTCTTCAGATGCCGCTGCCACACCGGCCATACATTGTCTGACCGACAATGCTCCCGTGGCCAGATAAGGCGAAAGCTGAGAGGTTCCGGGTTCAAACGGAATATCACGCTGGACCGAATATTCATCCAGATGCATTGCAATAAAATCCTGCAAGCGATTGTGAGCAGCCTCCGAGCCGGCAGGCCAAATTGCGGGCTGCCAAACCGTCGCATGCTCAATACCCCATTGTGGTAGCGTTGGCAGTGGCGCATCCGGCATGGCAGCCAGCGGTTGCGTTTTTGGCATACCCAATGGTTCCGGATGCTGTTGTTGACAGACTTTGCGCCAGACCCGACTAAAAGGCGTAAAGACCTTGAAGGGTTGCCCCTGACCCGTCAGCACCTCACCCGGCGAGATCACCAGATCACCATGAAAACCGATGACTTTTCGACCCTCTGCCCGAAAGCGGTTGAGCACAGCCCGGTCACGCTGCCGCTCATTAAGCGCATACTCATGGTTGAGATACAGCCGGGACGCCTGCACCTGATTTGCCAGTGCCGATAACGTTTCAGGTACAGCCTGAAAAGCATCAGTCTCAATGACCTGCAACGGAATGTTTAACCTGTGAAGATCTGCTTTCAGCGCAGCCAGACAAGCATGCCAGAACTGCATCTTTGCCGGGGATTCATCATGCAGTAACCATTGCTTTGGGGTGTAGGTTACAACAGCGACAACACCCTCCCCTGCTGCACAGGCTTGATACAGGGCCGGGTTGTCTCTCACTCTGAGGTCATTGCGAAACCAGACAAGATTCATATGTAGTTGCGCAAACCCAGTTCGTATGGATAGGGATTCAGGTATACCTGCTGGCGCACATATTCACTGCCGTGACGCTTCAGGTAGTGCTGCAACAACGCCAGCGGCACAATCAGATGCACTTTATTGGTACGGTAGTCATCAATCGCAGACAGCAGATCCTGCCGGGTGACACCGTCCAGGTGCTTCTTGAGATAACCCAGCAAATGCATCAGTACATTGGTATGGGTTTTACGCGTGGCCGGCCTCTTCAGGTACCCCATCAACTCGGCAATGTAAAGATCTGCCGTTTCCCGGACGGATAAGCGGGGAGCGTCCTGAGCAAGGAAACGGCCCAGATTTTTATACCCCTGATAATGATGCGCCATCAGTTGATATTTATGCCTGCTATGGAACTGAATAATTTCATGCAACGAAACCGCTGGCAATACCTGAGTTTGCCAGTCGTGAAAAACAAATACCCGGGTGATAAAGTTTTCTCGCAGAACCGGGTCCTTGAGACGCCCTTCTTCCTCAACCGGTAAGGCGGGATGCAGCTGCATCAACCGTTCGGCATACAGGCCCGATCCGGCCACATTAGGGTTACCGTTGGCATGGTAAACCTTCACCCGTTCCATACCGCAACTGGGTGAACCCTTCATCAGAATATAACCACTCAGGTCAGTGGCTTCCTGCACTACCTCATCGGCATAAGCCTGTAGCGCTTCAGTGACATCGAGCTTAGGGTCTTTGGTACCAACCGCCCTCCGGCCCTCAGGCATGTCAACCAGACGAATAGGTTGTCTGGGTGTACCAAGACCAATTGCCATTTCCGGACCTGTCTCTTATACACATCTCCGAGCCCACGAGACCTCTCTACATCTC
>ERZ1031170.47-NODE-47-length-15925-cov-6.218904_pt1 | contig 15925 bp, 20 predicted proteins | sample MGYA00518222_ERZ1031170 | MGnify/ENA primary metagenome ERZ1031170 (study PRJEB33718, sample SAMN03159772) | human skin metagenome | collected 2014-05-20 | study: EMG produced TPA metagenomics assembly of the PRJNA266117 data set (Human skin bacterial metagenome and... | reverse complement strand
GAGATGTAGAGAGGTCTCGTGGGCTCGGAGATGTGTATAAGAGACAGATTGAATAGCCATTTTCAGTGCCACTTCTACCGCGACAGAACCTGAATCAGCCAAAAATACCTTGTCCAACGGCGCAGGCGTCATGGCTACCAAGCGTTGACACAGTTCAATTGCAGGGGGGTGGGTTAAACCACCAAACATCACATGGGTCATCCGGTCGATCTGTTCATGAGCGGCCTGATTTAACGTAGGGTGGTTGTAGCCATGAATGACTGACCACCAGGAGGCCATGCCGTCAATCAGCTGCGTTCCATTATCCAGGGTCAGGCGCACACCTGATGCGGCGACTACCGGGTAGGTAGCCGGCGGGTTGATCATTGATGAGTAGGGATGCCAGATATGTTGTTGATCAAACGCGAGTTGTGCAGATGAAAGCTGAGACATGATGAACCTGAATGAGTGAACGATAAAGCAGCTGAAACGATGCCCATTAGAGCCTGACCTTCGCTGATCTGCAAGCCTGTATCCGTTCAGGGTTTTTATATGAGTTTTTTAAAGGTTTTGTAAAGGTTAGCCGCCAGCCGGAACATTTTATTTGCAGAGTGCTCTATTATCGGGAATGACACGTACAACGCCCTGAAGCTAAAAAACCTGTATGGACACTGGTCGACCTGTCAGCGATGACACCAGAACCAGTTTTGCTCAGACAGCCCATCACTCAGGTTGTCCTGCCTAAAACTTCGGCAGGTGTGGATGGAACCGGCGAAGTTGACGTGGCAGGTTTCGATGCTTTAATCACAACATATTCATAAAAGAAGGAACTAGAAAAATGGCTAAAATGACTCCTGTAAAACCTGTTGTTGCTGCAATTGGTGCTGCGTTTATCGCAGGTATGGCTATGGCACCGGTCGCTAATGCGGCTGAAAACCCATTTGCAACTTCTGAGCTGTCTTCTGGTTACCAGCAGCTGGCTGAAGGCAAGTGCGGCGAAGGCAAATGTGGCGAGAAGAAATCTGAAGCTAAATGCGGTGAAGCCAAGTGTGGCGAAAGCAAAAAAGCCGAAGAAGGCAAATGCGGTGAAGCCAAATGTGGCGAAAGCAAAAAAGCCGAAGAAGGCAAATGCGGTGAAGCCAAGTGCGGTGAGAAAAAATAATTGCACGCAATGCCCAAGCCCTGCATTGCAGGGCTTTTTTCTTCATAACCCGAGGTGGCAGGGATGAAACAGACTCATTATCCGGTGAAAGGTGCAGGACTGGGTTTCAGGCGCTGTATGCTGGAGTCATTAAGCGAACTGGACAATCCACCGTTTGAATTTCTTGAGGTAGCCCCGGAAAACTGGATGACACTGGGGGGGCGAATGGGCAGGAAATTCAGGGAATATACCCAGGCATATCCTTTTATGACCCATGGCCTGTCGTTGTCGATTGCAGGTCCGACGCCACTGGATATGGAATTCCTGAAAAATCTGAAATCATTTTTTGCCGAACATAATATTCGGGGTTATTCCGAACACCTGAGTTATTGTTCGGATGATGGCCATCTGTATGACCTGATGCCGATTCCGTTTACCGAGGAAGCGGTACATTATGTCGCCAACCGAATTCGTACGGTTCAGGAGGTGCTCGAGCGCCCGTTGGCCATGGAAAATGTCTCTTATTACGCAGCCCCTGGCGCTGAAATGTCGGAACAGGAATTTTTGCTTGCTGTTCTGGACGAAGCGGATTGCAGGCTGCTGTTAGACGTTAACAATATTTATGTTAACAGCGTGAATCACCGTTACGACGCGGAAGCTTTCCTGCGTTCCATGCCTCCTGAACGGGTAATGTATCTGCATATTGCCGGACATTTTAACGAGGCTGAAGATCTGATTGTGGATACCCACGGTGCAGATGTGGTGGACCCGGTCTGGCAGCTGCTGGATGTTGCCTATGATCATTTGGGTGTGGTGCCGACCCTGCTGGAACGTGATTTTAATATCCCGCCCCTGCCAGAGTTAATGCAGGAAGTGGGAACCATTGTTGAATATCAATCTAAGTGGCAGAACCGTCATGCAAAAACCGTCGCCTGATCTGCCGCGTTTTCAGCAACTTCAGTATGCTTTTGCCGGTCATATTCGTGACCCGGAGGCCGTCGAGATTCCTGCGGCGATCGAACCTAGGCGCATGAAAATTTACTCAGAGCTTTTCTTCAACAATGTTGAAGGCATGCTCAGTAACAACTTTCCGGTGTTCAGATCGCTGCTGTCCGAGCAGGACTGGCTGGCACTGATTCGCGGTTTCTTTGCAACTCATCAGTGCCGGACACCGTATTTTCTGGAGCTGGGACAGGAGCTGATGACGTATTTGGAAACGCATCCTCATGCACATCCTGCGAACATGCCGTTTCTGCTGGAATTGCTGCATTATGAATGGGTTGAGCTGGCACTGGATATTTCACAGGAAAGCCTGCCCTTGAGTCATGTGGATGCGAATGGCGATCTGTTGAGCGGGCATCCTGTTCAGTCGCCACTGGCCTGGCTGCTGTCTTATCAGTTTCCGGTGCATCAGATCAGTCCTGATTTTCAGCCGCAGGCGCCGTCAACGACACCGGCCTTTTTACTGGTCTACCGCAACCGTGAGGACCGGGTGAAATTTATGGAGGTCAATCCGGTAACCGGTCGACTGCTCTATCTGTTATCTGAAGATGAGCAACTGACCGGCTTACAGGCACTGGAGCAGATTGCTGGTGAAATGCAGCATCCGGACCCTGAGATTGTGGTTCAGGGTGGTTTGCAGACATTGGAGCAGCTTCGGTCATCCGGCATTGTGCTGGGGACTCAGCGCTAATAATCCATTCAGGAAAGTTTACTGATCAAGGAGGTCTTAAATGGCTAATCCGGTAACGCGTTTTGCCTGCAAAATGCAGCAAACACTTGATATGACCCGCTGTGCAGAGGGTCTGGCACCGCTATTATTACGGCTTTATCTGGCACCGGTGCTGATGCAGGCTGGCTGGAATAAACTGTCGTATTTTGAAGATACGGCAGCCTGGTTTGGTAACCCTGAGTGGGGTTTGGGGCTGCCATTTCCTGAGTTGATGACTGCGCTGGCTGCCGGGACAGAGTTTTTTGGCGCCATCTTGCTGATTGTGGGGCTGGGCGTCCGCTGGATCAGCATTCCGCTGATGGTGACCATGCTGGTTGCTGCTTTCGCTGTACACTGGCCAAACGGCTGGCTGGCGATTACGGATGCCAGCAGCTGGTTGGCCAACGACCGGGTTATGGAAGCCTCAGAACGCCTTGCGGTAGTGAAAAATATTCTGCGTGAGCATGGGAATTACAGCTGGCTTACAGAACATGGCTCGGTTGCCATGCTGAACAACGGCATCGAGTTTGCGATTACTTACTTTGTCATGTTGCTCAGTTTGTTTTTCACCGGAGGTGGCCGTTATTTCAGCCTGGACTACTGGATTAAACGTGCTTGCACTCAGAAATGTTCAGCATAGAAGCGCGCATCAGAGAGCTACAGGCGTCGGCATACCAGTGGGTGGCACCTAGCCATTGCTCCACGTCTTTTGCTTCGTAGATCTGTTCAATGTAGCTGTCCCACAGGGCGGCTGCATTGCCCATAAGATTTTCATATTGTTCCAGATTGGACATCATGCACATGCTTGCCTCGGTTGCGTAATGATCACGCGCAGGGAATCGTTTTGTTGCAGTGCAATATAATGTCTGGTTAGACTTTAGTCAAATATTTACAGCGATTTTTCCTGATCCTGATGGTGCTGGGTCGAGGGCGTTTTCAGGGCTTCAAGCCAGGCTTCCAGCAAGGGCTGGCAGGCTTCACCGGAATCCAGCGCATTTTTCAGGGCGTCAACCAGTGACTGATCCGGGTCCTGTTTAAGTGCTTGCTGGTCATCCATACACTGCATGTAGTTTTTCAGATAGATTTTGCTGGTGTCTGACTGCTGCTGCATCAATTCAGGTAGTTGTTGCAACCATAACTGCCAGTGTTCAGGCAGCGGGCTGTCTTCAGCCAGACTGTGTGTCGGGTTGGTTAAAAGTATCAGTGCCAGACTTAAAGTGGTCAGTTTCATCGCTGTTAAGTTGCCTCGTTGTCCCATTGGTGATTACCGGCCAGAGGGGTTATTTCTCTCACCTCAATCTCGGAATTACGCATACAAAAACGGATATTCAGGTGATGTAACTGGACGCCAAACACCCGGTCTTCATCCTGCCGATCATAGACCGGCCTGGGATCGCACCTTAAGAGTTCGGTAATCTGCGCTTCCAGCGGTTGTTGCAGTGCTTCAGTTAAGGTCTGGCATTGCTGCTGGGCCAGATCAGAAAACACCACTGGCAGATCCAGTTCCCCCAGATGCTCTACCAGATCAAACCGTGCTTCAGAGACAGCGTCTGAATAGGGCAGGTAGGGTTTGATGTCGATAATGGGCGTGCCATCCAAAAGATCGGCTCCACTGACATGCAGGCAGAGCTTATTACCGCACTGTTCTATTTTTTCCAGTTTGACCGCTGACATGCCGATCGGGTTCGGCCTGAACGGTGAACGGGTTGCAAATACACCGTAACGTTTCTTGCCCATGCGCGGCGGTTGTACGGTGGGTCGCCAGCCCTGTTCAGCTGTTGCACTGAAGATAAACAACAGCCAGATATGGCTGCAGTGCTCCAGCCCCCGAATCATCTCCTGGCGATTAAAGCCGGGCAGCAGTTCGATCTGACTGATGATATGGGGTGCCAGCCTTGGCTGACGAGGTATACCAAACTTTTGCCGATAAGGGCTGTGTACCCGTGCAATGGGTGTGATGTTGTAGTGGTTTTGCATGATCGCATCTGCAGCAGAAGGTGGTGCTATTTTATCAGCCGGGCTGGGCAGGGTCATGCGTGGCTGGCTGACGGTGTTGCATAGGTAGCATGCTGCTCCAGTAACGCGCGGCTTTTTCAGCCTGCTGGCTGAGTTGGTGGATCTGGCTCAGGCTGTCCAGTAGTTCAAGACTGTCCGGCGTTGACAGGTGCCCCGCAACCGTCCACTCCAGCACGCTGTTTTTGAGACGCTGGTAATGTTTCTCCAGCGCCCGTAGTTGCTGATGTGGTTCTGTTGTTTCACATCGGTCACTGTTTATTTCACAGCTGTCGATCAGTTGAATTGCCGCTTGCTGGTAGCCAATCAGTTGATGGGCCAGCGACTGATCCGCCTGGGCATTGAGTACGTCATAATACTGTGGCAATCGAGCCGCCAGCTGGGCTATATGACTGTAATACCGGGCCACTCTGAGCGCGACTGGCAACAGGCTACTGGTTTCATCTGACAGGCTTTCGCGGGCGATCTTCTGGTTGTAGCCGATAATCTGATTACAGAGTTCGAGAATAGCATCGCGTGCCTGCTCCAGTCGCGCGATATTGGGTGCTTCAGTACTCATGGCTTCTCGTGCCAGCCTTGAGGTGTACTGACTGACCCGGGTCAGCTCCTGATTCATGGCTTCCAGTGCCAGACTGGGGGGTGAAAGAATATTGCGGTCCAGATACTGCGGCTCAGAGAGCGTTTCGCTCTGGGTTCGGAACCACTGCAGCAGCAATTGGCTCAGGCGGGGTATCAGCCCCCAGAAAAGAACAATGCCCAACACATTAAACAGACTGTGAAAGGCGGCCAGCATAATGACCGGGTCCCAGTGCTCCGGGAGTTGATCCAAAAGCCCTTTCAGTGCAATCAGCAGTATAAAACCGACCAGTCCGGTGATCAGATTAAACAGCACATGGGCTGCGGCGATGCGTTTTGCGTTGGCAGTGGCACCCAGTACGGCCAGTACAGCGGTGGAGGTGGTACCAAGGTTGGCACCTATGACAGCGGAGGCCATCATGCTGACAGGCAGTTGGGTGCTGGCGATTAACGACAGGATGATGACCATGGCCGCTGAAGAGGACTGCATCAGTACGGTGAGGATAAAACCCGCCGCCAGTGCGCTGAGAAGTCCGAGTATGCCAGTGGCATCCGCTTGCAGGCTAACGGTTTGTTCAATGTTTTCCAGTGCCGTTTTGAGCAGGTCCAGGCCTAGAAAAAACAACCCAAACCCTGCCAGTGCTGTGCCCAGATGAGCGCTTTTGCGGTGACCGCCACTCAGACGCAGGGCCATACCCAGTGTCACCAGCGGCAAGGCGAACAGATGTGTTGCAACCTTGAAGCCAATCAGCGCCACCAGCCAGCCCGTGGCCGTAGTGCCAAGATTACAGCCCAGAATCACCGCAATTGACTGCCGTAGATTCAACAAGCCGGCGTTAACAAATCCAATTGTGGCGACGGTGACTGCGCTGGACGACTGCACCATGGCGGTAATCAAAGAGCCGGAACTGAAACCACGCCAGTCTGATCGGGTGCCGGATTGCAGAATCGTTTTAAGTTGTCGTCCGGCGGCCTGTTTTAGGCCTTCAGTCATTAACTGCATGCCCAGCATGAACAGGGCCAGGCCCCCGAACAATCCCGAAAACGCTTCTAAATCCATGCGCTTGTACTCATTACAACGGTATCAAAATCAATTGTAGGCGGGTTTTCTGATTCGGCTATCAGGGTGTGCGTGCCAGTACCCATGCGTCAACCCTTACAGCACCATGATGTTTGAGTGTGCGGGCGGCTTCATTGAGGGTGGCACCGGTGGTCATGACATCATCAATCAGCACGATATGTGCAGGAACCGCGCGGCTACACCTGAAGACCCCTTTCAGATTGCGCTGACGCGCGCGTTTACTCAGATTATGTTGTTGGGCGGTGCTCTGTGCTTTATTGAGTAGCGCTGTTTTAACCGGAATCTTCAGCAGTGTTCCCAAACGCTCAGCTAACAGCAGGGACTGGTTAAACCCCCGGCGCTGCTGGCTTAACCAATGCATGGGAATCGGAACCAGGCAGTCGGGTCTGGGTTGATCTCGGAAATGTTGCGCAGCCAGTTGCGCCAGATGTCCCAAATAACCGGGCTGGCCGTGGCTTTTGATCAGTTGAATGCAGCGGTCGACAGGAAAGCGGTACAGCAACAATGCGGATACCTGATCGAAGCTCGGAGGATGGGTCAGGCAGTCTGCGCAGTGTGAATGGCTGATAGGCAGTGGTAACGCGCAGCGCTGGCAGGTATGCCCCGGCCAGGGTAGATCAGCACGACACTCGGGGCAGATGTTTTCCGCTGTGTTGCAGGGAGCAGTACAGAAAATACATTGTCTATAAAATAAACAGTTGTTCTCTATAATGAAAGGCATTGGTTGACAGTTTCCTCTGTCATTATAAAATGGCCTCTATCTTTGCAGCCACCAGACTCCGGCTGCCGGTATTTGAGGATAATTGATGATGCAAACGCACGCCGAGATTCGACACAACTGGACTGAAGCCGAAGTCAAAGCCCTGCTGGATCTGCCGTTTAACGATCTGCTCTTCCGTGCGCAAACCGTGCATCGTCAGTACTTTAATCCAAACGAAGTTCAGGTCAGTACTCTGTTGTCGATCAAAACCGGCGCTTGTCCTGAAGACTGTAAATATTGTCCGCAGAGCGGTCATTATAATACAGGCCTGGAAAAACAGCGTTTGATGGAAGTGGAAGCGGTGATTGAAAAGGCCAAGCAGGCTAAAGCCACCGGTTCTACCCGTTTCTGCATGGGCGCGGCCTGGAAGCATCCTTCCGAAAAAGACATGCCCTATGTGGTGGAGATGGTTAAGCAGGTAAAAGCCCTGGGGCTGGAAACCTGTATGACCCTGGGTATGCTCGATCAGGATAAGGCAGGCCAACTGGCGGATGCCGGTTTGGATTATTACAACCATAATCTGGATACCTCACCAGAGTTTTACGACAAAATTATCACCACCCGTACCTATCAGGATCGTCTGGATACCCTGCAGAATGTGCGCGACTCCGGCATGAAGATCTGCAGCGGTGGTATTCTCGGCATGGGTGAAACCCAGACCGACCGCATCGGTCTGCTCTGCCAGCTGGCGAATATGCCGGTTCAGCCGGAAAGTGTGCCGATCAATATGCTGGTCAAGGTGGAGGGTACTCCACTGGAAAATGTAGAGGATCTGGATCCGCTGGACTTTATCCGTACCATCGCTGTCGCGCGTATCATGATGCCGGCATCCCATGTACGGCTGTCTGCTGGCCGTGAAAAAATGAGCGATGAGATGCAGGCCATGACTTTCTTTGCCGGCGCTAACTCAATTTTCTACGGTGAATGCCTGCTGACAACGCCTAATCCGGAAACCCATCGCGATCTGCAGTTGTTCAGACGTTTGGGGATTAACCCGGAGCAGCGTATTGCTGAATCGGATGATACCCAGGAAGCGGCCCTGCTGAATGACCTGCAGAAACAGCAGGACAGCGCACATTTCTACGAAGCCTAATTAACGGGCACAGTCGTGCCCTTTGTCTGTACGAGTTACCTGATGTCCTTTGATACGCTGGGCAGTGATCTGTTAGCCCGTAAAGAAGCGTCACTTTATCGCGAACGTCGCACCCTTCAGTCCCCACAGGGGCCTGAAGTTATGATGGATGGTCGCCGCTGTCTGGCATTCTGCTCCAATGATTATCTGGGGCTGGCCAATCACCCCCAGGTCATACGTGCCTTACAGGAAGCGGCTAACCAATATGGTGTTGGTGGTGGCGCATCCCATCTGGTCAATGGCCACAGTCAGGCCCATCACGCTCTGGAAGAAGCGTTGGCCGAATTAACTGGGCGTCCCCGGGCGTTACTGTTTTCCACGGGGTATATGGCCAATCTGGGCGCAGTTAATGCCCTGCTGGGTAAGCAGGATGCGGTGTTTGAAGACCGGCTGAACCATGCTTCTCTACTGGACGCAGGTTTGCTCTGTGGCGCCCGTTTTCAGCGTTACCTGCACAATGATTCCGAGAGTCTTGCGCAGAAACTGGCCAAGACCGAAGCACGTCGAAAACTGGTGGTAACCGACGGTGTCTTCAGCATGGACGGTAACCTTGGCAACCTGCCTGCACTGGCCGCTACAGCCAAAGCAGAGAAAGCCTGGCTGATGGTGGATGATGCGCATGGCTTCGGTTGCCTGGGGCAGCAGGGTGGTGGCTGTGTTGAGTATTTTAATCTGGGTATGGATGAGGTACCGGTGCTGGTAGGCACCCTTGGCAAAGCGTTTGGTACGGCTGGGGCCTTTGTGGCGGGTAGTGAAGAACTGATAGAAACCCTGATCCAGTTTGCCCGCACCTATATCTACACCACCAGTATGCCGCCTGCCGTGGCGGCAGCGACTCTGACCAGTCTTCGGCTGCTTAGAGAAGAAAACTGGCGACGTGACAAACTCAATGCGCTGGTGGTTCAGTTCCGCAGGGGCTGTGAGCAGCTTGGTCTGACCCTGATGGACTCTCCGACACCTATTCAACCGATTGTGATTGGCGATGCGGCCAGGGCCATGCAGATCAGTCAGAATCTGGAAACGCAGGGGATTTTTGTCGGTGCAATTAGGCCGCCAACCGTGCCGCAGGGCACAGCGCGTTTACGAGTCACTTTCTCGGCAGAGCATACAGAAGCACAGGTTGAGCGCCTGCTGAGCGCACTGGAGTGTGCTACCCGATGAAACTTTACACTGAATCCTTGCCGAAACCCGGCGCGCCAGCGCTGGTGTTATTGCATGGCTGGGGTATGAGCAGTGACATCTGGCAGCCATTGCTGCCTGAACTGTCGCGTCACTACAGCCTGACCCTGATTGATCTGCCGGGACTGGGTCGGTCGCCTGCGCTGACAGAGCCGCTGACCCTAAGCTCTGTGGTGGATGCTTTATTATCTGCCGCGCCCGATAAAGCCAGCTGGCTGGGATGGTCACTGGGCGGGCAGCTGGCGCTGGCCTGTGCCGCTCAGGCTCCGGCACGGATAGAACGGTTGATCACCGTAGCGTCCAGCCCCTGTTTTGTCGCGCGGGATGACTGGCACTGCGCTATGGATGAAACGGTTTTTTCCGGCTTTGAAACAGCATTGCAGGATCAGCCAGACAAAACTCTGACCCGGTTTATGATGCTGCAGACTCAGGGCGCTGAAGCAGGCAAAGAAACCCTTAAACAGTTACGCGAACTGCAGAAGTCGCTGTCCCATGCGCAGTTACTCAACACGCTGCAGTTGCTGCGTCTGGATTGCCGTGAGCAGTTGGCACAGTTATCCATGCCTGTACTGCAGATCTTTGGTGAACGAGACCAGTTGGTTCCGCAGGCTGCAGCCCAGGCCTGTGCCGCTCTGACCGGACGTTTTGCCCAGCTCTACTCAGGTGCGGGACATCTGCCGTTTTTATCGCACCCGGATCTGTTTTTTGCCGACCTGAATCGCTTTATGGAGACCTCTGTTGGCTGAGTTGCAGCGTCTGAAAAAGCAGCGTGTAGCAGAATCATTCAGTCGAGCTGCAGGTAGCTATGATCGGGTGGCCGATCTGCAACGTGCTGTGGGTCAGCGGCTAACCGAGTTTTTACCGACGTGTAAGCCGCAGGTTGTCATGGACCTTGGCTGTGGTACCGGCTTTTTCGGTGGGCAGCTCAGAAGTACCTATCCTGAGGCATCGTTGCTGAATCTGGATCTGGCAGAGGGCATGTTGCAATATGCGCGCAAGCACCGTCCGCACAAACATGCGCACTGGATCTGTGGTGATGCGGAGGCCCTGCCTTTAAAAAGTCAGTCAGTGGATTTGGTCTTCTCCAGTCTGGCTATTCAATGGTGTGAGCAACCGGCACTGCTGTTCAGTGAAGTTGCCCGGGTACTGAAACCGGGTGGTTACTTTGTTGCGGCAACACTCGGGCCGGATACGCTGCAAGAGTTGCGCCGGGCCTGGGCAGCCGCAGATGATTTTGTGCATGTGAACCGGTTTATTCCTCTGCATGATCTGCAGGCAGACCTGCCGGTAAACCTGGCCTGTCATCAGCAGTTTGAAGAGATCAGACTGCTCAGATATACCCAATTGAAACAGCTGACCGATGAGTTAAAAGAGCTGGGTGCCCACAATGTAAATCAGGGGCAGGCTTCAGGTCTGACGGGTCGTCAGCAGATCCGTCAGTTTCGTGCCGCTTATGAAGCTCAGCGTCTGAACGATGATGACATGCTGCCGGCGACCTACCAGATCTATTATCTTGTTTTTCAACGCACATACTGACAGGACTTTTCCATGGCGAAACAGGCTTATTTTGTCACGGGTACCGATACCGATGCAGGTAAAACCGTAGTATCAGCCGGGCTGTTGCAGGCGGGTAATGCCCGGGGTTGGAAAACAATGGGCCTGAAACCGGTGGCGGCGGGTTGTGAAGACACTCCGGACGGGCTCAGAAACAGCGATGCCCTGTTGCTGCAACAGACCGCTTCGGTTGAGCTGAGTTATGATCAGGTCAACCCTGTCAGTTTTGCGCCACCAATCGCGCCGCATATTGCCGCCATGCAACTCAAGCGACAGCTGAGCGCTGACCGGATTGCGGCCTACTGCCGTGGTGCCCTGATGCAGAGTGCTGATCTGGCTATTATCGAAGGGGCAGGTGGCTGGCGTGTACCGCTGAGTCATCGTGAAACGCTGGCAGCAGTACCGCGTTTACTCGAGTTGCCGGTCATTATGGTGGTGGGCATGAAGCTGGGTTGTATCAATCATGCCTTACTGACAGCAGAAAGCATTGCCCGGGATGGTTTGCCACTGGTGGGTTGGGTGGCCAACAGAGTGGACCCGGACATGGCCTGCTACGCTGAAAATCTGGCGACCCTGCAAGCGATGTTGCGTGCGCCTTTGTTAGGCGAAGTACCCTGGCTGGCTGCGCCAGAACCGTCTGCCGTGGCGGCCTGTCTTGATCTGGATAAACTGACTGTACAATAACTGTACAGTTTCTGCGGCTGGTCTATACTCTGGTGTAGCTGTTAACTGAGGCTACCACCGCAGGTTTAACCATGAATATACCCAGTGTTTATCAGGCAGTTCAGCAGTTTCCTGCCCGTAATGCAGAATCCAGTTCGCTCCGTGACAGTACGGTGCCCAACCCAGTCAATTCCGCGAGTCAGGTCCCCTCTGCCGAGGAAACTGCATCCTCCTCAGCTGCACAGGGAGCTCAATCTGTGGCTGCTGCAGAGCAGGAGCAAAACCTGAGTGAACTGGCGACAACCCTGGTAAATGCATCCGGCAGGCCGCTGGAGCCCGGTGCCATTATTGATCTGTTTATTTAAAGTACCGGCCTTCAGGGCGGGTTGCTGGAGGCAAAAAGAGGGAGTTGAGCTGTGCAGCTAAATCTGGCCGTCACTGCACCTGACCAGTCTCTGAAAACCTCAGGGAGAGGTTATGTTGCGGCCCCGACTGCCGGCCCGGCTGGTTCAGCCGTTGCGAACAATACCCCGCCGGGCATTGCTGTTACGCTTTCCGATGAGGCCCAAAATCTGCTTTTGAAGGAGCAGCAGGCGGGGGCATCCGGAGTGAGTAATCCGCCTCAGTCAACGCCTGCTGTTGCAGCAGGTGCCTCTCTTGATTCTGAACAGCAACAAATAATCCGTGAGCTGGCCCGGCGTGATATTGAAGTACGTAATCATGAACGTATTCATGCCAGTGTGGGGGGGCGATATACCTCTGCGCCCAGCTATACCTACGAGCGTGGACCGGATGGGCGTCTGTATGCGGTATCCGGTGAAGTCCGGATCGATACCACTCCGGTTCCGAACAATCCTGAGGCAACACTGGAAAAAGCGCTGACGATACAACGGGCCGCACTGGCTGTGCCAGACCCCTCTCCGGCTGATCGGAGTGCCGCCGCTCAGGCCCGCATGATGGCAGCTGAAGCCCGTGCTGAGATTTCAGCAGCGGACCGGGCTGAAGCGACGGCGAACCGGCCGGTCGGGAATGATGAAGCGCACCCCGTTGTTCAGCAGGCAAAGGACGACGAACGGGTTGCAGGGGCCGAAAAAGATCAATCCACCCAGTTTGAGTTGAACAGCGCCCGAATGGCAGAGATAAGCCAGCAACTGGCTGAACTCAACCGAAAACTGTTCAATGCCGGAGTAGTGGAGCAGCTGAACCCAGCCGGCTCACTGGTGAACCTGATTGTTTAGCCTTAGCTTTCCTGAAGCAGAAACCGTCTGACGATACCGGTAAATTCGGTGGGTTGCTCAGCATGGGGCCAGTGGCCCGTATTACGCATGATCTGATAACCGGCATTGGGAAAGTGGCTCAGTATTGTGGCGCGGTATTCCCCCAGCAGATAGTCGGAGTTGCCTCCCTTGATAAACAGGGTGGGACCCTTGAAGGGTTCACCATGCGGTGCGGCGGAAATCTCATCATACGACTGGTACAGGCCTTCGAGATTCATGCGCCAGCCAAAGCTGTTTTGGTCTTTACGGTACAGGTTGGTGAGCAGAAAGGCTCTGACACTGGCTTCAGGAATGTGAGCAGCCAGTTGCGTATCTGCATCGCTTCTCGACTGCAGTGTGGTCAGATCAACGGAACGCAGGCCTGCAAATACATTGTCATGCTGTCGGGGATAACGCACCGGTGCAATATCGACCACGATCAGCTTACGCACATAGTCAGGGTGGTTCATGGCCAGTTGCATTGCAACTTTGCCACCCATGGAATGACCCAGAATATGGGCCTGATCATAGCCAAGCTGATCGAGCAGTTTGACAATATCTCTGGCCATGATGTCATAGCTCATCAGAGGGTCATGGGGTGACTTGCCATGGTTGCGCAGATCAACACAGATAACATGAAATTCAGCGGCTAACTGGCGAGCAATGCCCGCCCAGTTGCCAAGGGAGCCAAACAATCCATGCATGATGATCAGGGGTGGGCCGTCGCCCTGGGTCTGAAAATTTAATTGCATTTTGGCTCCTTGATTGAGGCTGTGCTTAAAGAATATCCAGCAGTTCTACGTCGAAGATCAGCGCAGAGTAAGGAGGGATGCCGCCGGGAGAACCCTGTGCGCCATAGGCCAGCTGGTAAGGAATATAGAGACGCCATTTGGCACCGGTATTCATTAGCTGCAGGGCTTCGGTCCAGCCTGCAATTACACCGCCCACCGGAAATTCAGCGGGTTCGCCACGGTTGTATGAACTGTCAAACACTTTGCCGTCTATAAAGGTACCGTGGTAATGGGTGCGTACCTTTGAGGATTTTGAGGGCTTGTCGGAATCGGTGTTGCCGGCTTCTACCACTTCATATTGCAGGCCGGATTCCAGTACAACCACGCCATCACGTTTGGCATTTTCAGCCAGGAAATTTTCGCCTTCAGCTGCAGCGGCTTTGGCTTCAGTTTCACGTGCTTCGCGGATTCGCTCGTTAATGGTGTTAAATGCCTGCTGGATTTGGGCGGCTTCAACTCTCAGGCCTTCACCCTGGTAGGCATCTGAAATCCCCAGTGCAACTGCATTCAGGTCCAGGCCGTCAAAGCCATTCTGTGCCAGCTGATCGCCCATCTGGCGGCCGATGCCGTAGCTTGCATGTTGCTCCAGTGATTCTAGTGTTGTATCAGTCATTATCTTTTCCAATCGGTTGGATGTAAGGGAAGCCCTTTACTCTGAAAGAAACAGTGTGGGGTCGACCCGGGTGTTATTCAAGCTTACCCCCCAATGTAAGTGCGCACCGGTTACGCGTCCGGTTTTGCCCACGGTGCCAATCAGATCGCCGGATTTGAGCTGATCACCTGCGGTCACATCGATGCGATGCATATGGCAATACATCGTGGTCAGGCCAAAACCATGGTCAATAATTACAGTATTGCCATTGAAAAAATATTCGCCGGTATCCACGACCGTGCCTGCGGCAGGGGCTGTAATGGGTGTACCCTGAGGTGCTGCGATATCGAGTCCGCTGTGGGGCTTGCGCGGTTGTTTATTAAAAAAACGTTTCAGGCCAAAGGCACTGCTGAAAGGCCCCTGGGTTGGCAGCTCAAAGGTGGTTACCGGTGTTGATGGTTCGCTCCATGCGACAAAGGCTTTGTTCATTTTTGTTCTTTCACGCTGCCAGCGGGCGACATCGTCAGGATTTGGCTCGACATGACGTTTGTTGGGTACGGTCAGGTACTGCGCTTCATACTCTTTACCCTGAAGTGAAAAATAGAATGAAGTGCCTTCGGATCGGACATGCTGTTGTTCTTGCACTTTTGCGCTCAGCGGTATGCCGATTACAGCTACCCATTTGGCCTGATCAGCAAAGGGTGTATCAGAACCGGGGACAACCATGACGCGGTTGCTGCGATACCAGGTTGAGGGCAGGTGAGGGGTGTTGATGCCTTTGAGGGGCAGCAGGGCAACACCGCCCGGTACTCGCGACTCTGTTGGCAGAGCCAGCGCAGAAAGTGGTAACAATAAACTCAGTAACAATATTAATGTGCGCATAGTTAATCCGCTTGAGTTGTGTTCACAGTGCACAGCAGGGTGCCTTGATGCAGGCGGGTTGCTACCTGCTGGCCGGCTTGTACATCGGTGGCCGTGGTTAATACGTGGCCCTGATCATCTGTCACAATGGCATAGCCACGCTCCAGTGTAGCCAGCGGACTGATGCTGTGCAGCCGGGCTGCGGCCAGCGCCAATTGCTGCTTTTTCTGGACCAGAAGCAACTCAGACTGACGTGTGAGCTGGCGGTTCAATGTATGGAGCTTTTCCTGAAGTTGTCGTCTGAGCTGATCAGGCGAACGGTATTTAAGTCGTGTCTGCAGTTGGTTGAGTCGGTCCTGTCTTGACTGCAGACGCCGTTGCCAAGCCTGTAACAGGCGCAGTTCAAGGTGATCGAGACGTTGTGCCTGTTCGCGCAGGCCTTGTCCCGGATGACGCAGGCGTGCTTTCAGGCTCTGAAGGTGCAGACGTTTTTGTTGGATCTGCAGTGCCGTGGTACGTTGCAGGCGTTGTTGTAACTGCCGCAAACGAAACTGTAGTTGCTGCCGGTCAGGGCTCAGTAACTCGGCAGCTGTCTCTTATACACATCTCCGAGCCCACGAGACCTCTCTACATCTC
>ERZ1031170.45-NODE-45-length-16249-cov-6.647153_pt1 | contig 16249 bp, 13 predicted proteins | sample MGYA00518222_ERZ1031170 | MGnify/ENA primary metagenome ERZ1031170 (study PRJEB33718, sample SAMN03159772) | human skin metagenome | collected 2014-05-20 | study: EMG produced TPA metagenomics assembly of the PRJNA266117 data set (Human skin bacterial metagenome and... | reverse complement strand
AGATGTAGAGAGGTCTCGTGGGCTCGGAGATGTGTATAAGAGACAGGCCCAGGCACCCAGCGCCGCAAGCAGCTTAAAGTCGCCATACCCCATGCCTTCTTTGCCTGTCAGTAGTTTGAAAGCCCAGTACACTGACCAGAGTGAAATGTAGCCGGCGGCTGCGCCCCAGACCGCATTTTCAAGTGACGTGAATAGCCCTGTTGTATTAATCAGTAGGCCCAGCCACAGCAAAGGAAGGGTTAGGTTGTCCGGTAGCAGTTGATGGTCGATATCAATAAAAATTAAACACAATAATATCCAGCTGAAACCCATCAGTGTCAGGCACTGCCATGTAAACCCAAAATGGTAGAACAGGCCGCAACCGAGCAGTGCTGTTGTGATTTCAATTGCCGGATAACGAAACGAAATAGGGGTTTTGCAGTTGCTGCATTTACCGCCTAAAAACAGATAACTGACAACCGGGATATTTTCAAACCAGCGAATCTGATGATTGCATACGGGGCAGCGTGAAGCGGGCTTTGCCAGGTTAAACTGGTCTTCAGGTATGATATCTGTGCGAATGGCCTCCCACTCCCGCTCAAGCATGAGGGGGATTCTGTGGATAACAACATTCAGAAAACTCCCCACGCACAGGGAAAGAGTGGCTACTGCGCCAAACAGCAGCCAGAAAAGTAAAGGTTCATGAAGCATTAATTAACCAACCACATTACCCAGCTGGAAGATTGGCAGGTACATGGCAATAACCAGGCCACCTACAAGTACACCCAACACAGAGATAATAAGCGGCTCGATCAGTGCAGACATATTATCGACCGCATCATCGACCAGTCCTTCGTAGTAGTCTGCAACCTTTGACAACATTTGCTCTAATGAACCGGCTTCTTCGCCGATGGCGATCATCTGACTGGCCATATTGGGGAATAGCCCTGTAACAACAATTGCGTCTTTCAGCGACTGTCCGGTTGAAACGCCATTCCTGATTTGCAAAATTGCATCCCGGTAGATGACATTGCCAGACGCATTCGCAGAGGATTCAAGTGCTTCCACCAAAGGTACACCGGCAGCAAAGGTGGTTTCCAGAGTACGGGTGAAGCGAGCGATGGCTGCGTTGTGGAGAATGTTGCCAATAATTGGGATTTTGAGACTTAACCGGTCTTTAAAGTCGCGAAATTTTTGCGATGTTTTATTAGCTCGGTTGAAGGCAAACACTAATCCTGCAACACCAAGAAAGAAGACAAACCACCATTGCTGGGCATATTCCGATAGGTTTATGACAAACCGGGTAAAGGCTGGCAGGTCAGCGCCAAACGCGGAAAAGGTGACTTCAAATTCGGGCACGACTTTAATCAGTAGGATGGCGGCAACAACAATACCCACCACTATAACTGCGGCGGGGTAGGTCATTGCTTTTCGAATTTTTGCCTTCAGCGCTTCTACTTTTTCTTTATAGGTAGCAATACGATCCAGCATTTGTTCCAGAGAACCGGATTGTTCGCCGGCATGGACAAGGGTGCAGTAGAGCTGGTCAAAATACAGTGGGTGTTTTGCCAGTGCGCTGGAAAAATCGAGGCCGCCGTTTACATCATTCCGAATGGCGGTAATCAGCTCTTTCATCTGATCTTTTTCCACTCCGTTTGATGTGATTTCAAGTGCCTGCACCAAAGGAACGCCGGATTTCATCATGGTGGCCATCTGACGGGAGAAAAAAGCGATATCCACAGCCTTGATTGGGCGGGCTTTTTTGTCCAGCAAAGGCACCTTAAACTCGCGGTTTATACGTTTTGGCACAATCCCTTGTTTACGAAGTTGAGTCTTAACCTCGGATGGGCTGGCTGCTTTTAGCTTGCCTTTACAGCTGTTACCATTTTTATCTTTACCCTGCCAGGCAAAAGATGCCATTTTTTTCTGTGCTTGTGCCATTGTCGCTTACCTGCGCTTAGGTTTTGATAACGCGGTTGAGTTCTTCCAGGCTGGTGAGCCCGTCCATGACCTTTTTCAGGCCTGACTGTCTTAGAGAGTTAAACCCCTGGGTTTCAGCCACTCTTTTGATATCAATGGAGTTGCCGTTGTCCATAATGACCTCAGCAATCTCGCCTGACATTTTAAGCATTTCATAGATACCGACCCGGCCTTTAAAGCCTTTGTGGCACTTGCTGCAGCCGTCTGTGTTAGGTTCGTAGAGTTGCAGGTTCTTCAGGCTGTCTTTTGGAAAGCCTTCCTCCAGTAAGGTTGCCTCGGGTAAGGTGAGGGTTTTACGGCATGATTGACACAGCCTTCGGGCAAGTCTCTGGGCAATGATCAAGCTAACGGAGGTGGCAATATTAAACGCCGGTACGCCCATGTTGCGCAGACGGGTCAGGGTTTCCGGCGCGCTATTAGTATGCAGTGTTGAGAGCACCATGTGCCCCGTTTGCGCTGCTTTAATCGCAATTTCTGCCGTTTCCAAATCTCGAATCTCACCCACCATCACCACATCCGGGTCCTGACGCAGGAAGGCTCTCAGGGCTTCAGCAAAGGTCAGTCCGATTTTAGGATTAACATGCACCTGGTTGATACCTTCCAGGTTGATCTCCACCGGATCTTCCGCAGTCGAAATATTGCGTTCTTCTGTATTCAGAATATTCAGGCCGGTATACAGGCTGACGGTTTTACCGCTACCCGTGGGGCCTGTCACCAGAATCATTCCCTGGGGTTGCTCCAGTGTTTTCAGGTAGAGTGCTTTTTGCTCGGGCTCGAAGCCCAGTGCCTCAACCCCCATTTTTGCACTGCCCGGATCCAGAATACGCAGTACAATCTTTTCGCCCCAGAGGGTTGGCAATGTGTTGACACGAAAATCGATCGCCTTGTTTTTGGATATTTTCATCTTGATACGCCCATCCTGAGGCAGGCGGCGTTCAGATATATCCATTTTCGACATCACTTTGATGCGCGCAGACAGGCGAGAAGCCAGATTGGACGGTGGTTTTGCAACCTCCTGCAAAATGCCGTCAATACGGCTACGAATCCGATAGCTACGTTCATAGGGTTCAAAGTGTATATCGGACGCACCGTTTTTGATGGCGTCCAGCAGCACTTTATTGACAAATCTGACAATCGGCGCATCATCGGCACCACTGGCGCCTTCCTCTTCATCCTGAGAGGCTTCTGTGTCCTCCAGTTCCAGGTTGTCCAGATCACTGTCTTCCAGACCTTCTAATGCCTGATCCTGAGTATCCAGGAATGCGTCAATGGTTTTAAGGAGTTTATCCTGCTCGACAATCACCGCTTCGGTAGACAAGCCGCATTGGAATTTGAATTCATCCAGTGCCTGAATATTGGTGGGATCAGAGATGGCAACAAACAGTTTATTGTCACGGCGTTTCAGCGGTAAAGCACTGTGCTTGCTGATCAGGGATTCTTTGATAAGTCCCTGTGGAAGTGAGTTCAGATCAAAGGCATCGATATCCAGCAGGGGTATGCCAAACTCTTCCGCTGCGGCGGCTGCTGCGCGATAGCCACTGACCAGACCTTGCTGAGTGATATAGCCAATAAAGGACTGATTGTTGTCACGTGCCTGCTTGACTGCATCAGACGCGACTTCGGCAGACAAAACGCCATCATTGACCAAGCGCTTGGCCAGGCCTGTTAGGGTTTGGCTGGGTTGCACCGGTTAACCTCTCTCTCTCCATGAACGACTCTAAAATACCATTGCTACAGGCGTTTTAAAATAAATCGGCTACTTTTGCGATAAGTGTAGCCCTAATCAATTCAAGACTCATAAAAAACAGTTGTTTGAATTAAGGCAGCTGTATTCTGAAAAACTTATTGTCAATTTTTACTTATGTCTTTTCTTAACAGGCCGTTATATTCTAAACTGACTGGAGTGCGGTTTTCCTGGGGGGAGCTGTACATCTCGTAAGAGGACTACGTTGATAAATCTTATGGAAGCTATACACCTTGATGTACTTCTTTTTCGCTGGAGAACGGAAAATGAAAAACATGAAGAAAAACCATGCGGGTTTTACCCTGATTGAATTGATGATCGTTGTTGCGATCATTGGTATTCTGGCTGCCATCGCGCTGCCTGCATACCGTGATTACACCATCAAAGCTACAGTTGGTCAGCTGTCTGGTGGTCTTGGTGGTGAGAAGGTTAAGGTTGCCGAGAACTTTTCAAACGGTTCTTCCGTTGGTGATAACTCTGTTTGTACGACCCCGACATCAGTTGCAAACTGCCTTAACGGTACTTTGAGTGACGCTGGTTTTGCCGGAACTACTGGTGTTGCTGTTCAGTTGATACCTGATTTTACTTCGGCAGCTGCGGGCCAAGGTCGGATTGGATGGGTTTGTTCGGTGTCAGTTGCAGGGTTGGGTAATGCCTCTTCTGCTCAGGGTTGTGCTACGGCATTCCAAGCCCTGTAATTTTTCATGGTGAGTTGTCAAAGAGAGGCTTATGCCTCTCTTTTTGTTTGGTACTTTTTATTTAATGAAAAAAAACATCATCATCCTGCTTATCGCTGCCTGTGTCGGCGTTACCTGGTATATCACCCAAACCAAGCCTACCCTCACGTCGGCGATGAAAAGTCAGGTTGAGAAATTGCTGCTGGAGCGACCTGAGTTTCCTGCCCGCCCGGTGTGGTGGAGCGATGATTCGATACTGGCGGTGGGTATTTTGCCTGAAGATGATGCACCTGCGGCGGCAGATATTGCCTGTCGTGTGCTGCGAGAGCAGGGTATTACCACGACGGCTGTAGAGATCTATGATGTGCTGAAAATTCAGCAGGATCAGGACTGGGTGAAGTTAGCCGGCAACTCTTGTCAGTGACAAAAACACGCAGAGAGCTTGCCTGCGTGGTGATCTCAGGCAACAGCTTATTCTTTGCTCCAATCAGGTATTATATGTCTGCAGGGTCAGGCTCCGATTTACTCCTGAATCAGGCGCATCGAAAGATCAACAGCCTCACAGTGTTTGGTCAGTGATCCGATAGAGATGTAGTCTACCCCTGTTTCTGCGATGGGTAGCAGGGTTGCATCGGTAATACCGCCAGAGGCTTCCAGCTTGGCCCGCCCCTCTGTCATGCTGACTGCTTGTCGCATCTCTTTCAGGGAGAAATTATCCAGCATCACAATATCTGCACCGGCGTCTAACGCTAAAGTGAGCTCGTTGAGGGACTCCACTTCCACTTCTACCGGTTTGCCGGGTTCGTTTTGTTTGGCGGTCTGCACGGCATTGATAATGCCACCACAGGCCATGATGTGGTTTTCTTTGATCAGAAAGGCATCATACAGGCCAATACGGTGGTTATAGCAGCCGCCGCAGGTGACAGCGTATTTTTGTGCCAATCGCAGACCAGGCAGGGTTTTTCGGGTGTCGAGCAGCTTAACCGTTGTGGATTTAACCCGGTCTGCGTACTTCTGACTGGTGGTTGCAGTGCCGGACAGTGTTTGCAGGATATTCAATGCGGTGCGCTCTGCTGTGAGCAGATTGCGTGCCGATCCTTTGGCCAGAAACAGAATCTGATCGCGCTGTACCTGATCACCGTCATCTACCTGCCATGCCAGCTCAATGGTGGGATCCACCTGGCGGAAAACTTCAGTAACCCAGTCGACACCGCAAATGACAGCTTGCTGTCGGCTGATGATGCGTGCTGTTGCCTGGGTTTCTTCAGGAATAAGCTGAGCTGTGATATCTCCGTTGCGGATATCTTCCTCTAAAAATCGAGCAACGGCGGAAGGTATATCGGTTAGCAAGGCAGCACGGGTCAGCATGATCAATCCTGAGTTATTCGGTGAGTTGGGCGCTATGTTACTATAATCCGGCATTCTAGCTAAATGTGACGGACAAAAAATGCCTCAAATCTGTAGTGAAGGTTGGTTGGAACATACGGAACGAATTTGCTCTCCTAATGCGGGTGAACGACCGGATGTAAACGATATTTCGCTGCTTGTTATTCATAATATCAGCCTGCCACCGGGGCAGTTTGGTGGCGGATATGTACAGCAATTCTTCACCAACAGACTGTCCTCTGAGGCTCACCCCTATTTTGCTGAAATTGCTGATTTAAAGGTATCAGCTCATCTGTTGATTGAGCGTTCCGGGCATCTGATCCAGTTTGTGCCGTTTACTAAAAGAGCCTGGCATGCAGGGGTTTCCCGGTTTGCTGAACGGGATAACTGTAATGATTTCTCAATTGGAATCGAGCTCGAAGGCAGTGATGATATCCCCTATACATCTGAGCAATATGAGGTGCTTTGCGCCGTCACCCAAAGCCTGCTGCAGCAATACCCGCGAATAACGCCTGAGCGGATTACCGGGCACTCAGATATTGCCCCCGGTCGAAAAACGGATCCCGGACCTGCGTTTGACTGGACTTTTTTTCGGCAAAGACTGCAGCAGTTTTCCTAAACGGGAAACAGCTTCGATAGCAATACGGGTAAAGCCGTTTCGACTCTTAAAATCCGCTCGCCCAAATGCACAGTCTGTAAACCGGCTTCGTTGAGTTTTTCAATCTCGTAGGGAATAAAGCCCCCTTCAGGGCCAATTGCCAGGGTTGTCGGGCAACACTCTGCGTGTGGACAGGCTATGGCATGGTAGGGGTGGGCCACTAATCCCCGGGTGTTTTTGGTGAGAGCAGGCAGCTCATCTTCGACAAAGGGTTTGAAGCGTTTACGCAGCTCAATGGTTGGCATCAGGGTATCGCCGGCCTGTTCGAGCCCCAACAGCAATTGTTCATCGACCGCCTTCAGTATGGGTGTGCTCCAGTAACTTTTATCCACACGGTAGGCGTTGATCAGATAGATCTTCTTTACACCCATGCTGGAGGCTGTTTGCAGAATGCGCTTCAGCATTTTGGGCCTTGGCAGCGCCATGATCAGAGTCACGGGCAGAGGTGACGGAGCGGGGCTGTCGAGACACACGCAGAGCGTGATTGCGCTATCGCTTATGGTGGTAACGGTGGCGTGGCCTTTATTGCCATTCAGTAATCCGACTTTAAGCTGATCACCCGGGGCTGGCTTTTGTATTTGAGCGATATGCTGAAAACGCCGGTCATTCAGAATGACCTCTGCATTGGGCTGGTAACCGTCAGGGCCAAAGTCGGTTGCAAAGAGCAGAATCAGATTCATGGTGGTTGTCTGCAAAAGGTGAATTGTGATTTTACCACGCTTAAATGGGGGGTAAAAAACAATGAATATTGATCTATATCTAAATGATAATGTTTATCAGTAGTATTTGGTTTTGTGGGATGTTATATTTCGGCCACGTTGCCTTGACTTAGGCACCTCTTAATACCGTCAAAAAAAGGTTACCTATTGTGAAACTGTCGATTCTTTCAGCTGCCGTTATGGTCAGCCTGGCCTCAAGCCAGGTTCTGGCTGCCGATTCCTATGCAGATTTTCCTATCACGCTGAAAAACTATACGGGCGATGCAACCAGCTCTGTATCGTACAAAGGGCAGTCTGCACGACAGGTTTTACATACTTCATTGAAAACCCTGGCGCAGAGCGGAGATGGCAGCAACGCTAAGCCGCTGGAAGCTCTGATGATGGATTATTACGCGGGTGGAAAAAAAGGTCTGGAAATTATCTCGCCTAAAAGCAAAGAAGGTTTTCCGCTGCTGGAAACCAAGGTGGACCAACTTTCCGTCACCAATTTGACGGATAAGGCTTATAAGGGCCTGGTTACGGGCTGGCCCGGCAACCTTACCGGCGATGAAGTACTGCGTGTCATGCTGGAAAAAGCAGCCAGTACTCCTGACGGTTATGATCGTCTGAATGGTTATGACTATGCCCAACTGGTATCCAAGTTCACGATGGGTGCGGTTTTTTATCATCAGGCTGTTGCGAATTATCTGGATAAAAAACTCGCAGCCGATGTTAAGCCAAATAATGCACCGTACAAAAAGGGTGTTGCCTACACAGGCAAAGAGCATATTTGGGATGAGGCTTTTGGTTACTTCGGTGCGCCGGCCAATACTCTGAGCCTGACCGCTGATCAGGTCTATGCGATTGGCAAGCAGAAACCTGAAGCGCTGCAGTGGGCGGATGCCAATGGTGATGGCAAGGTATCACTCTATAACGAGATGGCGTATGCCCATGCCGTTTATGCAGCGGGCTCTGACCGCAGCGGCAAAACACAGTATTTGCATACGATTGTCCAGGCGTTTATGGATGGTCGTCAGCTGATTACTGAAACTCAGGCACAGGCTCTGACAGCTGAACAGCTTGCCGAGCTGAAAGGTTACGCGCAGATCATCGCCAGCAACTGGGAAAAAGTCATTGCTGAAGCGGTCTTCAAGTATGCGGGTGAAGTTTACCAGGACCTTGAGAAACTGAATCTGGTGATTGAAACCAATGGCAACGCCAGCAAGTTGTTCCGCAACTATGTAAAACACTGGGGTGAACTGAAAGGCTTTGCTCTGTCCCTGCAGACCGGTGGTAAAGATCTGGGCGCTACAGCAGTGCGGCTAAATCGACTGATCGGTTTTGGCCCTGTGTTGCTGGGCAATACTCAGGTTTCCGGTGTAAATGCTAAAGGTAATTTTATGCAGTCAGAATCGGTTAGCCTGAAAGAGTACATGCATAATATGCTTGAGGTACAGAAGCTGATGGTGGATCAGTTTGCCGTCAGTGCACGGGAAGAAGACCTGATGTCTGAATTGTCGGAGCTGTCCGAAAAGCTGGGCTCGGGTAAGAGTGCCGAGACAGACTGAAGCCGTCATCTGATACCGGATGGATATTGATTTCGCGCTACTCGACCGGTTTGCTGATGAGCTGGTGAGCGCTTTCACCAACCCCCAGAAACGTGTGTTCTGGGGGTATTTGTTGTCTGCTTTTGTGCTGGCAGTTATCTGGTTGTGCTGGCAGCAAAAAAAAACGTTCAGTACGGCTATAAAAGCGCTTTTTTCAGGCGAGATATGGTGGTCTGCGTCAGCCCGGGCGGATTATCGGATCTTTTTGATCAACCGGGTGCTGATGCTGATGATGGCGCCCTGGCTGTTATCCAAAATGGCAGTAGCCGGCTGGCTGTTTTATAGCTTGCATGATCTGGTGGGTGGTCGGCCTGCTATTGGTCAGGACTGGCCGGCTGGATTTATCATGCTCAGTTTTACACTGATATATTTCCTGCTGGATGATGCCAGTCGTTATTTTCTACATCGCTGCTTGCACAAAGTGCCATGGCTCTGGGCGTTTCATAAAGTGCATCATAGTGCGACAACCCTGACACCGGTTACGGTGTTTCGTATTCACCCTGTTGAGCTGGTGCTCTTCAGCCTGCGCAGTACGCTGGTGCAGGCGGTGTGTATTGCTTTTTTTGTCTTTTTCTTTGGTGAAAGAGCGGATCTTCTGACGGTCTTTGGCACCAGTTTTATTCTCTTCTGTTTTAATATTGCCGGCTCAAACCTTCGTCACAGCCATATTCCATTGAGCTATGGTGCTCAGGTGGAGAAATGGCTGATTTCACCGGCGCAGCATCAATTGCACCATTCAACGGATACCAGACATTTTGATTGTAACTTTGGCGTTGTGCTGGCGGTTTGGGACCGCCTGGGACACAGCCTGATTTGCAGTCAGCGTGGCCAGACATTGAGCTTTGGGATCAGCAGGCAGCATGCTGCGAACACGGATCACTCTTTAGCGGAACTTTACTGGATGCCCTTTGTGGCAGGCTTTGGTGTCCTTAAGGCAGGTGTTCTGAGCCAGATCAATAAATTGTTCAGTAGCGACAAAACACGCTACCAATGAGAACAATTATCATTTATACTGCCATTCTTACTTGTTTTGCCGGATCGGTACGCTTTTTTATACGGTACAGATCTGAAGTTGTTGGGGAGTTTGTTGATGAAACAGGGTATTAGGGTTAGACACTGGTCCCGTTTGGGTATGTTGGCATTGAGCGGACTGGGCGTGGTGCTCAGTGCAAATGTTTCCGCAGAAGAAGTGAATGTTTACTCGGCGCGCAAAGAGGCCCTGATTAAACCGATACTGGAGCGCTTTACTGAAGAAACCGGTATTGAGGTTAACCTGATTACCGGCAAAGCGGATGCACTATTGAAACGTCTGGAAGTTGAGGGTGATGCAACGCCGGCAGATCTGTTTGTCACTGTGGATGCGGGCCGTTTACATCGTGCCAAGCAGGCAGGCGTGCTACAGCCGGTGACAAGCGATGTGTTGTCTGAGCGTGTGCCCGTAAACCTGAAAGACGCAGAGAACTACTGGTATGGCTTGTCCCAACGGGCTCGTACCATTTTCTACCGCAAAGAGACCGTTAATCCGGCTGATTTGAGCACCTATGAAGATCTGGCAGATCCGCGTTGGAAAGGCAAGATCTGCATGCGCTCCTCAAGCAATATTTATAATCAGTCTCTGGTGGCATCCATGATTGATGCCAGCGGTGCGCAATCCACTGAAAACTGGGCCAGAGGACTGGTTGCCAACTTTGCGCGTCCACCGGCCGGTGGTGACACCGATTTGCTGTTGGCGGTGGCGGCGGGTGCCTGTGATCTGACGCTGGCAAATACCTATTATTTTGGCCGTATGCTGGGTTCTGCAGATGCTAAACATAAAGCCGCCACTGAAAAAGTCGGTGTATTCTGGCCTAATCAGGCAGAAGGGCAGCGTGGTGTGCACGTGAACGTCAGTGGTGCTGGCCTGACCCGGTATGCCCCTCACAAAGGCGCAGCGATCAAGCTGATGGAGTTTCTGGTATCCGATGAAGCTCAGGCCTGGTACGCAGAAACCAACAATGAATATCCCGTGGTATCCGGGGTTGAGCGTTCGGATGTGTTGGGTACACTAGGTACTTTCCGCGCGGATCCTATCGCCCTGAACCGTCTGGGTGAGAATAACCGTGCAGCGGTTGAACTGATGGACCGTGCAGGCTGGAAGTAGTCGCGCAGTTGATTGACCGGTTAATGTTAAACACCCGCGCCCTGTGTGCGGGTTTTTCCGTTTATTTGGATTGGCACATTTCGTCGGGTGCCTGAGGATTAAAATGACAGAGTTAGTCAAACCACTGCCCTGGTGGTATCGAATCGACTGGCTTGGATTCAGTGCTCTTTTCACGGCGCTGTTGCTGTCGTTACCCATTCTGGTGATTGCGGGTTTTATCTTCTCCGGATCCGGTGAGGTATTCCAGCACCTGCTGGAAACCGTGCTCATTGATTATGTCTCTAATTCATTGCTCCTGATGTGGGGTGTAGGTATCGGTGTGTTACTGATCGGTGTGCCTGCCGCCTGGCTGACCAGTGTGTGTGAATTTCCGGGACGTCGAATATTAAGCTGGGCGTTGCTGCTGCCGCTGGCAGTGCCAGCCTATATCATTGCCTATACCTATACCGGTTTGCTGGATTTTGCCGGCCCCGTTCAAAGCCTGATTCGACAACTCACGGGCTGGGGGTATGGGGATTACTGGTTTTTTGAAGTGCGGAGTCTGACCGGTGCCATGCTGATGCTGACATTGGTACTTTATCCTTATGTTTATCTGTTGAGCCGGGCTGCCTTTCTGGAGCAGTCAACCAATACGCTGGAGGTTAGCCGGACGCTTGGCCTGAGCAATGCCCAGGCGTTTTTCCGGGTGGCATTGCCACTTGCAAGGCCTGCCATCATCGCAGGACTGTCACTGGCGTTGATGGAAACATTGGCGGACTATGGCACCGTGCAATATTTCGGAGTGTCTACGTTTACGACCGGCATATTTCGTACTTTCTATGGTTTTGGTGATGCTGCGGCAGCCTCCCAGTTAGCGGGTTTTCTGTTGTTATTTGTCGCTTTGCTGGTTGTGATGGAAAAGTATTCACGACGGAAGGTACGGTATCACTCCTCGTCTGAAACAAAAGCTAAAGCGAAACGGATTACCCTGCGTGGCTGGCAAGCCGCACTGGCAACTCTGTTTTGTCTGGGCCCGGTATTACTCGGCTTCATTATTCCTGCGCTGCAACTGGGCTGGTGGTCCTTCACTCAGGCGGAACTTGATGTGGCTGAATTTATCAGTCTGGCCTGGAACTCGTTTTACCTTGCGCTCATGGCTGCGGTGATTGCTGTGAGTTTTGCGCTGGTTCTGGCTTATGCCCGGCGTCTCAGTTCACAACCGGTTGTCAACAGTGCGGTGATGGTCGCGGGCATGGGCTATGCGCTTCCCGGAACCATTATCGCAGTGGGTGTGATTATTCCGTTTGCATGGCTCGACCATCGTTTAATTGAGGCAGCACGGGCCTGGTTGGGGGGGGATCCCGGGCTGCTGCTGTCCGGTACCCTGATCGCGTTACTGTTTGCTTACACCGTTCGTTTTCTTGCTGTGTCGCTTGGGGCGGTGCAGAGTGGGTTGGATAAAATAAAACCCAGCCTTGATGGTGCCGCGCGTACCCTGGGCTGCTCGCCGCTGGAAGTGTTACGTAAAATCCATATTCCACTGCTGCGCAGCTCCGTGCTGACCGCAGTTCTGATTGTGTTTGTGGATGTGCTTAAGGAATTGCCAGCGACACTGATTTTGCGACCGTTCAATTTTAATACACTGGCGGTCAGAGCCTTTGAGCTGGCTTCGGATGAGCGACTGGTGGATGCTGCGCCAGCGTCATTACTGATTGTGCTGGTGGGGCTGGTCCCTGTTATTTTGTTAAGCCGCACCATTAGCCGGGGTCGAGCCGGTAGCTGACAGGATTGATAATGAACTCAAAAGTGAACCCCGTATTACAGCCGCAGCTTGAGGTCGAAGATGTCACCATAACCTATGGGGATATGGCCGTTGTGCAGCAGGCATCGCTGACATTAAAAGCGGGAGAGATTGGTTGCCTGCTGGGCCCCAGTGGATGCGGTAAAACCACTTTGCTGCGTGCGATAGCCGGGTTTGAACCCCTGCAAAAAGGGCGGATCCGGATGCGTGGCCGGGTGCTCTCTACTGACGCAGCCCGGGTGCCGGTGGAACAGCGTAATATCGGTATGGTGTTTCAGGATGTGGCTCTGTTTCCGCACCTGACCATTGCGCAGAATATCGCTTTTGGCATTCGTACCTGGCCTAAACACAAAAAAACGGCTCGTGTTGCAGAGCTGTTAACGCTGGTGGGTTTGCCAGACATCGGTGCACGTTATCCCCATGCGCTGTCAGGCGGGCAGCAACAGCGGGTTGCGCTGGCCCGTGCACTGGCACCAAAACCCCAGCTGCTGCTGATGGATGAGCCGTTTTCAGGTCTGGATGCTAACTTGCGAGAGTCGCTGGTACCTGAGGTGCGGCAGATTTTGTTGCGTGAAAAGATGTCAGCCCTGCTGGTGACCCATGATCAGATGGAAGCGTTTGCCATGGCTGACCAGATAGCCGTGATGCAGAATCACTGCATTCAGCAGTCAGGCACTCCTTTCAGTATTTACCATGAACCGCACAACCGTTTTGTGGCTGATTTTGTCGGTATGGGTGAGTTTCTGCGCGGTAAAGTTGAGGATGCCTACTCTGTGAGCACAGCACTGGGTGTGCTGCAGGGTGCAACTGAACATGGTTTTCCTGTGGGTGCGCCGGTTGAGGTCTTGATTCGGCCGGATGATATTCAGCATGCGGATGATGCTGAATATACCGCGACCATTACCCGCAAATGGTTCCGCGGCTCTCATTATCTTTATTATGTCCGGCTGCATTCCGGCGAAATCCTGCCGTGTATCACCTCCTGTCATCATGATCATGACGCTGGTGAGCAGATTGGATTGCGGATCACTCTGGACCATCTTGTGGTGCTGCCCTATTGCGATCCTTCACAAGAGGTTTGCGAGCTGCAGCCAACCGAAGTGACTGAAGCGGTACCGCGCTCGGAATAGGGCTTCGCCTGCCGTTAAAGACCCGACCCTATGCGGGCTTTCCACCATAGTCATATGTTGCTTAAGCGCTGCCCGGATTATGATCAGGGGTGACGATTAGAGCAAGCTGAGGCTGCTGAGTACTGCAGTCTCAAAAAACATAATGAATAGGGGATGCATATGAGCCAGAAGGTTGCACTGGTTACCGGTGGTACCGGCGGTTTGGGTACTGCAATTTGCCGTTCTTTGGCAGATAGTGGATTTAAAGTAGTGGCTGGCTATAACAGTGGTGGTAATCACGAAAAAGCACAGGCATGGCAGGCAGAACAGAAACAGGATGGCTATGATATCGGCGTTGCTTATGGTGATGTGACAGATGCTGAATCCTGCGCAGCCTGTATTAAAACAGTAGAAGAACTGACGGGCGGTACGGTTGACGTACTGGTGAACAATGCGGGTATTACCCGTGATGGTCAGTTCAAGAAAATGAGCTGGGAACAGTGGGATGAAGTACTGACCGCGAACCTGGACTCCATGTTCCATATGACCCGCCTGGTGATCAACCCGATGGTTGATAAAGGCTGGGGCCGTGTTATTAACATCTCGTCTGTAAATGCTCAGAAAGGCCAGTTTGGTCAGTGTAACTACTCTGCAGCAAAAGCTGGTATTCATGGCTTCACCAAGGCGCTGGCGCAGGAAGTTGCGCGCAAGGGTGTCACCGTGAATACGGTTTCTCCGGGTTATATCAAAACGGCAATGGTCGCTAAAATTGCCCAGGAAATTCAGGATTCGATCTGTTCAGGTATTCCTGTTGGCCGTTTCGGTACACCGGAAGAGATTGGTCGTACCTGCGCGTTTCTGGTTGATGATCAGTCCGGGTACATTACCGGTGCAGATCTGTCAGTGAACGGTGGTCTGCATATGTCTTAAGGCAGCCAGCTGTCTTGAAAAAGCCCGCTTTTGCGGGCTTTTTTGTTAGTCGAGATGGGCCAGTTGATTGGTGTTGCCAGAGACCAGTAACGCATCAATATGCTGGTAAAAGCGCTGGTAGAGTGTTTCGAAGTGGTTGCAGAAAGGCTGGCAGAGCCACTCATATTCCAATTCCTGAACGCTGGCCAGTGAATAGTGTTCTGAGGGGTCAATTGCCTGCTGTAAACGCTGTAGCTGATATTCCATCCGCTGTGGTTGATCCTCAGGTGGGGTTGGCAACTGACAGAGAATCTCAAGACGAATACAGAGCTCGCGCAAGAGGGGATCTTGTGCTGTAACAACCTGATCCAGTAAATCGGGTTGTTCGATAAGTGACAAGAGAACGTTGCGGCGATTGTTGATGCCGCTCTTATAAAAGTCCGGTAGGTTACTGAACGTCTGCCAGCCCGTCTCAAGCTGTTGCTTTGCGGTTGTGTAATGGCCTTCCAGCAGGTGATCTTCAGCCTGTTCACAGCGTAAAGCATTCTGTCTGAGGTGCATAAAGTCATCACTGGACAGGCTGTTCAGGGCACGTTTTTGTTGTTCAATAAACTGTTGGGCGGTATAAGCTTCCTGTCGTACCCGGTCTGACAATGCAGACTGATCCAGCGCGACTTGTGCATGGTGCAGGCACTGCTCCATTTCAGTGATTGGAACCGGGCGTGATTGCAGCGACTGTAACTGGCTTAGTAGCGCGTCTTCATCAAGAGTGTTGTCAGACCTGCTCTGCAGGGCAACAAAGATCTGATTGCAGTTTTCACGAAAGGCCTGCCAAAGCGGTTGTTCAGCTTTGCGTGGTGCGGCTCCCAGCGCTTTCCATTCCTGTTGCAACTGTTTGGCGCTGTCTGCTGCCTGTTGCAGATCATCAAGTTTCAGCAGAGCAGCGCTTTGGGTCACCAGCGCGGTTTTGGCTGCCAGAATAGCCTGACCCTGGGCACCGGCTTGCTCTTCAAGTGCCTTGGTGAGGTGGTTAAACTGTTGCTGTAAAGCTTTGCCCGGGGCCCGGTCAACCGGGCTTGCCTGACGCCAGCGATGCTTGGCGGAATGCAGCAGTTGGCGTATTGCAGGCGTTGGTTCATTTAATCGGGCTGACAATTCATCGCAGATTTGCTGACGCAGGGCGAGATTATTGTTGCGTATCTCGCGTTGTTCAGCAAAGTGGGCGCTGCAGGGGGCGTAGGCTCGATCAGCTGCTTTTTTGAAACGTTTCCAGATCTGCTGGTCATGTACCGGGTCTTCAGCATCGAGTTGTTTCCATTGTAACTGAAGCTCACGAATTTTTGCGGCCCGGGTTTCAGGGTCTGACTCAGAGTCAATCAGTAACTCCATGGACTGGCACAGGGCGAGTTTTTTCGGTGTGACAGCAAACGCCTGCCAGTCCTGTTGCTCTGCCAGTGTTTCATTGAGCTGTTTCAGGCGCTGTTCAAGTTGCGGGGGGAGCGAGTCGATCTCTGTCAGCGCCCGCTCTGCACGCTGCAGTTTTTTGCTAGCTTCACGGCTTTGGCCGCTGTTCAGACTGGCT
>ERZ1031170.44-NODE-44-length-16334-cov-9.005774_pt1 | contig 16334 bp, 24 predicted proteins | sample MGYA00518222_ERZ1031170 | MGnify/ENA primary metagenome ERZ1031170 (study PRJEB33718, sample SAMN03159772) | human skin metagenome | collected 2014-05-20 | study: EMG produced TPA metagenomics assembly of the PRJNA266117 data set (Human skin bacterial metagenome and... | reverse complement strand
AAAGCGGCTCACTCGGGAATCAAGAGCAGGGGAGTGAACAGAGGATCGAACGATGTTTGCACCTTTCACCATCAAGGCCTTGATCGAGCTACAGGGCGGGGTCGCCTGCCCGGTCGATGACCTGGGCATCGGTTGCGACCTGCGCGACATGGACAACGGAGACGCGCGATTCAGCGCGGAGCAGATCGAGGCGCAGCGCAAGGAGAACGGCCGAGCGCTGGCGGTGCTGGCCACCATCGGAAAGATCGAAGGCGCGCTCGCGGATGCAGTCGCGGCCATCGCCAGCCTGAGCCATCAGGTCGAGCAGATGAAAGGCTTTTTCCCGGACGAAGACGGAACCATCGCCGAGGCCCTGAGCGACGGCGAGGAAGCCGCTGACGCCATCACCGCCGCACTTGGCGCCCTGCGCGCCGCACGGAGCTAAGACGATGACGCAGCCCGAAGAAATCGTAGAGCGCTACACCGACAAGGAAGGCACCGAATGGGTGCGCGTCTGGCGCCCAACCCTGCCCGGCATGCAACAGCTTGTGTGGGAACGCTTGCAGAACAACCCGGAGGCCCGCGCATGAACGGCACGACTCCCCACAACCCCGATGAGCTGGCCCGCCAGCTCAACACCCACACCGCCGCCGGAGACATGGGCAAAGCCTATGCCCTGCTGCGTCAGAAGCCATCCCGCAACGCTTGGGAAATCCTGCTACGCGCGGGCTTTCCCGTCATCAACCACACCGACCGGGACTTCTGGACTTACGCGCAGAAAGCCATTTCAACCGCCTGCCTCAATCGCACCACCGGCCACGGAGCCCGCTGATATGACCACCAACAAGACCCACACCATGAGCCTGACCGTCGCCACCCATGCGCGCCGGAGCTTCGCCCTGCTGCAACAACTGTTCGGCGGCAACATCGACCGCTTCCCTGAGTCGGCCAAGTCGGAGCGTCCGCCCTATATGGCGCTGCACTTCGACTATCAGGGCCGCGACGGCGACAAGGTCCGCATCGCGCTGTCGCACTACTACAAGCAGAACGGCGACATGGTCCCCGACCCTGACATGGTCATCGAGGTGGACCGCGAGGCGCAGACCGCCGAGGCGCTGACCTTCCAGAACGCCATGCTCTACCACGACGCCACCACCGAAAACGGCGGACGGCATGAGCGACTGTCGCAGTCGATCAACAGCTTTTTGGTGACGTGGCTGCAGAACGCCATCGAACAAGGCCACCTGTTGCGCGAGCCAGGCCCCGGCCTGCGGCTGGCCTTCTCGCAGCTCACCACCAGCAACCAGCAGCGCGCGCGGGCGACGTTCATCAACGCCGGCAGCTCGGACGGTTTCGTCTACGAGCTAGACAGCGAAGGCGTCGTCTTGAGCCGGAGCCGCGCGCCCTGAGCGCCCCACGGCCCAACCCATCACCGAGAACAGACCATGACTGCCGAACTCGTCAAAAGCGTGAGCATCACCAACCTGACCAACCAGCGCGCCGCGTGCATCGAGCGCGTGCGGCAGGCGCTGGACCTGCTGACCGAGGCCCGAGACATCGCCAGCAGCGCGCATCTGAACTGGCCCCGCATCGAGGTGGCGCCGAGTGGCCGATGCCACGGCGCCACCGTGCCCGGCGGCGATGCCTTCGAGCGCATCCGCCGCGAACTGGACGCGGGCGGCTGGGCCTACCTGATGCGCGAAAGCGGCCTGCGCACCTTCATGGACGCACAGGCCCGGCGGGATTGGGACAGCAACCTTTACGAAGGCAAGGACGTTCCGGCGCTCACGCCGGAGAATGTCGCGGCCACGTTCACCACGCTGAACGAGAACCGCGCGAACCTGTTCGACCGTGGCGTCATCAACTGTTTCCGCCGCCTGAGCTGGGACTACAAGACCAACAACCCCCGCAAGTTCGGAAAGCGGATCATCGTCAACGGTCTGGCCCGTACCGATGGCCGCTGGCTGTGGTTCTCGCACGACACCTGCTCCCAGCTCGATGACCTCGCGCGCGTGTTCCACGTCATCGACGGCAAGCCGGAGCCCGACCACCGCAACGGCTATTGGCAGCGCCTTGAGGACGCCGCCAAGGCCAGCGCGCCGATGATTCAGGACGACTACTGCTCGGTGCGCTGGTACAAGCGCGGCACCGGCCATCTGATCTTCAAGCGGCCCGACCTGGTCGAGCGCCTGAATCAGATCCTCGCCAAGCACCACCCGAACGCGCTACCGGCGGCCTGACATGGACCGGCCCAGGCTCTTTGTCGGTTACACGCAAGACGAAATGTCGGCGATCGTATCCTGCCAGGCGATCACGCAAGGAAAAGCGCTAGGCGTGCTGCGCCGCGCCGGTCGGCTATATGTCCTGACCGGCGCGGTCTATAACGGCCTGCACGGTCCAGCCGTGTTCGATGCCTGCGAAGTGGTCCCCGCATCGCAGTATCGCGGCAAGATTCTGAGCTACGACCAGCGCAGTGCCCAGCTCTACCAAGCCGATGCGATCGAGCACCCGGACGGCGGCACCGAAGGCGACCGAATCCGCGCCGAAGGGCGCTTTTATGAAGGGGTCCGCGTGCGCTTAAAGGGGGCCGAGTACGTCCTGACCGCAGAGCGTGAGTGCTGGCGCTCAACGGCCCGACCCAGCACACAGGGCGATCTTTTCTAGGGCGGCTGGCCCGTGGTTGAGCCTCACACGCTGGGGCCTCGCCGCACGCCTCCAAGCCTTCCCTACGGCTCGCGCTTCCGTATCGACGGCTGCTGCGCAGCCGACGAACGGGGATCGCTCGGGCCACTCCGGCGCGCGGCCTTCCCGGCCCCGCTGACCGGCCACAACCACACGAGGACCAGCCGATGAACGACAACCCCGTCCACGCCGCCTACCACCGCATGATGGCGGCCGAGGCCCGCTTCACCGATGCGCTGCAGGACGCCTTCGGCGCGCGCAGCGTCGAATACCGCTACGAGCTGGACAAGCGCCAGTTCTGGCCCCAGCCCGTCCGCGATGCCCACAACGAACGACACTGCGCCACGCTGGCCCATCAGACGCTATGCCAGCGGGGGGCCGCAGCATGACGGCCCAATGCCATGCCTGCGGCCAAACATGGCCGCGCCATCCGGTCCTGGAAGTCGCCTGCCCGGTCTGCCCCGCCAAGGTCGGAGTTTGGTGCCAACGACCGAGCGGCCACCGTGCCGCACAACTCCACACCGACCGCGAACAGCTCGCCGTTGATACCGGCGTGCTGCCCATGTGCCCTGAAGGCCCAAGCGCGCGCCAGGGCGCGCTATTCGCGGCCGACTGACTTTCGCATGCGAAAGTCCGGGCTGTAGTGTTGTGTAGTGTTGTGTTCTGTAGCGTAGTGCTGTAGTATTGATCCATCAGCCGGAGAAGCCAATGGCCAACATCACGCTTGAAGACGTTCGCACCGCCGTCGCAGATCTCGAAGCAAACGGGGTATCGCCTTCCGTCGCGAAGATCCGCGCCCAGCTCGGGCGCGGGTCCATTTCCACGATTACGACGCACTGGCGGACGATCCGCGAAGAAGCCAGTAACGCCGTCGATCCGCTGCCTGCCGAGCTGGACATCCACGCACCACCGCAGGCCCTAATGGACTTGCTGACCGCCGGGGCCGTGCGCGCAGCGCAAGAGGCCTACCGGCGTCTGTCCCAGGACATCAACGACAAGATTCAGGCGGCGCGTGCGCAGCTCGCGGCCGACCGTGCCGAAGCCCAGGAGGCCTTCGATCAGGTGATGGCGGATGCCGGCGAGGCGCGCGAGCGCGCCGAGGCTGCAGAACAGAAGCTGCAGGAGGCATCGGTGCAACTCGCCGTCAGCGAGGAAGCAGCGAAAGCCGCGCTTGCCGAGCGTGAAAGCATGGAGCGCGGGATTGCAGATCTACGGCGCCTGTTGGGCGCCAGTGATCGCGAAAAGACCACCGCAGAAGCCACCCTCGCCGCCGAGCGCCAGGCTCACGCCCAGGCGCTCAACGTCATGCAGGAAAAGATCGCGGCAATGGAGGCTGAACGCGCCACCGCCAAGGATGAGGCTGGCCGTGCCGCTACATCAGCCGCCAGTCTGCAAGAGCATGTCGGCCAGCTCCGGGCCGAAGTGTCGGGCCTGCGGACCCAGCTCGATGCAGCGGAGAACGCACGCGGGCGCTTACAGATGGAGCGTGATACCGCTCGAAGTGAAGCGGCCGAGCTACGCGGCCGACTCGCTGCCAAAAAGCCCACCGCCAAGGCGCCCGCCAAGGCCTCTAACCCGAAAAGGAAATCCTCATGAAGTATCAAACCCTGTCGTTCTTCGTCGGTGCAGGCACCACGAAGAACATGCTTGGCGTCTCAACGACCGACATCAGCGCGCCCGACCTGGAGAAGTTCAATCAGCAGCTCACGGAGCAGTGCAACAAGCTCCATGACGCGGGGTACGAAGTGGTCCACATCGTCCCCCTGCAGATCGGCACCGCATCGAAAGACGGCAAGACTGCGTGGCCCATCACGCGCGGCGCGGCTGTCGTCGGTCGCCTCTACGACCGGGAGTAAGCCCATGATCGACCATGCCTTGCTTGAATACGGCGGCGCGGTGGCTGGCATCACCGGCACGATCCTGATTGCCAGCAATACCGCTTGGAGCAAGTGGGCATGGCCCATTTGGGTGCTGTCGTCGTCGGCCGTGGCCACCGTCGCGGCCGTCAATGGCCTGTATGGCATTGCTGGCCAGCAAGCCTTCTACACCGTCATGAACGTCGTCGGGGTCTATCGCTGGATTCTCAGGCCCCGCTTTGCCCTCTCCCCCGCTCAGGAGTCCACGCCATGAGAAAGTCCAACATCGCGCCCGTCACTGAGGCCTGCCGCGCTCACCTGGAAGTGATCGCGTACAACACCTATCTGCAGCTCGATGAGATCCTGCAGCAAACGCAGGCCCCCTTCGACGCCGACGACCGCGCGACGCTGTTCGCGCAGCTCGTCGCCAAGCAGGCCGAGGCGGATGGATGTTTCGCGCCCCTGACCGCGAAGAAGAAGTAGCCCATGATCGGAGCCTATCTCGCTCTATTCATCGGCCTGTTTGTGCTGCTGGTCTTGAAGCCCTGGCGCCTTGAGCCGCCCGGTAGCACCGTACTTGTCATCGTCGGCGTCGTGCAGGTTGTAATCGGCACAGGCGCGATCATCGCCAACTCGTTCTGAGCTGACATGAGAGGACAACCGCATGAGAAGTACCTTCCAGCGTTGCTGGAAGAAGCGACAGCAAAAGCGGGCGGAGTAAGGGCGCTTGCTCGTGCTCTTTCTTGGGATGCCGCATCGGTCATAAAAGCGCGGGACAACAAGAAGATGAGCCCATACCGTGCGGCTCAGGTTTCTCGATACGTTGGATCAGACCCGATGAGAGCCACAATCGCTGCGCTCCAAGACACCAGCAAAACCAGCGCGGAACGTGCGTACTGGACGCAGGTTCTCACTGAAATGAAAGAGTAATCATTCCCCACGGCGGCGGTACGCCTGCCTGCCCCGCAAAAGGTGAAGCAATGAATCCGTCCCACGCAGAAACCCCCAACACGCGGCCTCCCCTCCATTGCATGAAGCATCGAGTGGCTGTAGATGCAATGAAGGCATTGGACGCTCTGATGGACATTGCAGAGGCCGGCGGCACGGACGCGGCTGCCGTCAAAGAAGTCCTCGTCATCTTCACCCATCCTTCCAAACATGCGCTCGACTTCGACTTGCTCAAGTCGTTAACGCCAAGCAGTTGGGAGCATGTGTTGACAGCTCTAAACATGATCCGCCTCACCAATGGCGTTTACCCCTACGACTTCAAAGATGACGGCGACAGATTGAAGCGCATCCTTGAAGACGCCGGAGGCTGAGGCGCGGACGGCGCGAGCGCGACTTTCGCATGCGAAAGTCTGCAAAGCGAGCCGTCTGCAAGCAGCCAAACCCCCCTTGCAGCGCGCCGCGCTACAAGGCATCCTCACCACGACGCGAGCCGCGTTGACAGGGAGGCGCAGAAATGGCAGCAAAACCCACGCACCGGATCTACCAGGTCGAAGAACGGGAGGGCAAGAAGTCGTTCTGGCGAGAAGTCGGGGTTGGCTGGTCCAACAACGACGGGTCCGTGAACCTCAAGTTTGCGGTAACACCGCACTTCGAGGCCCACACCGTACAGCTTCGGCCCTACGATGAAGCCGTAGACGCCGAAGAAGGCCCGAAAAGCAAGACCAGGAAGTAACACGAGCCCCCGGAAGGGGGCTTTATTGACGCCCTTTTTATAGCGCGCGGCGCTACAACTCACTCCGCGCAGACCGACTTTCGCATGCGAAAGTCATCTCAATCCTCCATGAGACAGATAAAGGCACTTTCCGCCGTCGCCTCATCCGACGCCGTGATCCATCGACCATCCGGTGTTCGGTAGGCGATTCGATCTACAAGAAACTCCTGAGACTCCGACCAACCCCGTTCCGGGAATTGGGCGACAAAGACGATGCCGCCGCCAGCGTCGGCCGCCGTGCGTCGCAGCGCCATCGTGAACCACTCGCCGTTCTGTTCGCACGCGCAACACGCGCCAATGTTCGGATGCGCCTGCCCGGCGTCCTGGACGCCGGCCAGATAACCAAGGGCAGCAGTCTCGCTATCGTGCCGACGTAATACCAGTTAGGACTCACCGCGCGCCAACCGACGAACGGTAGTTGAAGTCCTGAATTGTGTATATATACTAATCCCATCGCACAACGCGATACCGACGCCAGCCGGATTGCCTGGTGAGAGATACGAAAATGACCCGTTACCAGTTCAGCAAAACCGACATCATCAACGCCGACCGGCGGCGTATGGCGCTCTCCGGCAAATACGCCGGTCAGTTCATCGTGGCCGTCAAGGCCATCGATACAGATGGGAATTTCGCTCATGAGCCGCTCAAAGCGCGTGGATACCAATTCGGCGGAACGGGTCACATGGGAATCCTCCGCGACAAATGGTTCCTCGTCGTCGCTGATGAGGATGCGGCAGAGGCCGAAATCGATGCCATCTGCGAGAGCGGCATCTGATGGAGTTCTCATCCCTGATGCGCAGGGCCGACACCCTGCGCAAAACCGAGACGGACCCAGCCCGTGAGGGCTGGTGGGTCGGTTACATGCGCGGCCTACGTCGCGCGCACCACGGGGATTCGTTTGGCTCGCGGGCCGAGCATGATCTGTGGCTGTCGGCAGCGGAGTCCGACGATCCGAGCCGAGCCGCACTCGGTCGCGGATACCGCGCGGGCCTGACACTGACGATGCGAGATCCCGATTGAGCGCGAAACCGAAAAAGCCACCGGCGGCCCGTCGCGGCCGGCCGCCGGTAGCGGGCACCGGGACGCGGCGCGTGCTAGTCACACTCGACGAGGCTACGATTGAGCGTGCGCGGGCTGCGGCGGGCGGCAATCTGAGTGAGGGGCTGCGCATAGCTGTCTCTCGTCTCCCGTCCTAACAGCGCGTTCCAGGGGCGACGCCGGCTGACGCCGGCTCGCCCTGAACGCGGTCGATGAACATCCCGAGGAAGGCACTCCGGCCACGACTCGAATGCGCTGCTTTCAGCTTCGGCCAGGGCAACCAAAACCGGCTTGCTGCTGAATGACACTTCCGCGTGTTCGGTTCCGTCTTCCATCCGGCCGGTGATGAGAATCGGCCGAGGGAACCACACCCGCTGACCATCCAGCTCGATCAATGAACCTTGCCGGACATCGCCGCTTGGAAACTGAATCACTGCCATGTTGAACCCTTCGATCTTGAGGGCCGGGCGCGACATGCGATACCCGGCGGGTGAAAGGACGCCATCTTCCCGATTCGATTCTTACAACTGCCCCCGCCTACTCATCAATGACGACCTTCGGGGTTCCTGCATTGCGCGCCATCAGCGGGGCGGGAGCATCATCGAGTCTGCCGGGTTCAATCTCCACCACCGACTCAAAACGTTTCAACACCGCCAACAGCGACGCTCCGTAGCTTGAATCCGTCGCGCGGGGATCAAGAATCCACAGGTGGCGCGACTGGTCCGGGAGGCCACGCCGACGCACCAAGCGGCCGATGCCCTGCTGTAGCCGGAAGGATGTTTCGATGATGCGATCCGCGTATTCGAGGCCGCTGGGCATCGAGCTACGCCGCGTCTGATCCGTGCTTGTCCCGGTCGCAAAAAAGGGCAGTCGCGGAATAACCAAATCCGTCAGAAGCCAATCACGCTCGACGGGCGGGCTTTCACCGTCCGCGTAGATATTCATGCCGGTCCAGGCGGCGCCGGTCGCCAGCCACACCGGGCGTTTACCTTCGGCCGACGCTTGTCGAAACCTCGCCAGCAGTGACGCAAGCGGCTTGCCGCGCTCCGCGCAAATCGTTCGAGCCGGCGGCGTGCGCTGGGCGAACGCCCGCACCGCCTGATAACTCGTACACAACACCAGCGTTCCACCCTTAGCGCCCTCTGTGATCGCCGCCACGGCGTCCCCCAGCGCGGCGAAATAGTCTTCTTCACGATCCTCCGGGTAGGCACCAGGCGCCCATGCGTGCGCCTTGCGTGTGCCCGCGACCAACGGCGTGCGGTGCAGCACGACCGGCCGCGTCACCCACTTGGGCTGCATCGGGGTGTGCATCACCAGTCGGTCAGGCGACATCCTCAAACGATTCGCCATAAACCGGCCGCTCGTGAGCCCGTTCATGTCGCGCACGTACAGCGTCGCACTCGCCGCAACACCAAACCGCGCGCCATGCCACAACAAGGCCAGCAGCCTTGCAACCGACTTCGGGCCGACATGAACCTGCGGATAACGAAAGCTCGGACTGAACTCGATGCGCGCCGATGCGCCCCGAAGATCAACCGCCCGTTTCAAGGCTTGGTTGTAATCCGAGAATACGGCCTTCACTTCAACGGGAATCGTTCGGGCTTTGGCCGCTTTAGATAGAACGCCGGAGAGCGCTTTCAGCAGCTCACCGGCCGCGCTGTTGGACGACGTAGAGCCGGGTTCGGCGAGCTGAATCGCTGAATCTTCATCGTCCAGCTCGCCGAGGGCGCGATAGACGCGCCCCGCCTCTTTGGCGAGCGCGCTTGGCGCCCAGCTTTGCAACAAGCGCAAAGTCTTGTGAACCGGCACGACCTCCGAGAGCGCATTGGCGATATTCGTTTCAAGCAAGTGCGCTTCATCAACAATCACCGCATCGAACAAACCAAGTTGTCCTTCGACCGCCATTGCGGCGATGGAGGCGCCCTCCGTCTCAACCAGTGCGCCTTTCAGGGTCGGATCATCCCTGAACGCCTTGTATCGCCGCGATTGCAGATCGAGCGCCAGCATCGTGTGAGACATCAGCACGATCCTGGACGCCCTCGCGCGCTCGAACTGCTGTTCATAGACTTGCGAGGCCTCGTCATCGGACCCTGCACGCAGGGCTACTTCCTCGGACGGGAACAACGGCGCAGCCTGTTCCAACCCTTCGCGCAAGAACACGCCGCGCCGCGCGCCGCTCTTGAACGCCCTGAGATCCGCTTCGACATGCTGCCGTATCGCTTCCGCGTTTTCGTGTCCGCCTTCCTGGTCTAGCCACTCGAAGACCGCAGAGGGCGAGTAGAACTGCGCTCGGCCATACACCGTCACCGCCCGCTCGCAGGCGCCTAGATCGCGTTCGAGGTGTGCCAGGGTCTGCGCGTTGATCTGGTGGCTCGGCGCCGCCACTGCCACTCGATAGCCGCTTGTGGCCGCCGCCGCAGCCGTCGCGGCCAGCACCAGTCCCTTTCCCGTGCCGGTCGCCGCCTCAACGAGTGCCAGACCGTTGCGCTGAATGGCGCTGTCAATGATCGCGGCCAATTCTCTTTGTTCTTCGTAGGGCTCTCTCGATGCCCGAGAAAGCCGATCCATCACCGTTTCCGAGGCTTGCGGCGACGACCGCTCCGGCGCTTTTGGCTCATGCGTCGGCACCCGCATCGCGGTTTGAAACAGCCGCGCCAAAACCTGCCCGTCACTTTCACCGATCAGTCCGCGCTTCCGCCGGACCTCATCGAGCGCCGGCAGAAGATCGACGGGCACCGCCACCGGCACATATTCCTGTTCCCCCCCTTCGGGGACGATCAGCGGTCGATCCCTCGCCAGTTCCTCGCGCACCACGCGCAACAGGGTTTTCGTGGTGGCTCGGGGGCCGTGGCTTCCAAGCCACTGCCGAAGACTCGGCGGCATTGGAACGGTTCTGTTCGGTGGCATAGCAGCTCTCACGGTTGACCTCCGGGTGGCGTACCTGTAGTGTCAGTGCTCCCCGGAATTATTGCAATAAATCATGGTCCCTCAACTACGCATGCAGTTCCACGCTCCCGCAATGGAGGAACCGCGAATCAGCGGGGCCACAGCACGCCGAATCGCTTCGCATCTGGCGGGTAACGACCTTCCTCCGATCCTCTTTCATTACCACGAGGATCGCATACGAAGCCTTCCTGGCCATCCTTTGATTCGCTGGACTGGCGGCATGAAACGACTCGGCCTGATCGGAATTGGCCCCGAAGCCATCAACACCATCGAGGCCGCTGCGCCGATGCTGCTGATGCGACTCAGTGAAAAATACGGGGCTGTCGCGGTCCAGCGCGTCCCAACCGAATGCGGCTTGAAGCACTCCCTTGAGCCCAAGCACTACATCGCCTCGCGCCTGGTCGTCGCTCGGGACGCAGCGTCCTTCCAGCGACTGATGTTTCACACGACGACCGACGCCTTGCGGTCACAGGTACAGGCTCTGATCCTCAAGGGCCTGCAGCGGCAATACAACGCGCTGCAGGAAGCCTTCGGCGACGCCTTCGGTCCCCCGATGTCCGAAGACGACTGGACCTATCAGGACATTAAAATTCTCGGCGTCGGCCCGCTTCAAAGCACACAGCTCAAGCCCGGCGGCTCGATCTATTCCGTCATCGACGCCGCCTTCTCTGCCCACTTCGAGCTGCAGGGGCAGTGGAATGTAGGTCGGCTGGTGAATCCCGGCCTTGGTCATGCTTGGTACGCAGCCCTCCCGCCCGACTTCGACAGTTGGGAGGACTACCTTGCCAATGGCCGAGGGCGCCAGAACCGTGAGATCGAGCACCGAGAGCGAGCATTAGCGTCTGCCTCGCGTTACGCCACCAAAAAGGGTGCCCGATGACCATCACAGCGTCCGCACTGGTGATTCACGCGACATCCCCCGCCCGTGATTTGACCGGACTTCTACGCCTAGACCATGACAGCCATTGCGCACAGTGCGCGCGGCCGATTCAGGCGGGCGAGCCTGTCCGCCCTACTTCGCATTTACCTAAGACTTTTACCGATCAAGCGGCCTTGATTTCCGATGCGCCCGCGATCTGCTCTGACTGCGTCTCGATCAGCTCGCAGCGTTATATGCAGGCGCTGGCGACGGCCGTCACGACGCTCGACGGCATCTACGCCTGCCGGAAATCCGCGGACCTTGCTTACTGGATCGTGAATCCGCCCGAAGGGCCTTGGACCTTCACGATCAGCACCGCGCAAATGCAGCACATTCACTGGAAAGCCAGCGTTAACACCAGCCGCGAGCTGTTCAGCTTGTGCCTAGATGGCCGGGCGCTCCCGGTGCGCCGCCGCCGCCTACTGACGGCAGCCAACGAGAGCCAGGCGTTCTTCAAGAAACTCGAAGAAGCCCCAACGCCGCCCGGCAAGAAGAAGCCGGACAAGCCTCGATACCTTGTCCGCACCAATCTCGACGTGCCGTTCTCGGCCGTCGTGGACAGCGCCGCGAGCGCAGCCCATCGCCGGCTTATCGCCGAACTGCTGCCCGGCGAACTCTGGTTGCTATGCCGCATCCAGAACCAAGACCTTTCCACGCCAAACCATCCCCCATCACTGATCCCGTAGGAGCGCCATGAACACCCTCACCATCACCGGCACGATGACCACCCTCACGCCTTTCCACATGGCCCACAACGGCGTTGCGGGCGAGCTGGACGAGGACCGGGGCGGACTCATCCGCCAGGTCCGCAGCGGCACCGCCAAGTTCCCTTGCACGCTTACCTACAAGGTGCCGATGCCGTTGCTCGAAGGCCGCAAGGTCGGGGACTCCGAATCGGAGATCCACACGGCCGCGGTGCCCTGCCTCCCGGCAACAGCACTGCGCGGAAAGCTGCGCCGCCACGCGGCCGACATCATCAAAAACCACTTCGTCAGCAGCCAGCAGCGGATGACGCGCAAGGCCTACTACGTCCTGCAGTGTGGCGCATTCGCCGGCAACGCCATCGGTCGCGCCGCCAGCCCTGCACACATCGAGACGGCGCGGACACACTTGTTTGCTGGCCTGTTCGGGGGCGGTCCCGCCCTATTCCGAAGCAGCCTGCGCACGAATGACAGCTACGTCCACTGCACCGAGTCGCACGCTCTCGGCCTGCAGCCCATGATCGCCCAGCCGCCCAAGCTGGACGCCTACCGGACCACGTTCGCGCACCCCTTTATCCGTCGTGATGACATGCTGGACTTCTTCGATCCCATCGCTCCGCGCGTTATTGAGGACTACGAAGAAACCTTCAAAGCGTGGCAGTCCATCATCCTCAGCAACTCCGAGGAACGCGCCGGACAGCGCGCCAGCAAGGGCAAGCCAGCCCCCGCTGACGCGCCCACTGTCAGCGCCAGCGAAGCCAAAAAACTCGCCGTGAAGGGCCGTCAGGCCGTCGAAGCCGTGCTGCCGGGCTTGCCCTTCGGGTTCCGGCTCGATGTCACCGGCACCGACGCACAATGCGGCCTCGTGATCCAGGCCATTGGGAATATGTTCGAGGACAACGGCTTCGGCGGGATGGTGCGCAACGGCTACGGCCGCTTCCAAACCGAGCTGTTTGTTCGTGTCCACGGCAGCGATGAAACGCGCCCGCTGCTGAACAACAAAAGCGCTTCCGGCGTGACCTTCGAGCTGGCCGCAAGACCCTACCTCGATGCGCTCGCGCAGGAGCTGGGCACACTGACCGCGACGAGCTTCGACCAGGTCTACCTGCTGGACGATGCGGCATGACTGCCTACTGCCTGAGCTTCCAGCTCGAAACACCGCTGGTCCGGCCGAGCATGCCGATTCATATTGAATCGGCCTTGCTCTACGCCGCGATCTTCTCGGGCATGCCGGAACAGGAAGCCCGCGCTTATCTCAATGCTGCGATTCCGTTCAATGGCGAACCGGATCGCGGCTGCTATGAAGCCAGCGCGATCCTCTTTACACCGACCCTTACCTTTACGCGGTTCGTCACGCGGCATTTCAGCCTGGACGACTACTCGCGCGATATTGCGCGCGGCGTCGTGAACGCTCGCGCCGCTTCGATGGTGAACCTTCAAAGCGGGCCGATCCGCGCAAGGCTCGATCACTTTCCGATGCTTTGGGCTTCGGGTGCAACGGCTTGGCTCAACATCCGCGACCTGGACGCCTTCGGCGAGCTGGTCCACCGTTTCACTCACGTCGGCAAGCACACTGCCAACGGTTTCGGACGTTTGAAGATCCTTTCGACCGGGCGTCACTACTCCCTCAAGCGTGAAGATGATCCGAATGCCTGGCAGCGTAGAATCTTGCCGTTCCCGGTCGATGGCGCCGAGCCCATCCGGGCAACTGTACGTCCCCCGTATTGGGATCGGCGCTACCAGCAAAAAGCCTACATGCACCCCTCGCTTATCAGCGGGGACCACGGCGTTTTCGCTTGACGCGAACGCCGTTTCGCTCTTTCACAACAAAGCCCTACAGCACATCAGTCCAAGAGCGCCCCGCTTTGCGGGGTGGTTGTAACTTCATGACTCGACCCCTGCGGTGGCGCAAGGTCCAAGAGCGCCCCGCTTTGCGGGGTGGTTGCAACTTGGTGCGGATGCGAGTGCCGATAACAGATGTTCAAGGGCACCCCGCTTTGCGGGGTGGTTGGAACCGCTGCTGGTTGCTGTAGCCGCCTGCGGACGCTCAAGGGCACCCCGCTTGCGGGGTGGTTGGAACGACTACGCCCAAATGTTGTGGAGCGGCCAGGTCCAAGAGCGCCCCGCTTTGCGGGGTGGTTGGAACGGGCGAGCGCGGCTTGCGATAACCCCAAGCGTTCGAGAGCACCCCGCCTTGCGGGGTGGTTGGAACGCACTCGATCGCTACGGCCCGCCACAGCAGGTTCGAGAGCACCCCGCTTTGCGGGGTGGTTGGAACAACGCAGCGCTCAGGGCGACGGGGTCGAGTGTTCGAGAGCACCCCGCTTTGCGGGGTGGTTGGAACAATCGGCCTCGATACCCTCCGCGAAAAATGGTCCAAGAGCGCCCCGCTTTGCGGGGTGGTTGCAACTCGGTGCGGATGCGAGTGCCGATAACAGATGTTCAAGGGCACCCCGCTTTGCGGGGTGGTTGGAACCGCTGCTGGTTGCTGTAGCCGCCTGCGGACGCTCAAGGGCACCCCGCTTGCGGGGTGGTTGGAACCACACGAGGGGGTGGCAATGTCGCGTGGATGTCCAAGAGCGCCCCGCTTTGCGGGGTGGTTGGAACTGGTCATCAAAGAACACAGCGGCTTTCTTGTCCAAGAGCACCCCGCTTTGCGGGGTGGTTGGAACTGCGTGGGACTTGTTGAAAAAGGGACAAGCGTTCGAGAGCACCCCGCTTTGCGGGGTGGTTGGAACCGATACGGAGAAATCTTCTCTCCGTTCTTGGTTCGAGAGCACCCCGCTTTGCGGGGTGGTTGGAACCGCCACGAGATCCGCTCAGGAGCCTTCACGGTTCGAGAGCACCGCTTGTATTGGGTGGTTGAAACATCGGCAAACGGCATAGCTTTTGCGGCGGTCTTCAAGAGAGCACCCCGCTTCGCGGGGTGGTTGGAACCCGACCCAGGCGACCAGAACTGCGGCGACGCTGTCAAGAGAGCACCCCGCTTCGCGGGGTGGTTGGAACTACGCGCTCGTAGATGCCCGGCGCTCCCGTGTTCGAGAGCACCCCGCTTTGCAGGGTGGTTGGAACATAGGGGAACATATAGGTATGCGTGCACGAGTTCGAGAGCGCCCGTTTTGCGGGTGGTTGAAACTTGATGTTCGCCACCGCCTCTTTCGTGTAGTCCAGGAGCGCCCCGCTTTGCGGGGTGGTTGGAACCCGAAAAGGTCGATGCCTCCGCAACCTGCTGTCTAAGAGCACCGCTTGTACAGGGTGGTTGAAACGAGGTAGGCGGCCGGGTGAAATGTTTCGGTGTACAAGAGCGCCCCGCTTCGCGAGGTGGTTGAAAGTAGGGCTATTTGCAAAAAGCGGTTGGCGTGTAGGATCAATCAACCAGTTATTGCACAAATCAGAACGTCCACTTCTTGGACAAAGCAGACATTGGGGAAACATGGTGATACGGAGTCTGATTTCCAGCTTAGGCGGCACGATCGGGTTTATCGGCGCAGCGCTCCTGGCTCAATTTGCAGCGTTGTGGATGTACTCGATGGCTTTCACGACAGTGCCGGAGGTGATCCCCGCATGGTGGAAACTCTCTGTGGTCGCGGGAGTTGCGGGGGCGATAATGCTGGGAGCTGCCACGCGCTCACGAGCTGTCCGCTAAGGGCGCGGGGCAGCCGGTGGTTGAGAATCGTTGAATTTCAACCACTTTTTGCAAAAGGCCGAAAGTAGTTACGGTAGGTCTGGAAGTGAAATCCAATGAAAGAGCACCCAACTTCGCGGGGTGTTTGGAACGTCACAAACGAACCAGGTTGAATCTGCGCGTGTTCGCGAGCACCCCGCTTTGCGGAGTGGTTGAAAGACCAACAATTCAGGGTCTAGGTAGGTGAACATTCAAGAGCATCGCTTACAAAGGATGGTTACAACAAGGCAGCGCGGCTTGTCCCGAGTAAGGCGTTCGAGAGCATCCCGCTTTGGGGGATGGTTGACTCAATCGGGCCACGCGCTTTGCGCGCCGGGCTTTCGTGCTTCGCATCGAGCCGCTGCGCGTCTCGCCCCTTCGGGCATCAATCCCTTGTCCAAAAGCGGACTGCAGGGACTTTCGCATGCGAAAGTCTGGTCGCGGTTCCCGCTCCTGTGATCCTCTTGCGCTTGCCTATGGCCCCCGCGATGGCGGGGCGGGCTGTGGAGTGCTCTGGACGCTGGCTGGGCCTTCGGCCGGGATTGGTGAGGCTGTAGGGCCGTGTTCTGCTGCCCTGTGAGCCCTCTTGAGGCGGGCGGCGGGGTTCGGGTGCCTGTCCTGGTCCAAAGCGGATCCTATGGCTTCGCAGGGGCTTGTTTCGCCTCGATCCGGGCCTGTGTGGAAGCGTGAGCATGGCCAATTCCGATTGAGGATTGACCGACGTGCTATTTGCGAACTCTACGGCCGGGCGCCCCGCCTGCAAGCCTTCCCTGTTCGGCTCGCGCTTCCGTATCGACGGCTGCTGCGCAGCCGACGAACGGGGATCGCT
>ERZ1031170.43-NODE-43-length-17047-cov-6.236935_pt1 | contig 17047 bp, 20 predicted proteins | sample MGYA00518222_ERZ1031170 | MGnify/ENA primary metagenome ERZ1031170 (study PRJEB33718, sample SAMN03159772) | human skin metagenome | collected 2014-05-20 | study: EMG produced TPA metagenomics assembly of the PRJNA266117 data set (Human skin bacterial metagenome and... | reverse complement strand
TCTACACTAGATCGCTCGTCGGCAGCGTCAGATGTGTATAAGAGACAGGATAAGATTCTCGTGTTTAGTGCCCTGAGATGCAGGGTCAGTCTTATACACTTCTAGTCTAGGATGTCTCAAGCTTATGGATAAGTGCTGGTGTTTAGCCCCTCTTTGTTTTTTTTCTGTCGCCAAAGTTGCGTTCGCTCTCGAGCCGGTGTCATTCACGCAAGGGCCGGTGCAAGTGATTCCTCAGGTAAGCCTCCAGGCAGGATACGACGATAATATTTATTCCACCGCTTCGGGAGAAGTAGAGTCGTGGAAAAGTATTATTTCACCTGCATTGCAATTGAAAATGGTGCAGGGCAAGAGTGAGTATACTCTGAATTACCAGCTGCATCAGGGCATCTACCAGGAAAGCAGCGATGATAATTACACGGATCACCAGCTAGATGGCCGTGTGTTCCTTGATCTGAATAGCCGAAATCGTCTTGAGCTTGTCGCTGGTTACCTTGCTGGCCACGAAGGTCGTGGGACCGGTCTTAATCAGGGCACGGCTGCTCTGACGAATAACAAACCCGTTGAATATCACGTGAACTCTCTCTTTTCGGCGTATGAATATGGTGGACAGGAAGCGAAAGGCCGCATTCGTCTGGCGGCAACCTATCAGGACCGGGAATATGATAACTATCGTTCTCAAACTCAGGTTAAAGATCGTGAAAATGTCAAAATGATAGGTACATTCTTTTACCGGGTGTTACCAAAAACATCGTTACTGTTTGAATTGAGTAATGAGGATATTGATTACAGGTTATCTAGTGTGAATCTCGATAGTACTGAACGTAAGTATTTATTGGGTGCGACCTGGGATGCGACCGCTAAAACATCGGGTACGGTTAAACTAGGTTATTCCGATAAGGATTTTGATAGTTCGGCACGTGAAGATGGAGATGGTAGTAGCTGGGAAGTGGCGATGCGTTGGGCTCCGCGCAGTTACTCGGTGTTTGATATTTCAACCAATCGTGGTACTCGTGAAACGGATGGTACTGGCGACTACATAGATTCTACGGATTTTAATCTGCAATGGACCCATGCTTGGTCTGGTGTTTGGCGTTCCCGTGTATATCTGAATCTATCTAATGATGATTATGCAAAGTCCGCGCGCGAAGATGATGGGCGGACGGTCGGGCTTGGTCTGGATTTTTTTACGACGCGATGGCTGAACCTGGCGCTGGATTACAGATACTCTGAGCGGGATTCTAACCAATCTGATCTGAACTTTGAAAGAAATGCGATTTACTTAACGATCCAGATGTCTTTATAAGCTTTACGTTTAAACGCAATTAGAGGGAGTTATCGTGCAGGAAGTGAAAAACGTTTCCTGGTTGTTCTTGCTTATGTGTCTGATATCGCCACTAAGCGCACAGGAGCGCACAGGCTTATCTGATTACCCGTTGGGGGCAGGCGATAAGTTGTATATTCAGGTGTTCGGTGAAGAAGAGCTCAGCCTTGAAGTGCTTCTCAGTGATGCTGGTACTATCTCTTATCCGTTTCTGGGCGAATTGCAAGCCAAAGGGTTGACCACGGGCAAGCTGAGTCAGGCGATTACAGAAGGTTTGTCTGATGGTTATCTGGTGAGTCCCAGTGTCAGTGTGACTGTGTTGGAATATCGGCAGTTTTTCATCTATGGTCAGGTGGCAAAACCCGGAGGTTACCCTTATCAGCCCGGCTTGACTTTGCAGAAGGCCGTAGCGCTGGCTGAAGGGTTTACTGAGCGTGCCTCCTCCAACAAATTTTTCTTGGTAAGAGAGGGGCATACCGATAAGAATGCTATCAGTGCAAATCTTCAAACTGCAATTCTTCCTGGTGATATTGTCACAATCGAAGAAAGCTTCTTCTAAACTATACATCTTAAATGGACTTTATATATGAATAATCAGGGTCGTGATGCTTCGTCCTTTGATCGTAAGGTGTTTGATGAGGCGTTTGATTTGCGTCAGTACTGGCGCACATTGATTCTGCATAAATGGGGGATTATTGGTTTTACACTGATAGTCACTGCATTGACTGTAATGGTGGTCTCCACCCTGCGTCCCCAATATCAGGCAACGGCTACCCTGATGATCGATACGCAAGAGGCCAATGTAGTTTCTATTCAGGAAGTGTATGGTCTTGATAGAAGCAACCGGTTTTTATTTACCCAGTTTAAGATTATTGAGTCACGCAAGCTGGCAGAAAAGGTCATCAAGAAGCTTAATCTGACAGAACATCCGGAATTTAATCCTGAACCGGAATTTAGCTTGGACTGGCGCGAATGGTTGCCGGTGAAGCTGCCAGAGGCAAAAAAGGAAGAGATAACCGCAGAGCAAAAGCTGCGGGGACTTATCAATAATTTCAGCAAGCGCTTATCTGTTACCCCGGTGGGCGGCACTCAGCTGGTAAAAATCTCTTTTATGGCAAACGATCCGGTACTAGCAGCACAAGTGGCTAATGCTATTGGTGAGGCTTATATCCAGAATAACCTTGATGCCAAGCTGGATGTGACAATGCAGGCGTCAAGCTGGTTGAGCGAACGTTTAGGGGGGTTGCAGGCTGAGGTGAAAGCGGCTGAAGCCAAACTACAAGCGTTCCGAGAAAAAGAAAAAATTGTTGGTGAAGGTGGCGGTTCCGTTATTGCGGGCAAGGAATTGGATCTGGTGTCGGAGAAACTGGTAGAAGCGCGTCGTGATCGGCTGGCATTACAGAGTGTTTATAGTCAGATTCAGGCAGTGGGTGACGGACCGGCAAACAGCTATGAGTTGATTCCGGGGGTGCTGCAGAACCCTACGGTGCAGCAATTTAAAAGCGCATTGTTATCTGTAGAGCTGAAACGTTCCGATATGGCTAAGCGATATGGTGCTAAACATCCGAAAATGCAGGCGGTTCAGTCTGAACTGGCGAATGCTCGCAAGTCCTTGGACAGTCAGATTATGAGTGTGATCAATGGCATCAGGGCGGATTATCGTGCGGCACTGGCTAGTGAGCGCTCTCTGGAGCAGGCGGTTTCGAAAACCAAGGTTGGGCTGCAGGAGTTGGGCCGTAAAGAATATCAGCTGCGTGAGCTGGAGCAGTCGGTTGAAGCTAAGCGTTCTATCTATGATACTTTTTTACAGCGTTTTAATGAAACTAGTGCTACGGGCGATTTGAAGTCATCCAGTGCGCAACTGGTCGATCCGGCAGTAGTTCCCAGTGTCCCCGTTAAGCCAAATAAGAGGCTAATTATCGCTTTGGCGTTAGTTGGCGGGTTGGCTGCGGGTATGTTGTTTGCCTTTTTGCTGGAATCATTGAACAACACATTGCGCATTCCTGATGAGGTGGAAACAAAACTGAACAGCGTCATGCTGGGTGTGCTGCCGCTGCTGAAGTCCGGTAGCAAGGCTCCTGACCCGGCGTACCATCTTTATCTGTCAGATAATCTGTCGGTGTTCGCTGAGTCTGTGCGCACTATTCGTACCGGTATTGTACTGTCGGCACTGGACAACCCGCACAAGGTGATTGCAGTGACTTCTGCGCTGCCGGGTGAAGGGAAAACTTCGGTTTCACTGAATTTGGCGTTTGCACTGGGGCAGATGGAGAAAACCCTACTCATTGGCGCAGATATGAGACGCCCCGCGTTTGCTGCAGCACTGGGTCTGGAAAAGCATGCGCCCGGTTTATCCAATCTTGTTGCCGGTACGGCCTGTCTCGAAGATTGCCTTGTCCGGCATGAAGAGGGCGGCATTGATGTGCTGCCGGCAGGTATTATTCCGCCCAATCCGCTTGATCTGTTGTCTTCTGAGCGTTTTGCCAGCACGTTGGCGCAGCTTGAAGGCCAATATGACCGGATTGTGATCGATACGGCGCCCACATTATTGGTGAGTGATGCCATGGTGATCTCGCCGTTGGTGGGTGGTGTTGTTTGCGTGGTCAAGGCGGATGCTACACCCTACCAGCAGGCACGAGCCGGTATAAAGCGTTTGCATGATGTGCATGCGCCTTTGATCGGTGTGGTGCTTAATCAGCTGGATACTCAGAAAGCGTCGAAATATTATGGCGCTGAGTATGGTGGTTATTATGATGCCTACGGTTATGTTGAAAAACCGCAAGTCGCATGATTGATCTGCATAGCCATCTTCTGCCCGGTATTGATGATGGTGCTGCAACCCTGAGTGAAGCGCTGGAGCTCGCGCAAATGGCGGTGGCGGACGGGATCAGTCATATGGTTATGACGCCACATGTTCATCCCGGACGTTATGCCAATACCCGACAGAGTATAATAGCTGAGCTGGACGGATTTCGGCGCGCGCTCGATGAGCATTGTATTCCTCTGCAAATTTATGCTGCCGGTGAAGTGCGGCTCTGTGCTGAAGTGCTTGCCATGTTTGCCGCTCAGCAATTGCCTTTTCTTGGCACCTGGCAGGGTCAAAATGTTCTTCTGCTGGAACTGCCGCACAGCCATGTACCGCCGGGTAGCGATAAGCTGGTGAAGTGGTTATTGCAACGGAATGTTGTTGTCATGATCGCCCACCCTGAGCGGAATAAGGGCTTTCTGGCAGATGTGACCCGCCTGGCACCCTTTGTTGAAATGGGTTGCCTGTTTCAACTAACAGCGATGTCCGTTACCGGTGAGTTTGGTCAACCGGCTCAAAGTTTGGCTTTCGAGATGCTGGAGAAGGGGTGGGCTACCGTGATCGCTTCAGATGCCCATAATCACAATCGACGTCCTCCACTGTTATCAGCAGCGCATGAGTCTGTTGTTGCGCGTCTCGGTGAATCAGAGGCGCGCAGGCTGTTCTTTGATCGTCCTGCTCATATTTTGGGTATTGCCTGAATCACATGCCGCTTTCCTTCCGTCGACTCATTACTTCGTTACCGTTTATTTTGCTGATTGCGGCCTGTTTTTATGGCGTGCTCTTGGCGATACACTGGCTTCTGGGTGATGTTTATGCCTATCGGGTCAAGCATGCAGTGAATCAGTGGCAGGCGCATGCTGCACTGCCTGCAGAGGCAGACATTTTGGATGCGCATAATAATATTGATGCGGCATTGGACTGGGAGCCGGGTAATCCCGAATATCTGGGGCTGAAAGCGCAGGTGCTTTACTTTCAGGCTTTGGCAGAGAGTCAGGGTGGACAACTCGATCGCCAGCTGCTCAAGCAGGTGCAGGAGTTCCATCGGCAGGCAGTAGTTCAAAGACCCAGGTGGCCGTATAGCTGGGCGGGTTTGTTATTGATGAAGGCGCACCTGCAGGAGTGGGATCAGGAATTTCATCAGGTTTTACTGAATACAGTAATGTATGGGCCTTGGGAGCGTTCTGTGCATCTCATGTTGGCTCAGGTCGCGGGGTTGTCCTGGTCTCATCTTGATACTGAACAAAAGCGGATTTTTGTTGAGGGTATTCAACGCGGTCTGCGTTGGGCTCCCTCTGAAATCAGAGATATATTGGATGCTTACCAAATTCGGTCTCGGGTTTGTGTTTATCTCGCGCGGGATGATTATCTGCGTTTGTGCCGCTAAAGTGGTTGCAATGACTTCTGTGTTGTTTGGGTATGAGGTTAGGTTGTGGTCATTGGCTTCTTGATATTGCTTGCTTGTCAGCTGGTCGGTGAATTGCTGGTCAGGGGGTTGGATGTGCCCATTCCGGGCGCTGTGGTTGGGATGGTTCTGCTGTTTATCGGGCTGCTGATGTTTCAGAAGGTTCCGGAGGGGCTTCGCCAGGTCAGTGAGGGTTTGCTGAAAGTATTACCGTTATTGCTGGTGCCGGCGGGGGTCGGGATTATGCAATATCTTGGTTTGCTTTCAGCTGCCTGGGCTGAATTGCTGGCGGCGTTGGTCATCAGTACCTTCGCAACACTGTTTGTAGTGGCTTTTATTCTGCAGCGTATGCTGACGTCAGAATCTGAGCGTCAGGAAAAAGATCCGTCATGAGTTGGCTGGAGTTGCAGGCTTTACCGGTCCTCTGGTTGGTGGTTACGCTGGTGGTATTTCTGTTTGCCAGCTGGGTCAATACGAAAGCAGGCCGAAGTCCATTTCTGCATCCGGTGCTGGTGTCGCTGACGCTGATTATCGTGGTTTTGATGCTTTCGGGCACGGATTACCAAAGTTATATGTCGGGTGGGCAGTATATTCATTTCTTGCTGGGGCCGGCTGTTGTTGCGTTGGCTGTGCCGCTCTACGATAACCGTGCCATGATTCGCCGGATGTGGTTGCCTCTGCTGGTTGGCTGTACTTCGGGTGCCATTGTAGCGGCGGCTTCGGCGCTGGCGGTCGGTCTGGTGATGGGGTTGGATCAGGCCATGCTGCTGACGCTGGCACCTAAGTCGGTCACATCACCTATTGCAATTGCGGTGGCTGAAAAGCTGGGTGGTTATGGTTCACTGGCAGCAGGTCTCGTGCTGATCACCGGCGCATTGGGGTGTTTGTTTGCGCCCTGGGTATATCGTTTGCTCAAGATCGAAGATCCGGCGGTTAAGGGGTTTGCGCTGGGTGTAGGGGCGCATGCTATGGGTACTGCTTTTGCCTTTGAATATGGTGTGATGGCCGGGGCGTTTGCTGGACTCGCCATGGCGATGACGGGGGCCTTTACGGCTTTCTTTTTGCCTTCTCTGGTTGTGTTATTCGGACTCTAGACTCATCCTTATGTTGCAGTTGCTAAATTCTGATTGCGCCGGTAAAGTTCGCGCTGGCTGAAAATCCACCACTTTTACAACGCAAAACGATCATGACTCCACTTGAACGCTACAAACAGGATCTCTCACGAGACGACTTCTCCTATGATGCCGCTCAGGAAATGGCGGTTAATCACTTGCAGCGTTTGTATGAAGATCTTACCGCGCCGCCCGTTAAATCGCAGGGCAGTATTTTACAGCGCCTCTCCGGTAAGCTGAAAAAGCCGCAGCCGGTCGAACCCTTGTGTGGTCTTTACTTCTGGGGCGGTGTGGGTCGTGGCAAAACCTATCTGATGGATACGTTTTACGACAGTCTGCCGTTTGAGCAAAAGATGCGCACCCACTTTCACCGCTTTATGCAGCGGGTGCATCAGGAATTAAAGGCGCTGGATGGCACACCTAACCCGTTGGTGGCAATCGGTAAAAAATATGCAGCAGAAACCAAAATCATCTGTTTTGACGAGTTTTTTGTTACCGATATCACCGATGCGATGATTCTGGGTGGTTTGCTGCAGGAGCTGTTCCGTAACGGCGTATCTCTGGTGGCAACCTCGAATATTGTTCCGGATGGTCTCTATAAGGATGGTTTGCAACGCGCGCGCTTTCTGCCGGCGATTGATCTGCTGAATAAATACACTGAGGTGGTGAATGTTGATGGCGGCGTTGATTACCGTCTGCGTGCCCTGCAGCAGGCCGAGCTTTATCACTGCCCGCTGGATGATCAGGCGGATGATAGCCTGCGTGAGAGTTTTGAAAGCCTGGCGCCTGATCTTGAAGAGTTGGTGGTGGCAGAAGAACTAGAGGTTAATGGTCGCCGAATCCGTACCCGCCGTTGCTGTGAGGACGTGGCATGGTTCGATTTCAAAGAGCTGTGTGAGGGTCCACGTTCGCAGAATGACTACATCGAACTGGCTAAAATCTTCCACGCTGTGTTGGTCAGTAATGTGCCACAACTGGGTCGCGGTAATGATGATGCAGCGCGACGTTTTATTAACATGGTGGATGAATTCTACGACAGCGGTGTGAAGCTGATTCTCAGTGCTGAAAAGCCGATCCATGAGATCTACTCAGAAGGGCGATTGGAGTTCGAAATTGAACGAACCAAAAGCCGCTTGCTAGAGATGCAGTCTCATGAATATCTGGCGCGGGAGCATCGCGCGTAAATATTGCAAACAATGATTGAGTTCTATGGTAATCGGCTGTAGAATTCCGCCTCCTCAAATCCGTCTTGGTGTTTGAGGCATGATGATGCGTTGTCTGTTTTGCAGGCAACAAATAATTATAAGCCAGGCCGGCAGCCAACTGATGTCTGCGAGGTCTGAGATTACAGGTAACAGAGATGAAAACATTCGTCGCTAAACCAGCCGAAGTAAAACGCGACTGGTACGTTGTTGATGCAGAGGGTAAAACTCTGGGTCGTCTGGCTACTGAAATTGCCCGTCGTCTGCGTGGCAAGCATAAGCCAGAATATACTCCTCACGTTGATACTGGTGACTACATTGTTGTAGTAAACGCTGAAAAAGTAGGCGTTACCGGTAACAAGCGTAAAGATAAAATGTACTACCACCACACTGGCTTTCCAGGTGGTCTGAAAGAAGCTTCTTTCGATAAAATGGTAGCAACTTTCCCTGAGCGCACCATTGAGCTGGCTGTTAAAGGCATGCTGCCAAAAGGCCCGCTGGGTCGTGCAATGTACGCCAAGCTGAAAGTGTACGCCGGTGCTGAACATCCGCATCAGGCTCAGCAGCCTAAAGAACTGACTATCTAAGGGGAAGCCGATTATGTCTACTACACAGTATTACGGTACCGGTCGTCGTAAAACCTCCACTGCGCGCGTTTTCCTGCGTCCAGGTACAGGCACTATCACCATCAATGATCGTACAATCGAAGAGTACTTCGGTCGTGAAACAGCGCGCATGATCGTGCGTCAGCCGCTTGAACTGACTAACAACACTGAAAGCTTTGATGTGTTTGTTACCGTTAAAGGTGGCGGTGGCTTCGGTCAGGCGGGTGCAATTCGTCACGGTATCACCCGTGCGTTGATGGAATATGATGAAACTCTGCGCCCTGCACTGCGTGAAGCGGGTTATGTTACCCGTGATGCGCGTATGGTTGAGCGTAAGAAAGTGGGTCTGCGTAAAGCGCGTAAGCGTCCTCAGTTCTCCAAGCGTTAATTCGCAAACTGCGGAACGTTGTATCCGAGAAGCCTGTCCCGCCTTGCGGTACAGGCTTTTTTTATGTCTGCAATTTATCTACTGCGTTGCGTCAATACTTTGGCCTAAGACCCCTTCTTTGGGCTTATTTCACCTTGTAACGAAGGGGTATTTTCATTACTATTTGGGCCATTTTGAAGAGACGTGATTTCGTAGCTTTACAATTCTTAGCGGCCAGCATGTGTCCGGCACCTTCCGGAAAACGATAAGGTCGATTGAGGGGAGAAATACTTAATGAGCAATGATGGCGTGAACAAGGGGCGGCGCCGACTCCTTATTGGCGCAACTTCCGCAGTAGGTGCGGTTGGTGCGGTAGGAGTTGCTGTTCCATTTGTAGCATCCTGGAAACCTAGTGCTAAAGCCAAAACGGCTGGCGCACCGGTTAAAGTTGATATCAGTAAACTTGAGCCGGGTCAGCAGACGGTTGTGAAGTGGCGCGGTAAGCCGGTATGGATTGTGCGTCGCGGTGAAGAGGCTCTGGCTAATCTGGTGAAGCTGGATGGCAAACTGTCAGACCCTAAATCCGAAATGCCTCAGCAGCCATCTTATGTGCCTGGAACGCCTGCCCGTGCAGTGCGTGAAGACATTGCTGTTCTGGTTGGTATCTGTACTCACCTGGGTTGTTCCCCAACCTATCTGCCTGAAGTTGGCATAGCTTCTGGTCAGGGAGACGACTGGGTGGGTGGTTACTACTGCCCTTGTCACGGCTCGCGCTTTGACCTTTCCGGCCGTGTCATGAAAGGCTCTCCTGCACCAAGCAACCTGGTTGTTCCGCCACATGCTTATGAGAGTGAAAACATCATTATTGTTGGCATCGATCAGGAGGTAGCGTAATGGCTGGCTATCGGAATAAAGGCAATCCGGGCCTGATGGGCTGGATTGATGATCGTTTTCCTGCAACCGCAATGTGGGAAGATCACCTGTCTAAATACTATGCGCCAAAGAACTTCAACTTTTGGTACTTCTTTGGTTCGCTGGCACTGTTGGTACTGGTTAACCAGATCCTGACCGGTATCTGGCTGACCATGTCCTATAATCCTTCTGCGGAAGGGGCGTTTGCTTCTATCGAATACATCATGCGTGATGTCGAGTATGGTTGGCTGCTGCGTTATATGCATTCCACCGGTGCATCTGCCTTCTTTGCCGTGGTGTATCTGCACATGCTGCGTGGCATGATGTACGGTTCCTACCGTAAGCCGCGTGAACTGGTGTGGCTGTTTGGTATGACCATCTATCTGGCGTTGATGGCTGAAGCCTTTATGGGCTACCTGCTGCCTTGGGGTCAGATGTCATACTGGGGTGCCCAGGTAATCGTATCTCTGTTCTCGGCGGTACCGGTAATTGGTCCTGATCTGGCTGAGTGGATTCGCGGTGACTACCTGATTTCGGGTATTACCCTGAACCGTTTCTTCTCTCTGCACGTGATTGCACTGCCAATCGTATTGCTGGCATTGGTAGTACTGCACATCATTGCGCTGCATGAGGTAGGTTCCAACAACCCTGACGGTGTTGAAATCAAAGACAAGAAAGATGAGAACGGCGTACCGCTGGACGGTATTCCATTCCACCCTTATTACACGGTTAAAGACATCGTGGGTGTGGTGGTGTTCCTGTTTGTGTTCTGCGTCATTATTTTCTTCTTCCCTGAAGGCGGTGGTTACCTGATCGAAGCGCCTAACTTCGAGCCGGCTAACCCGCTGAAAACGCCTGCACACATTGCACCGGTATGGTACTTCACGCCGTTCTACGCGATGCTGCGTGCAATTCCGCCTATCGCGGGTTCGCAGTTCCCGGGTGTTGTTGTAATGGGTGGTGCGATTGCCATTCTGTTTGTACTGCCATGGCTGGATCGCAGTCCTGTTAAATCGATTCGTTACAAAGGCATGATCAGCAAAGTGATGCTGGTGATCTTCTGTATTAGTTTTGTCATTCTTGGTTATCTGGGTGTGGTTGCGTCTACACCAACCCGTACTCTGGTGGCTCAGATCTGTACTGCGCTGTATTTCGCGTACTTCTTCCTGATGCCGTTCTACACCAAGATGGAAAGCACTAAACCGGTTCCGGAAAGGGTTACAGGCTGATGAAAAAGTTTCTTGTTGCAATCGTAATGGCGGCAATGCCGCTGGTAGGTCATGCCGCAGGTGGTCATGTGCACCTGGACCATATGGAAGTTGATCTGAAGAACCAGGCTTCTTTGCAGCGTGGTATGCAAACCTTCGTCAACTACTGCATGGGCTGTCACTCTGCACAGTATCAGCGTTTTGAACGTGCGGCAGTGGACCTTGGTATGGATCCCGAGCTGGTTCAGGAACACCTGATTTTCGGTGATCAGAAAGTAGGCGAGCAGATGACCATCTCAATGTCCAAAGATGATGCGGGCAGCTGGTTTGGTAATCCGCCACCGGATCTGACACTGGAATCACGCCTGCGTGGCCCGGACTGGATCTACACTTATCTGCGTAGCTTCTATGCTGATGACAGCCGTCCCTGGGGCGTTAACAATGCTGTTTTCAAAGATGTAGGTATGCCAAACGTGCTTGCGCCGCTGCAGGGTGTGCAGGTTGCAACCTGTTCTCATGATGAGATGGCTGAGCATGGTATGCGGGGCCAGGGGGTTGATCCTCTGACTAACCTGCCGTTGACCAGCTGCTCCAGCATTGTTAAGGGTACAGGTGAGCTGAGCCCGGAAGAGTTTGATAAGGTTGTTTATGATCTTGTGAACTTCATGGCCTACATCGGCGAGCCATCCAAGCTGGATTCTCATCGTATCGGTATGTATGTACTGATCTTCCTGGCATTCTTCTTCGTCATCGCTTTTGCGCTGAAGAAAGAGTTCTGGAAAGACGTTCACTAAAATCCGTGTGATATAATCTCACGGTATTTTTCCGGCGCGGCCCCCGTCAGGTGTGGCCGCGCATCTGCTTTGAAGGGGTTTCATGAATGGGTGTTGTCGCTAAACGTTCTTCCATGTGTTTTTACTCCAATGGTGAAGACCAATACAGTCACCGTGTACGCATTGTGCTGGCTGAAAAGGGTGTTGCCGTTGAGGTGTATGACTGTGATGAGAGTAACCTGCCAGAGGATCTGACCTCGGTTAATCCATACAACAGTCTGCCAACACTGTTAGATCGGGAACTGGTGCTTTACGAACCTAACGTGATGATGGAATACCTTGATGAGCGTTTTCCGCACCCGCCGTTATTGCCGGTTTATCCTGTAGCGCGCGCTGAAAGCCGTCTGTATATCTACCGTATTCAGCGGGACTGGTGTGATCTGGCTGACGCAGTTCTGGCAGCGATGCGTGATGGTGATGCTGATGCGGTTGAGGAAAATCGCAAAGCGTTGCGTGACAGTCTGGTATCTACAGCACCGATTTTTGCTGAAAAGCCGTTTTTCATGAGTGAAGAATTTACGCTGGTGGATTGCTGTCTGGCACCACTGCTTTGGCGTTTGCCTATGCTGGGTATTGAGTTGCCTGAAGCGCAGTGTAAGCCGCTGCTGCGTTACATGGACCGGTTGTTTGAGCGTGAAGCGTTTCAGCTTAGTTTGTCAGAAGCTGAGCGCGAGATGCGTGACTGAAGCGCATTAAAGTGATTAAAGGGATGCACTGTCATCCCTTTTTTATTGCTGGTCATGTTTGCTTCAGTTCCTGTAAAGTGGGCGGGCCTGATAGGGTGTTTTCGCTCACGGAGGAGATAAAACCATGAAACCAAGTCGCCCATATATAGCACGTGCCATTTATGACTGGCTGTTGGATTGTGATCTGACGCCGCATATTGTGGTGGATGCCACGCTTCCGGGAGTGCAGGTACCCGGCCAGTTTGTTGAAAATGGTCAGATTGTGCTGAATGTTGCGCCCGGGGCAGTGCGTAGTTTTATCATGGATGATCAGGTTTTGGAGTTTAATGCCCGTTTTTCCGGCCAGCCGATGCAGGTGTATGTGCCTTTTTCTGCTGTGGTTGCAATCTATGCCAGAGAGAATGGACAGGGCATGGTGTTTGGGCAGGAGCCAGGTGCAGAGCTATATCTCGAACCGGCTGCTGAAATACCGGATCAGGCAGATAGTAAGAAACCTATGTCACCCACATCTAAAACGAAGAAAAAGCCGTCACTCAAGGTTATAAAATAAGGCTATTTGCATTCTAAGGTTGGAATGTTGTTTTTAGGAACAACTGCTCAAGCCTCCGTTTTGTGCAAAACGTGGTTGGCAGGCGGCAACAGACTGTTCTGTGCAAAATTTGATAGGATTGCCGATCAAGAGGCCGCATCGCGAAAAGCGCGGTCATTCTAGGTGACTTGATCATGGATTGGGTATCGTTCCAAAGGATCCGCTAGAGTCTTCGGATAATTCAACAATCACTGCTCTCCAGAAACATAAAAGCGTATGTCGCCTTCGTTATTCTGGAAGCCTTTTCACGACAGGATCGCCCAATAGCAGACAGCCCCGAGTGTCTACAAGAGTCGGGGCGACTCATATTGATGGTTCACAGCAAGGAAAGCGCATGGGTTACCTTGAGCAGTTTGAGCAAAGGATCAAAGTAAGAGTCCGAAAAGAGAGCATCTACTGCTTTGACCCCCTTCTTTTTTGGAAGTGGTCTGAGATACCTAGCTTGGGAAGCATCGCAATGAAAAGCACAGTCAGGGATTCGCTACTTCTTAGTCCCAACACTCTCAACAAGGTTTTTACTCAACCGCAGGCCTGCACTGAAACCACCAAGAGAAAGTTCTATGAATGGGCACAACAAAAAACCTCATTAACCCAACAAGTCATCCTATCCTCTGAGATGCTGAAGCTATCAGGATCTATCGGCAACAACACTTTGAACTGGTTAAGCGCTGCTCTAAGCTTCAATGAAGGCCAGGGAGACATCCAAAGTAATAGCTACTTGTTACAAGTAATCAATCATATTGCAAAACATGAAAACCAAAACATTAACCATGCTATTGAAAAGATTCCTGAGCCAAATGATAGGTGGGCTTACATCTATTCACCGCCTGTAGTGTCCACACTTTGGGGCGATTCCCTAACGAATATCAATCCGTACGAATCCATCCATGACCTACCAACTAAGCGCTTAATTGCACACTGTCTAACCTTTCTATACGCCCTCGCGGCATTAGATGCTGAATATCACAAAGAAGTACATACCCATCAACTTCATGGATTCATAGCGCCATTGTCTCAATACTTAAATCCTTACTCACACAAAGGGTTAAAGCAGCAAATCCACTCAGCTTTCTGGGAAAGAATACGAGAGGGGTTCTACCCTAATTTCACGGACACATCCAAAAAGAGGCATACTATGCCCATAAGGAGTGTTCATGACCAAACGCAGACAATACAGCCCTGAGTTCAAACGCGAAGCCATTGCTCTGACACAACAGCCTGGTGTGAGTTGTCGTCAGATTGCTTTGGAGATCGGTATTAATCCCAATCTACTCAGCCGCTGGAAGCGAGAAGCTGAAGCCGCTACGGATAATGCTTTTCAAGGGAGCGGCAGCCCTCGTGACGAAGAAATGGCTCAGCTAAAACGCGAGCTTGCTCGCGTCAAAAAGGAACGGGATTTTTTACGAGAAGCGGCAACGTTCTTCGCCAGAGAGTTACCTTAAGGTATCAGGCGATCCAACGTTGCCGCAAAGACTATCCCATCCGTCTTATGTGTCGATGCCTGCAAGTCTCGCCGAGCGGTTATTACGCCTGGGCCTCGCGTCAGCCATCACTTCGGCAGACTGATAATGCGCGACTGATTCAGCGTATCAAGTCGATCCATACGGACAGTGGTGGCATCATTGGTGCTCCTCGTATGCATGAAGATCTTCTGGCTGAAGGTGAACAGCTCAGTTTGAATCGTGTTGCAAGGCTCATGGCAGCGCAAGGTTTACAGGGCTGGCCTCGAAAGAAAGGTAGGGGTAGAAAGGCTGCATCGATGCGGCCTCAGGGTATCAGCAATCACCTGAAACGTGATTTTACGGCACCAGAGCCGGATACCAAATGGGTCACTGACATTACAGAAATCAAAACACAGGAAGGGAAGCTCTACCTTTGCGTCGTACTGGATTTGTTCAGCAAGCTGGTTATTGGTTGGTCAATGCACCATAGGCAGGATCGACGTATGGTGATGCGAGCGGTAGAAATGGCCGTTTGGCAGAAACAGGGGAATGAACCTTCGGTCCTGCATTCTGATCGAGGTTCGCAGTTTACCAGCGGTGACTACCAGCGTTTATTAAAACAACACGGACTGATCAGCAGTATGAGTGCTGTTGGGCATTGTGCTGATAATGCAGCCTGTGAGGGATTTTTTGGTGTAATGAAACGTGAGCGGATCAATCACCGAGCATACCGGACACAAGATGAAGCAAGAGCTGACATTTTTGAATACATTGAGCGGTTTCATAACCCCAGAATGCGACGTAGACTGGGGGTGCAAGATCAGAGATTTAACTCGTTTTTAAACTGTCCGTAGAAACGGGGTAGAACCCATCTCTATAGGTTTCGCGAAGGCTTTATTGCCACTGCAACAGCATCATGCCCTATATCGATGAATGCCAAGGAGGGGGCGATTTTTCAAAATGACTTTAAGCCGCTACTCCTAACCACGCCGCTAAAAGAAAGCAGAACATTAGATAGGGCTTAAATTCGGCATTGTGTTGTTGGTTACCGCCCAGCATCTAGTCTCTCAACGTCCGGTATGGGGGCCAGGAAATGTCGCTGGTTGAACTCAAAGACCAATATCGGCAAGTTCTGCAATCTAACTAAGGTTCACCGCGTAGCCTCTAAATCATCACTGGGGACTTCAACCAATTACAGGTCATGATCAGATGCCCTGCAGACTAGACATCCAAGCTCAGAATGCAAATAATCTAAAATAAAAAGGGAGGCATCGCCTCCCTGTCAGATTGTGTAACGATCAGTCAATATATTCGAAGATCTTTACAATCTTCTCTACGCCGGCAATTCCGCGAACAATGTTTACTGCCCGGTTTGCTTCTGTCTGGGTCATCAGTCCCATCAGGTATACGGTACTGGTATCGGTAACGACTTTTATTCTTGAACCATCAACCTGACTGTTTGTCAGCAACTGTGCTTTTACTTTAGTGGTCAGCCAGGCGTCATTGGTACGTGAAATCGCAGATGAGTTGCCGGAAATCTTAATCTCGTTATTGATACGGCGGACTTTTTTTACAGTGCTGACGACCTGTTCGGCTTCCTGTCGGGTGCGATCCGAAGGGGCCTGTCCTGTCAGCAAAACGATGCCGTTATAACTGGTAACGCTGATATTTGAAGCAATCAATTCAGCGCTGCCTTTCTTTAAGTTAACCAGAGAAAGCGTCTCGATGATTTCATCATCGACATAGGCGCCTACTGTACGCGAGCCCCGATCCTGAGCAATGGGCTCTTCTCGGGTGGCGCTGATCAGGTCGGAACAGCCGGTTAAACCCACAGGCACAGCAAGAGCAGTCAGCAGCAGTGCAGTGCTTTTTTTCATGGTCAAACGTCACCTCCAAATAATTGATAATCAATCAGATCACAGAACACATGCAGTACCATCAGGTGAGCATGATGTACCAGTGCCCGCTCTGGACTCGGAATGCAGATTTCGACTTCATCGGGCCGCAGTAGGGCGGTAATATCACCGCCATCGCTGCCATTGAGTGCAATGACCACCATGTCGCGATCATGAGCTGCCTGAATTGCCTGAACCAGGCTGCTGGAACGTCCACTCACTGAAAGTAGCAGCAGGATGTCGCCGGGCTGGCCCAGTGCGTGAATTTGTTTGGCTTGTGCGTCTATAAAACTACCATCTTCAGCAATGGCGCTGATGGTGGCGCCATCGGTGCTTAAATTGATTGCCGGAAGCCCCGGGCGTTCCTGCTGAAAACGACTCATCAGCAGCGTAGTAAAGTGCTGTGACAAAGCTGAAGAGGCGCCATTGGCGCAACATAAAATCTTGTGCTCATTGACCAGACAGTGGAGGAGAAGTTCACTGGCATGGGCGATCAGCGGCGTATACTGCTCAATGGTCATTGCGTTGATTTCCATTGAGTTGTGAAACTGGCTGACGATACGATCTTCAAGTTCCATGATGCGGGCTTCTGTATTTAGGCACGAAAGGCATCTTTATACCTGTCTCTTATACACATCTCCGAGCCCACGAGACCTCTCTACAT
>ERZ1031170.42-NODE-42-length-17331-cov-6.690206_pt1 | contig 17331 bp, 18 predicted proteins | sample MGYA00518222_ERZ1031170 | MGnify/ENA primary metagenome ERZ1031170 (study PRJEB33718, sample SAMN03159772) | human skin metagenome | collected 2014-05-20 | study: EMG produced TPA metagenomics assembly of the PRJNA266117 data set (Human skin bacterial metagenome and... | reverse complement strand
GCTTACGCAAACCCAGCAACAGCAAACCAGCATTCAGGAAAGCCGAAAGCGATGTAGCTGCCGCCAGCCCCACATGCTGCAGAGGACCAATCAGCAACAAGTTGAGCACCATATTGGCTGCCACCGCCTGTAAACCAATTTTCACAGGCGTCTTGGTATCCTGACGGGAGAAGTAACCCGTTGCCAGCACCTTGATCAGCATAAATGCAACCAAACCGCAGGCGTAGGCACGCAGACTCATCCCTGCCATCCAGACATCTCGTTCCTGCATGGCGCCATAGTGAAACAAGGTAATCAGCAAGGGTTCAGCCAGACAGAGCAGTGCCAGCGCAGCAGGCACACCAATCAACAACACCAGCTGCAGTGCCCAGTTCAGGGTGTTCGAGAAGGACTCAGCCGACTGTTCAGCATGCTTACGTGACAGACTGGGCAAAATAACTGTCGCTATCGCAATGCCAAACACCCCCAGAGGCAGCTCGGCCAGGCGGTCCGAGTAATAGAGCCAGGAAACACTGCCGGTTTGCAGAAACGAAGCCAGAACTGTATCCAGCAACAGGCTTATCTGGGTCACAGAGACCCCAAACAATGCCGGCAACATCAGTTTCATGATGCGCTGCACGCCTTCATCATGCCAGCCCCAAACAGGACGCGGCAATAGCGCCAACCGGGCCAGAAACGGCAATTGAAAGACTAATTGAGTTACACCGGCAATCATTACCCCCCAGGCCAGCGCCAGCACCGGTGGATCAAACAGCGGACTGAGAAAGATAGCCGCACCTATCAGCGAAACATTCAGAAATACCGGTGTAAATGCTGGTACAGCAAAGCGACCATAACTATTGAGGATCGAGCCGGCAAATGCCGTCAGAGAGATCAGCAACAAATAAGGAAAAGTCAGCCGCAGCATCTCCACAGCCAGCGCAAACTTATGACTGTCATTCATGTAAAAGCCGGGAGCAAACAGCGCTGTAATCAAGGGTGCAGCGGTTACCGCCAGCACCGTCACCATAATCAGGATGCCACCCAGCGTGCCGGCAACCCGGTCGATCAGTCGTTTGACCGCTTCCAGATCGCGCTGAGTCCTATACTCCGACAATACCGGCACAAAGGCCTGAGCAAAGGCCCCCTCGGCAAACAGTCGTCGCAGGAAGTTAGGGATCTTAAACGCGACAAAAAATGCATCAGCGCTGCTGCCTGCACCAAAATACCCAGCAACGACCACATCACGTGCCAGCCCCATAATCCGGGACAGCATGGTCATGAAACCGACCACTACACTGGAGCGAAGCAGACCTGCTTCACGATCCGTCGGTTTTTCTGTCTGCATCACTGTCCCCGTTTGACTCCATTAGGCAGCAGGAATATTACTGAGTAACGAATAAAATTTCCGCAGTTTTATTGACACTTTGCCCGCAAATATGAATAATTCCGCCTCTAATTTTCGGCGTCTGTGCCGTTTTTTTTGATTAACTCTATTTTAAGGAGCCGGACTGTGGCAAATTCCGCAGGATCTCGTAAACGTGCTCGCCAGGCAGAGAAGCGTCGCCAGCATAACGCTAGCCTGCGTTCCATGGTACGTACCTACACCAAAAAAGTCGTAGCAGCTATCGACAGTGGCGATAAAGCAGCCGCTGAAGCCGCTCTGAAAACCGCTCAGCCAATTCTGGATAGCTCTGTCAATAAAGGCATCTACCACAAAAACAAAGTGGCTCGTATTAAAAGCCGCCTGAGTGCACGCATTGTTGCTCTGGGTTAATTAACCACAGCAATTAAAAAAACCGGCAGATGCCGGTTTTTTTGTGCCTGAAACTCACTCAGGCCAACACAAGATTATCACGATGCACCAGCTCCGCCTCACCCATAAAACCTAACACGGCCTCAATTTGCCCACTGGGCTTACCGATAATCTGCTGCGCATCCTCATAGCCATAGTTTGCGAGCCCTCGCGCGATAATACGACCAAACTCATCCACCAGCATCACCATCTCACCCCGGGAAAAATCCCCCGAGATACTGCGCACACCTGCCGGCAGCAAACTTGTACCCCGCTCACGCAGGGCGCGCACGGCACCCTCATCCAGCACCAATGTACCTCTGGCCTGCAGGTGTCCGGCAATCCATTGTTTACGCGCCGCAACGGGGCCTTTCTCCGGTACCAGTAAAGTCCCGACAGATTCCGCCGCGCGAATACGCAGCAGTACATCCTTTTCACGCCCACTGGCAATCACCGTGACCGCCCCTGACCGTGCCGCCAGCTTGGCCGCACGCACTTTTGTGGCCATGCCGCCCTGACCCAATTTTCCGCCCCCACCGGCCATCGCTTCAAGCGAGGCATCTTCTGCACGCGCTTCACTGATTAACTCTGCGGCAGCATTATGACGCGGGTCTGCCGTATAAAGCCCCTTCTGGTCCGTCAGAAGAATCAGCGCATCAGCCTCAACCAGATTCGCCACCAAGGCTCCCAGGGTGTCATTGTCACCAAAACGAATTTCTTGCGTCACCACGGTATCGTTTTCATTTACCACCGGCACAACGCCAAGCGACAACAGCGTACGCAGCGTGGCCTGGGCATTCAGATATCGTTTACGGTTGGCGTGATCCTCATGCGTCAGCAAAATCTGAGCTGTATGGGTATTGTGCCGTTTGAAGTTGGTTTCATAGGCCTGCACCAGCCCCATCTGACCTACCGCGGCAGCAGCCTGCAATTTATAGATCTCATGCGGACGGTCACGCCAGCCAAGGCGCGTCATACCCTCAGCGACAGAGCCGGAAGAAACCAGCACAACCTCAATACCGGCCTGCTTGAGAGCAGCAATCTGATCGACCCAGCGCCCAATGGCATCCAGATCCAAGCCCTGACCATCATTCGTCAGCAGTGCACTGCCTATCTTCACCACCCAGCGCTGACTGGATGCCAGCTTGTCGCGACCATTGGCCACAGCTATCCCTCAATTCAAAACCGGCTGTTAACGAACGTATTCCACTTCGACATCATAATCATCATCGTCGAAGTCATCATCATCCAGATCATCGTCATCCGTGCGACGCTTAGCAGCCCGCAACTGCTCAATGCGCTCACGCGCTTCAATATCAATCTGCTGACGTTCAGCTTCTTCCTGATCCAGCAACTCGGGTGCTTCCTCAATTGCGATCAGACGCTGATCCAGAAACGCCTGGATATCACGCATCAGTGCTTCAGTACCTTCCTGACCCAACGCAGAAATGCGGTACACCGGCCCCTGCCACTGCAACGCATCCAGCACTGACTGACAACGCGCCTCGCGCTCCTCTTCCGGCACCATATCCAGTTTATTCAGAACCAGCCAACGCGGACGCCCCGCCAGTGTAGGACTGAATTTTTCCAGCTCAGACACCACCACAGCAGCGGCCTCTGCAGGCGTTTGCTCATCCCAGGGTGCCATATCGACCAAATGCAGCAATATACGGTTGCGTGCCAGATGTTTGAGGAAACGAATACCAAGACCCGCACCTTCAGCAGCCCCTTCAATAATGCCGGGAATATCTGCGATGACAAAACTACGATGGCGCTCCGTGCGCACTACACCCAGATTCGGGACCAACGTGGTAAAGGGGTAATTTGCAACCTTGGGACGCGCTGCAGACACCGCACGGATCAGGGTTGATTTACCGGCATTTGGCAATCCCAGCAACCCCACATCCGCCAGCACCTTCAGTTCCAGTTTCAGGTTCCGGGTTTCACCGATGGAACCTTTGGTGGTCTGCCTTGGCGCACGGTTGACACTGCTTTTATAACGGGTATTACCCAAACCGTGAAAACCACCCTGAGCAATTTTCTCGACCTGACCAAGCTGCGTAAGATCCGCCAGTACTTCATCGGTATCAGTATCAATGATCGTAGTACCCACCGGCACCTTTAGTACCAGGTCTTCACCTTTAGAGCCGGTACAGTTACGCCCCATACCCTGCTGACCATTCTGGGCTTTATAAAAGCGGGTAAAACGGTAGTCGATCAGGGTATTCAGGTTTTCATCTGCCTCGAAAAAAACCGAACCACCGTCACCGCCGTCACCACCATCAGGGCCACCCTTAGGTATAAATTTCTCACGTCGAAAGCTCATGCAGCCATTGCCGCCTTTGCCGGCTTCGACTGTAATCACTGCTTCATCGACAAATTTCATTGCATTCACCCTGCGGCTGACGCCGGTTCTTCTTCAATATTGCTAATCATAAACAAAAAAAGCCCCGCCAGGGCGGAGCTTTTTTCGATGTGAGGCGCTATTACGCAGATACGACTGAAATGTATTTACGCTTGTTAGGACCTTTCACTTCAAACTTCACTACGCCATCCGCTTTCGCGAACAGAGTGTGGTCTTTACCACAACCCACGTTCTCACCGGCGTGGAACTTGGTGCCACGCTGACGGATCAGGATATTGCCGGCAGTTACAGCCTGACCACCAAAGCGCTTAACGCCTAGGCGTTTCGATTCTGAATCGCGACCGTTACGCGTTGAGCCTGCAGCCTTCTTATGAGCCATTATCTATCTCCTGTTGAGTTAATCTCAGGCGTTGATGCCAGTGATTTTCACTTCAGTGAACCACTGACGGTGGCCCTGATGCTTCATGTGGTGCTTACGACGCTTGAACTTGAGGATCTCAACTTTCTTAGCGCGACCGGTCTGCAGAACTTCAGCAGTCACTTTAGCACCTTCAACAACAGGCGCGCCGACTTTAACGTCATCACCGTTGCCAACCAGCAGAACACGATCAAACTCAACGTTCGCACCGGATTCAGCCTGCAGTTTTTCCAGCTTAAGGGTCTGACCCTCCTGGACGCGGTACTGTTTACCGCCACTTACGATTACTGCGTACATGTTAATCTCCGTCAATTGCTCACCCGGCTACTGTTTAACAAACCTACTTTTAATGGCGCACCATATGGTAGGGAGCTACATTTGGATGAGTCAGGGCGCGCGATTATAAAGCACCTGATAGCCGACAGGCAACCCCTATCAAAGGTATCAGACCGAATTCTTGACAGGGTTGCAGCCTGCCCATAGCATGCGCGCTTACATAACTTTCAGGCCAACGCCCTTAATCATGCAGCCATCTGAACTCAACCCGCTTATCACGCCACAGTTTGAGGCAGTCAATGACTACATCATCAACCATTTGGGCTCAAATGTGCCGCTGGTTGAAAAGATTGGCCACTATATAGTTGAGAGTGGCGGCAAACGCCTGCGCCCGTTACTGGTTTTACTGGCAGCCAATGCAACACACTACCAAGGTGACAAGCATATCCCGATGGCGGCCGTCATAGAATTTATCCACACGGCAACCCTGCTGCACGATGACGTGGTCGACAATTCAGAATTGCGCCGCGGCAAAGACACCGCCAACGCCCGTTGGGGCAATGCTCCCAGCGTTCTGGTCGGTGACTTCCTCTATTCCCGCGCATTTCAGATCATGGTTGAAATCGGCTCCATGGAAATCATGGAAGTCATCTCCAATGCCACCAACGTCATTGCTGAAGGTGAAGTACTGCAACTGCTGAACTGCCGCAATCCGGATACCACAGAAGACGCCTACATGCAGGTTATTCTGGGCAAAACCGCCATGCTGTTTGAGGCGGCGGCTGAAGTCGGCGGCCTGCTGGCAAACTGCTCAGACACTGAACGCCAGGCTTTGAAACAGTATGGGTTACAGCTGGGCATTGCCTTTCAGCTGATTGACGATGTGCTTGATTATCTCTCTGACAGTGACACCATGGGCAAAAACATGGGTGACGACCTGGCAGAAGGTAAAGCCACGCTGCCGCTGATTCAGGCGATGCAGCTATGTTCTGAAGAGGAACGCACTCTACTACGGCGGGCAATTCGTGAAGGCGGTCTGGACAACCTGACACCGATTCTCGACATTATCCATCGTACCGGCGCAATCGAGTATACGCAGGAGAAAGCCCGACAAGCCGCCATGCAGGCCACTGAAGCACTCTCTGCACTACCTGACAGTTCATTCAAAGCAACACTGAAACAACTGGCAACGCTGGCCGTGGAGCGTGCTGCGTAACGCTCTGTTTACCTATCAGTAAGCAACCACACTGTTTCACGCCACTCAGGCCGATCGCTGGCAGTCTCCTCAGCCAGGCATTGCACCTGAAAACGCTCTGCAAAGAGCTCAGACACATCCCCATGGGTCACGGTAAACGGAGGACCTCCAGCTGAGGGACGCTGCAGTGTTACCAGTAACACTTTTACCCCAGGAGGCAGCTTTTCCAGCAACAACTGAACGTAACGCGACCGCATCTCTTCAGGAAACGCCACCAGCGCCGCCCGATCATACACGGCCCGGACAGGTTGCAAATCATCAGTTGTTAAACAGAAGACATCACCACACAACAGTTCCAGCTGCTTGTGCCTGAAGCATCGAAAGCGCTCATCAGCTGATGCGACCACCGGTAAGTCATTTTCCTGAAAAAAGCTTTCACAAGCGGACGGATTCAGCTCTACACCCCTGACTGCATAACCTTGTTGCAACAGCCACAACATATCGAGACTTTTACCGCACAGAGGCACAAACACCTCTGAACCGGCTGCAAGCTGAAGCGCTGACCAATGGCGAATCAGGTGCTGATTCACCTCAGACTGATGAAAACCGATCTCTCCATTACGCCAGCGCTCATGCCAAAAAGCCTGTTCCATCCGTTATTTCTCCGACATTCGTCAATAATTGGGCGAATTATAACGGACAGTTCGTGCCTCACCCGATTCAAATCTGTATAATTGCGCGATATTTTGACCTTAAAAAGCCCGGAAACGCATAACCTAATGACACGACCTTCTTCTTTTAGCCGCGACGAACTCCTGCAGTGCGGCCACGGCGAAATGTTCGGCCCAGGTAACGCACGTCTGCCTATCGGCAATATGCTAATGATGGACCGAGTCCTAAAAATCACCGAAGACGGTGGCAATTTTGGCAAGGGTGAGATCATTGCCGAACTGGATATCAATCCAGAGCTATGGTTCTTTCAGTGCCACTTTGAATCCGATCCGGTCATGCCAGGCTGTCTGGGCCTGGACGCCATGTGGCAGCTGGTTGGCTTTTATCTGGGCTGGAAAGGCAATCCGGGGCGTGGTCGCGCTCTGGGCTCCGGCGAGGTAAAATTCTTTGGTCAGGTCCTACCCACTGCGCAGAAAGTTACCTACCATATTCATCTGAAGCGCGTTATTGAACGCAAGCTGGTAATGGGTATCGCCGACGGCAGCATGTATGTTGATGGTCGCGAAATCTACACAGCAAAAGATCTGCGGGTTGGATTGTTTACGTCTACCGACGGTTTCTAAGCCTGATTAACAGACAATAACGATAGGCGGACAGCATAGTTTCCGGTAGCCAAATTGGTTGGATTCACGGAAAATAACCGCCTTAACGATAAAGAAAGAGAGAGAAGCACATGCGACGCGTCGTAGTTACCGGTATGGGCATTGTGTCTTGTTTGGGTAATGACAAGGCTACTGTTCTGGAGTCCCTGAAGCTGGGTCGCTCCGGGATCAAGTTCCAGGAAGAATACAAAGAACGCGGCTTTCGCAGCCAGGTTGCAGGCAGCATCGATATCAGTTTCGAAGAGCGTATTGACCGCAAACTGCTTCGGTTTATGGGTGATGCCGCTGCGTATACCTATATTGCTATGCAGGAAGCCATCACCGATTCTGGCCTGAGCGATGATCAGGTTTCCAATGTGCGTACCGGCCTGATTGTTGGCTCCGGCGGCGCATCTGCGGAAAACATCGTTGATACGGCTGACATTACCCGGGAAAAAGGCGTTAAACGTGTCGGTCCTTACCGGGTTACACGCACCATGGGCTCTACTGTGTCAGCCTGCCTGGCGACACCGTTCAAGATCAAAGGCGTGAACTACAGCATTACATCCGCCTGTGCGACAAGCGCCCACTGCATCGGCAACGCAGTAGAACAGATTCAACTGGGTAAGCAGGATGTAGTATTCGCTGGCGGCGGTGAAGAACTGCACTGGGTACAGACCGCCATGTTTGATGCCATGGGCGCCCTGTCCAGCAAATACAATGAGACCCCCGAAAAAGCTTCTCGTGCCTATGATGCAAACCGTGATGGATTTGTTATCTCCGGTGGCGCAGGTGTGCTGGTGGTTGAAGAACTTGAGCATGCAAAAGCGCGTGGCGCTAAAATCTACGCCGAAATCGTCGGCTACGGTGCTACCTCAGATGGCTATGACATGGTTGCACCTTCCGGGGAAGGCGCAGCACGCTGTATGCAGCAGGCGATGTCTACCGTTGATGGCGACATCGACTATATCAACGCGCACGGCACCTCTACCCCTGCGGGTGACATGCAGGAACTGAAAGCGATGAAGAACGTGTTTGGCGACAAGATGCCAACCGTGACCTCAACAAAATCCCTGTCCGGTCACTCTCTCGGTGCCGCGGGCGTGCAGGAAGCGATCTACTGCCTGCTGATGCAGGAAAATAACTTCATTGCGGCATCTGCCAATATCGACGAACTGGATCCTGAAGCGGTCGACCTGCCAATCGCTACCGAGTCTAAAGACAGTGTTGATCTGCAGCGCGTCATGTCCAATAGCTTTGGCTTTGGTGGCACCAACGCCACATTGGTTTTCCAGAAGCTCTAAATAAAAGCGCTATTATCAAAAAACCCCGCCATGGCGGGGTTTTTTATTGCCTAGTAATTTTTGATAGCGCTATCAGCCCGCTACATAGTTCAGCGGAATCACCGTACTCCACAGAATCACGGTGGCTGCCAGCATACCAACCAGCGTACACAGACCCACTGTCAAAATGGATGAGGAGAACATGAACGCCCGGTCTTCAGGTATTTTCATAATGACAGGCACCCCGGTATAAAGCAGGTACACCGAATAACACACGGCGACAAGGCCTACCGATACACAGAACCAGAGCAGGGGATATAGTGCGGCCAGCCCCGACAGGAACAGCGGCGTAGCCGTATATGTAGCAAGAGAGACACAATCTTCAAACGAGATGGAGCCACCGTAGGTTTTTTCCATCCAGTGAATACAGTAGCTGATAAAGGCAACCCCGACCCACATGGCAAAATAGAATGCAATGGCGGCGGGCAGCGCGCTCATTACACCCAGCTTAACAAAGTCAGTACCGTTGATACTCCAACCGACCTGTGTCGTCCCAATGAACATTGCGATGGCTGGAATGGCCGACAGCATACTGACCTGCTGCAGGAAGATATGCGAGACACTGTAATGCTCGTCCCGAATCTGGTTCCATTCTGTTTTGGGGTGATACAGCATTCCCATCATATGTTGAATGAACATGGTAATTTCCTCTTTTTATTATGTTGCCGACTGCCTGATTTCAGACGCTCAGCGGCTTGTTGGTTGGTTTACATCTACAGCTATACTCCCTTCCTTTATTCAGGGGCTGGTAAGTTTCTACTTAAGTTTAGATCGCCTCTTCAGCGTTTCAACTAATGATCAGGTAATGATCAATTAAAATGACACAAAAAAGTAACATGATGTAAGTGATGCTATAGCGGAACATTGCCATTGGTGCACCTGGCTGGCACTGATAAACCCGCAGCGCCCACTGCATAAAACGCAGATTCAGCAACACCACCAGTAACAGATACAGATAACCACTCATACCGCTTAAAAACGGCAATGCCGTAGTTGCCACCATCAACAGGGTATAGAGGACGATCTGCAGGCGGGTATAGTTTTCCCCATGGGTCACCGGCAACATAGGAATGCCCGCTTTGGCATAGTCCTGCTTGCGGGCGATACACAACGCCCAGAAATGCGGCGGTGTCCAGGCAAAAATAATCAGCATCAGTAAAAGGCTGTTCGCTTCAAGTGATCCGGTAACCGCAGTCCACCCCAGCATGGGAGGCGCTGCCCCGGCAATCCCGCCGATAACGATGTTCTGTGGTGTGGCACGCTTCAGCCAGACGGTATATATCAGGGCATACCCGACCAGAGAAGCCAACGTCAGCCACGCCGTCAACGGGTTGACCCAGATGACCAGCAAACTGATACCACCGGTACCGACAATGGCCGCAAAGGCCAGGGCCTGCGGAGCAGTCAGACGCCCCTGCGGTAGTGGCCGTCCCTTAGTACGTGCCATTTTTTCATCAATCCGCCGATCCATGACATGATTGACCGCCGCCGCTGAGGCTGCCGCCATGCCAATCCCCAGCAGCCCGACCAGCACCTTCACTGGGTCTGGCAAATCAGGAACCGCGACAAACATCCCCACGGCGGCAGTAATTAACATCACCAGCACCACATTGGGTTTGCATAGCGCCAGATAATCTCGCCAGCCAACCGGTGCCTCTGATACAGCGAAGAATCGTTGTTCAGCCATTTACTACCTCCTTAGCAGGCATTCCTGCCCGGTCATATGCCCACAGCATTGCCAATAGAACTGCCACTGCCATAAAGTGATGCGCCATTGCCAGACTGATCGGCACTGCATGAATAATATTGGCTATGCCAAGCCCCACCTGCGCAATGACCAGCCCGGTTAACAAGCGCAACGGCGCAGCCAGTGCAGAAACACGTGAGAAACACCACAGCAGCATCAGGGTATAAGTCAGCACTACCAATGCGCCGGCGCGATGCACCATCTGTATCGCGGCACGGGCCTCAACACCCAGCTGTCCACCCTGATAGTTCGGGCCGATCGATTTAACAGGATCAAAACCCGCCGCAAAATCATAGCCAAGTTCAGTACCCGGGTTACAACTGAGCCAGTGGGTACAGGCATAGCCGGCGTAATTGGAACTGGTCCATCCTCCCAGCGCTATTTGCAGTAGCAGCAAAAAGAGACCCAACAAAAACCAGCGCTGCACAGTGGCCTGATTAAGGGGTTCACGAACATTCATGCGTTTGAGTTTTTGCCGCAGAAGTAATAGCAGGGTTAAGGTCATCAATCCGCCCATAAGATGCAGGGTCACCACCAACGGATGCAATTTCAGCGTGACCGTCCACATACCAAACAGCGCCTGAACCACCACCAGCACCAATAAAGACACACTCAAACCCACCGGATAGGCTTTAACTTTTCTGTTAAACAGTGCAATGCCTGCCAGAGCCGCGATCAACAAACCCAGCGTACCGGCCAGATAACGATGCCCCATTTCCAGCCAGGTTTTATATTTTTCGATTGGTGTATCAGGATAGCGCTGTTGCGCGACTTCTAACGCTTCATGAGAGCCAGGCATCACGATATGCCCATAGCAACCAGGCCAGTCCGGACAACTAAGTCCGGCATCATTGATTCGTGTCCAGCCGCCCATCAAAACCACCAGCAACACCAGTAATATTGCCAGATTGACCAGTTTCCATGCTGTGCGTATCGCCATATTCAGCCCACCTTGGATAGCTTCAGCAATTTACGCAAATCATCCAGCACACCTCGAGGTGACTGCTCAAACTCATACCGCAGCACCAGATTCCCCATCGGATCAGCAATCCAGATTGCCTCTCCCGGCGAGTCTGACTGCTCCCCTTGCCCAGAAGCTGTGGCGCTATCGAATACATTAACCACAACCCGATCACTGTCTTTACCGAGTGCGACATGAATTTTTTCGAGCCGCTGCTGCCACTCGGCGCAGGGCTGTGCCGTCAGGCAGGGCGCAGAGCTGGTTAAAATCAGTTGCCAATGGTCAGTATTCAGCGTCTCCGGGGCGTTACGCATTTCAAACCAGCCGCTCAACTGCTGACCAACAACCAGCTCCCCATGATTTACGCGACCTTGCGGTACAGCCAGGCCGCCGTAGTACATCACCATCGCTGACACCATCGGTACCAGCGCCACTCCCCAGACAAGCCAGAACATGCGTTTATTCATGCGATTTTTCTCCCTGCAAGCGATACCAACCAGCGCCCAGTAAACACAACAGGGCTAGCGCCAGTGCAAACCATTGAAAGGCATAACCCCGATGCCTTTCGGGGGTCATCAGATTCAGCGTCCAGCGGATATCCAGACCCTGTATAACCGGCTCAGCGGTTTTTACGGTTGCCTGCCATACCGGTTGTTCCAGTAATTTTTCAATCCGTGGAGCATCAATGGCCTGAATACGCTTTGGCCAGTCGTCTAACCATTGATCCCGAGCCAACATCAACGCTTCCTGCGGCGCTTTAGCCAGCAACGAAAGCCATAGATTTCCGGCGGGCAGATCAATCTGAGGCAGTTGATCTCTTGAGCTTCCTGCTGCAATCCAGCCGAGGTTGACCAGTATCAGTTGCGAACTCTGCAGCGGTTGAAACAGCACAATGACTTCATAACCCACATGACCATTACGGGTACGGTTATCAAGCAGAAAATATTTATCCTGGTCCAACTGCCCCTCAAGTATGAGCGCTGAATACTGCACCGCAGAGAGAGTCTCAGCGGCAGGAAGGTAACGCAGCGGTGCCGCCTGATGCAGACTGTTCATCAGCTGTTGCTTTTGTTCTGCACGCTGCAGCTGCCAGTAACCGAGACTCACCAGTAAAGGCAGACCAAATACCGCAAAACATACAAGCATCCACTTGAAGCGCAGCGTGCTTTGATCTTTACTCTGTAGATTCATCAGCTTGCCGGTACTGTACATAATGCTACTTAAATCACTGTTATTATTATTGTTTATTGCAGCCGTCATCAGTCTTTTCTGCGGGCTTTTCTTTCTGATCAAGGATCAGGGGCGTTCAAACAGAACCGTCAACTCCCTGTTCTTTCGGGTCGGATTTTGCGCCCTGATCATTCTTGTCTTGTTGTACGGGATTTACAGCGGCGAGCTGAAACCCCATGCGCCCTGGCTGCACTAAAGAATGTACACAAACAGAAACAGCCCAACCCAGACCACATCGACAAAGTGCCAGTACCAGGACACCGCCTCGAAGCCAAAATGCTTCTCAGCTGAGAAATGGCCTTTCATAACCCTTAACCAAATAATGATCAGCATGAGTGTTCCCAAGGTGACATGCAGGCCATGGAAACCGGTCAGAATAAAGAAGGTGGCACCATAAATACCGGCATGCAATGTCAGCCCGAGATCACGGTATGCTTCTACATATTCATAGGCCTGGAAGACCAGAAACGCCGCTCCGAGAAAGACGGTTGCCGCCAGCCAGAGGACGATTGAAGACCGCTTCCCCTGCTTAAGCGCTTTGTGGGCTATCGTGACGGTTACACTCGAAGAGATCAGTAAAATGGTATTGATCAACGGCAGATGCCAGGGGTCAATAATGCCTTTAGGGCCGGGGAAGGTCTCACCGTCCGGCGGTGCCATCAGTGGCCACTCAGCGGTAAATCCCGGCCATAACATATTGGATACACCCTTCTCTCCTTCGCCCCCAAGCCAGGGCACTGCCAAGGTTCGGACATAGAACAAGGTGCCGAAAAAAGCAGCAAAGAACATCACTTCAGAAAAGATAAACCAGCTCATTCCCCAGCGGAAAGAGCGGTCCATCTGGTGGCTATAGAGCCCTTCATGGCTTTCCCTGATCACATTGCCAAACCAGCCAATCAGGATCAGTCCCATCGCCAGCCCCCCGGCCAGAAGCAGGATCACACCGATGCCTCCTCCCTGCTCGGCATTAAGCCCATTGATAGCACTGCCGGCACCAAAGGCCATCAAAAATAAAGCGATCGAAGCCAGAATAGGCCAGCGGCTTTGCGATGGAACGTAATAGGTCTGGGTAGTCATAATCCATTCCTCCCGCCGGCGGCAACGCGGTTGTCTGCTGCTGGCGTTATGTCAAAGAGCGTATAAGAGAGCGTAATGGTGTGAATGTGGGCAGGCAGTTCCGGATCAATACTGAGCAACAGCGGCATCTCCTTCTGTTCAGCCGCCAGCAAAGGCTGCCGATCAAAACAGAAACAGTTCACTTTATGCACGTAGGGTGCAGCTTCCGACGGAGACACCGATGGAATCGCCTGAGCGATCATGTAACGTCCGGTGGGATTGTGAGCCAAGTATGCCGTTTGCAACAATTGCCCCGGATGCAGTCGTGTCTGGCTCTGTAGAGGACGAAACTCCCAGGGCATCGACTCATTATTCACTGCAGTCAGCTGGAGCTTGATCTCGCGACTAAGATCAACTGCGCCAGCCGCAGGCACCTCTGCGGCACGTAACTCAACCTTGCCATTCAGCCCGGTGATATCGCAGAAGACGTCATAGAGTGGTACCAGCGCAAACCCGAAGCCGAACATCGCCACACAGCTCAGGATACTGTAAGCAATGGTGCGACGTGTTCTGGCCTTCAGTTCAGCATCCATCAATCCGGTACTCCTGTCTTATTTCACGACCGGCGGCTCAGAGAAGGTGTGATAAGGCGCCGGCGATGGCAGGGTCCATTCAAGCCCATGGGAACCCTCCCACACTTCGTGACTGGCTTTTTTGCCGGCCCGGATACAACTGATCACGTTGTACAGGAAGATCAGCTGAGAGAAGCCAAAGATAAAGGCACCCATAGAGGCAATTGCATTAAAATCAGCAAACTGCAGTGCATAATCGGGTATCCGCCTTGGCATGCCCGCCAGCCCGATAAAGTGCATCGGGAAGAAGGTGATATTCACACCAATAAAGCTGAGCCAGAAGTGCACCTTGCCCATGGTTTCGTTGTAGTAATGACCTGTCCACTTGGGAAGCCAGTAATAGGTGGCGGCCATGATGGCAAAGATCGCACCCGGCACCAGTACGTAGTGGAAATGTGCGACCACGAAGTAGGTATCATGGTATTGGAAATCCACCGGCGCAATTGCCAGCATCAGGCCGGAGAAGCCACCAATGGTGAACAGCACGACAAAGGCCAACGAGAACAGCATGGGGGTCTCAAAGGTCATTGATCCCCTGAACATGGTGGCGATCCAGTTAAACACCTTCACCCCGGTCGGGACCGCAATGAGCATGGTGGAAAACATAAAGAACACTTCGCCTACCAAAGGCATGCCCACCGTGAACATATGATGCGCCCAGACAATAAAGGACAGGAACGCAATTGACGCAGTCGCATATACCATGGAGGCATAACCAAACAGCTTCTTGCGGGCAAAGGTAGGAATGATCTCACTGACAATACCGAAGGCCGGCAGGATCATGATGTAGACCTCAGGATGCCCAAAGAACCAGAACACGTGCTGGAACAACACCGGATCACCGCCACCGGCAGCGTTAAAGAAGCTGGTGCCAAAGTGAATGTCCATCAACATCATGGTCACCACACCCGCCAGTACCGGCATCACAGCGATCAGCAGAAAAGCGGTAATCAGCCAGGTCCAGACAAACAAGGGCAGCTTCATCATGGTCATACCCGGCGCACGCAGGTTCAGAATGGTGGCGATAATATTGATCGCCCCCATGATCGAACTGATGCCCATCATATGTACCGCAAAAATGAAGAAGGTTACGCTGGGAGGCGCATAGGTGGTAGAAAGTGGCGCGTAAAAGGTCCAACCGAAGTTAGGGGCCCCGCCATCCATGAACAGTGTAGAAAGCATCATGGCGAAGGCAAACGGCAGGATCCAGAAGCTCCAGTTATTCATGCGTGGCAACGCCATGTCCGGCGCACCGACCATCATCGGTATCATCCAGTTAGCCAATCCGACAAAGGCTGGCATCACGGCACCAAATACCATGATCAAACCATGCATGGTGGTCATCTGGTTGAAGAAATCCGGCTGAATCAACTGCAAACCCGGTTGAAACAGTTCGGCCCGGATCATCAGCGCCATACACCCGCCGGTGAGGAACATGATGAAACTAAACCAGAGATAGAGCGTGCCAATATCTTTATGGTTGGTGGTAAATAACCAGCGGCCAATGCCGGAAGCAGGGCCGTGGTGATGTTCTGTCAGCTCGCCGGCTGCAGCAGTCTGTTCCAGAGTCGACATATCCTATCCTCTCCTACTGTTTCAGTGCTGCAATATCAGCAGGGTTAATCAGATCACCGGTGTTGTTACCAAACGCATTGCGTTCATAGGTAACCACAGCCGCCAGTTCCACAGCACTAAGCTGATCACGAAACGCCTGCATGGCCGTTCCGGCTTTACCGTTCACCACAATATCGATATGCGCTGCCGGGTCACCCAAAGCAATCGGACTGTTTTTCAGCGCGGGGAAAACACCAGGCAAACCGGCACCATCGGGAGCATGACAGGCCGCACAAGCCTTGTTGTAGACCTGCTCACCAGTTTCCATCAGCTCAGCCAGGGTCCAGCTTTTCTCGGCAGCCGCCGCCTGTGCAGACTTGGCCTGTTTCATCTCCGCCAGCCACTGCTGATAATCCGCTTCGGATTTGGCCTCGACCACAATTGGCATGAAGCCATGGTCCTTGCCGCACAGCTCAGCACACTGACCACGGAACACTCCGGGCTCTTCAACCCGCGTCCATATCTCATTGATAAACCCGGGGATCGCATCTTTTTTGACCGCCAGTTCAGGCACCCACCAGGAATGAATGACATCATTTGCGGTAACCAGAAAACGCACCTTTTTACCGGTCGGAATCACCAGTGGGTTATCCACTTCAAGCAGGTAGTTCTCGCCTTTGCTCTCCTGGTTGGAGATCTGAGACTGGGGCGTACTGAGGGAGGAGAAAAAGTCGATATCTTCACCCAGATACTGATAACGCCATTTCCATTGGTATCCGGTAATCTGTATATCGACTTCGGCTTCCGACTGATCATACATTTTGACCAGTGTCGCCGTTGCTGGCACAGCCATGGCAATCAGGATGACGAAAGGAATAATCGTCCAGGCAATTTCAACCACCACATTTTCGTGGAAGTTGTGGGCTTCGGCCCCACGAGATTTGCGATGATGGATCAGTGCCCACAACATGACGCCGAATACCACGACACCAATAGCAACACAGATCCAGAATATCAGCATATGCAGGCCATAGACCTCGCGACTGATATCTGTCACGCCCTGGGTCAGATTGACGGTCCAATCTGCCCATGCAGCGCACGGCGCACACAGTGCGACCAGCAACCATGGGGTAGCTCTACTCATTAACTGCCCTCCTTTGTAAACATACAAAAGAGCCTGCTCAAGGCAAGTCACTAGGGGCGTTGTGACAACTATACGCAACGTCGGTAGCGACAGGCTTTGAGCAGGCTCTCTGTAGTCCTGGTTCCTTCCTATCTTATCCGACCAATCCGCTTGGTTTTGCTGAAGTATAGCAGGGAAAAATAGAATGCAAGTTTGGATGTGTATATTTTTTAATCGGCAATTTCTCCTGCAATAACAATACTTAAGCGCACATTTAGCCGGTCAAAAGTACTGCTGTCTCTTATACACATCTCCGAGCCCACGAGACCTCTCTACATATCGTA
>ERZ1031170.41-NODE-41-length-17465-cov-6.947444_pt1 | contig 17465 bp, 18 predicted proteins | sample MGYA00518222_ERZ1031170 | MGnify/ENA primary metagenome ERZ1031170 (study PRJEB33718, sample SAMN03159772) | human skin metagenome | collected 2014-05-20 | study: EMG produced TPA metagenomics assembly of the PRJNA266117 data set (Human skin bacterial metagenome and... | reverse complement strand
GAAGAGAAGAAAAAAGAAGCGGGTGGTCGTAGTGGTAAAACCCGCAAACGCGAAGACGGACGTTCACGTTTTGATGATGATGACCGCGGTGGCAACCGCCGTGGCGGTAAACTGACCCGTGTTCGTGACAAGAAAGGCAAACTGGTTTCGAATAAGCCAAACAAACATGGCTTTAAAGAGCCAACCGCACCACAGGTGATGGACGTAAACATCCCTGAAAGCATTACCGTTGCTGATCTGGCCAAGAAGATGAATATCAAGGCCGCAGAAGTGATCAAAGTGATGTTTGGTATGGGGGCTATGGCGACCATCAACCAGGTGATCGATCAGGATACGGCGGTTCTTGTGGTAGAAGAGATGGGCCACAAGCCGGTACCGCTGCAGGAAAATGCGGTGGAAGAGGCGTTGCTGGAAAGCATTCAGGCCCAGCAGGGTGAAGCCGAAAGCCGCGCGCCTGTTGTAACGGTGATGGGTCACGTTGACCACGGTAAAACCTCATTGCTTGACTACATCCGTTCTACCCGTGTTGCATCAGGTGAGTCCGGTGGTATTACCCAGCATATCGGTGCCTACCATGTAGAAACTGATAACGGCATGGTGACCTTCCTGGATACCCCGGGTCACGCGGCCTTTACTGCAATGCGTGCCCGTGGTGCGTCTGTAACCGATATCGTTATTCTGGTGGTGGCTGCAGACGATGGTGTTATGCCGCAGACTGAAGAAGCGGTGCAGCATGCGAAAGCGGCGGGTGTACCTCTGGTTGTTGCCGTCAACAAAATTGATAAAGAACAGGCTGATCCGGACCGGGTCAAGAATGAGCTGTCCGCGCTGGATGTTATTCCGGAAGAGTGGGGCGGTGAAAATCAGTTTGTGAGTGTTTCAGCTAAAACCGGTGAAGGCATTGATGACCTGCTGGATGCTGTGCTGCTGCAGGCTGAAATCCTTGAACTGACGGCTGTGCCGAATGCACCCGGTCAGGGTGTGGTGGTTGAGTCCCGTCTGGATAAAGGTCGTGGTCCTGTGGCGACGGTTCTGGTTCAGAACGGTACCCTGCGCAAGGGTGATATCGTGCTGGCTGGTCTGCATTATGGCCGTGTCCGCGCCATGCTGGACGAGAATGGCAAGCCTATTGATGAGGCAGGCCCGGCTATCCCGGTTGAGATTCAGGGTCTGGACGGTACGCCGGACGCCGGTGACGAGTTCACCATGGTGTCCAACGAGAAGAAAGCGCGTGAAGTCGCACTGTTCCGTCAGGGCAAATACCGTGATGTGAAACTGGCGCGTCAGCAGAAATCCAAGCTGGAAAACCTGTTTGCCAACATGCAGGCGGGTGACGTAAAGACCTTCAACATCGTCCTGAAAACCGATGTTCGGGGTTCTCTGGAAGCCCTGACCCATGCACTGGAAGACCTGTCCACTGACGAAGTGAAAGTGAACATTGTTTCCGGTGGTGTAGGTGGTATTGCTGAAACGGATGCCAACCTGGCGGTGACTGCGTCTGCCTTGATGGTCGGCTTCAACGTTCGTGCTGATGCTCAGGCGCGTCAGGTCATGGAACGTGAAGGCATCGAGCTGCGTTACTACAGCGTTATCTATGACATCATTGATGACGTGAAACAGGCGATGAGCGGTCTGCTGTCACCTGAGTATAAAGAAGAGATCGTGGGTATTGCTGAAGTACGCGACGTGTTCCGTTCACCGAAGTTTGGCTCAGTAGCTGGCTGTATGGTGATCGAGGGTACCGTATACCGCAGTAAGCGTATCCGTGTACTGCGTGACAACGTGGTGATCTATGAAGGCGAGCTGGAATCCCTGCGTCGCTTCAAGGATGCCGTCAGCGAAGTCCGTCAGGGTATGGAGTGCGGTATCGGCGTGAAAAACTACAACGATGTTAAAGTCGGTGACCAGATTGAGGTTTACGACACCATCGAAGTACAACGCTCTCTATAAGGTTGAGCTGAAAAAAATATGGCGCGAGATTACAGCCGTACACAACGGATTGGTGACCAGCTCCAGCGAGAGCTGGCCCAACTGATCCAGTTTGAAATTAAAGACCCCCGTCTGGGCATGGTGACGGTCAGCCACGTCAAGGTCAGTAAAGACCTTGGCTTTGCGGATGTGTATATCACGGTGTTGCCCAAAGGCGAGCAGGACGAAGCCGAAGCTGTTGTCGTTGCCCTGAAGGTGCTAAACAATGCGGCAGGTTTTCTGCGCGGAGAGCTGGCCCATGCGATCAAGCTGCGGGTAATGCCGCAGCTGCGTTTTCATTTTGATGAAAGCATTGAACGTGGCCGTCACCTGCACAGTCTGATTGAGCGTGCCATCCGCAAGGAAAACGCTTCACAGAAACCAGACGAGGAGTAATCCTTGGGGTCGCAACGCAAACGCCGTGGCCGTCCGGTTAACGGCGTTCTTTTATTAAACAAGGTCGGCGGCATCTCCTCCAACGCGGCCTTACAGCAAATCAAACGACTTTATCAGGCCGCCAAGGCGGGACACACCGGTGCGCTGGACCCTCTGGCAACGGGCATGTTGCCGATCTGCCTGGGTGAAGCCACTAAATTTTCCCAATATCTGCTGGATGCGGATAAGGTCTATCAGACCACCGCCAAACTGGGTGTGCGCACTGACAGCAGTGATGCCGATGGTCAGGTGGTAGAAGAGAAAGCGGTGCCGGCAGACCTGACAGCAGCGCAGATTGAAGCGCTGCTGGTGGAACACTTCAGTGGTGAGATCGAGCAGGTGCCGTCGATGTTTTCGGCCCTCAAGTTTCAGGGGCAGCCGCTGTATAAGCTGGCACGCAAAGGCATTCAGGTTGAGGTAAAACCGCGACGTGTCACCATCCATTCGATCCAACTGACCGGTTTTCGGGGTGATGAACTGGATCTGGAAGTGCACTGCTCCAAAGGTACCTATATCCGCTCGATTGTTGAGGATCTGGGTCTGCTGCTGGGCTGTGGTGCCCATGTCACCCGCCTGCACCGGCTGGATGTGGGCGCGTATCGTGCCGAACAGATGCTGACACTGGCGGAGATCGAGGAAAAAATCGCCAAATTTGACCCCGAAACTGAGGCAGAAAGCATACAAAATACCCTGGATGCGCTATTATTGCCGCCCTGGGCTGCGGTTTCGGCATTGCCGGAATATACGCTTGATGCCCAGCAGAGTCTGCTGATGTGCCAGGGACAGTCACTGCCCTGTGATGCGCTGCCCGAGCTGACTCAGGTTCGATTATTTACCACAGATGGCGGGTTTTTGGGTGTGGCCATGGTGGAGCAGGGGCGCTTAAAGCCTCAGCGACTGATCAGTACCCACTGATCTGAAGAACACCCCGGAGCACGGGTTGTGACGTTGTACTGGAAATATGCCCGGTACATCGTGTCTTTAATCCAGCGGTTGGCGTGCCACCGCGTGCATATTTAAGAGGAAATACAACATGGCATTGTCTGTTGAGAAAAAAGCGGAAATCGTAAAAGATTTCGCCCGTGGCGAAGGTGATACAGGTTCTCCGGAAGTTCAGGTTGCACTGCTGTCAGCTAACATTGACGGTCTGCAGGGTCACTTCCAGGCTAACAAACATGATCACCACTCTCGTCGCGGTCTGATCCGCATGGTAAACCAGCGTCGTAAACTGCTGGATTACCTGAAGCGTAAAGATGCGGATCGTTACCTGGAGCTGATCAAGCGTCTGGGTCTGCGTCGCTAATAGAGTCGCGTAACACTGCTGGGGCCATACAATGTATGGCCCCGGTTTTATTCAGGGTACTGCACAGATAACCTCTTCATCTCGCCCGTACTCAATTACGCTTTTTACCGAGAGTGTAACTGAGTACAGGCAAGTCTCAGAGCATGATAGGTATCTGACCGTAGCGCCCGTTAACTTAAATAAAGGTGATTAACGTGTTTGATATCAAACAACAAACCTTCATGTTCGGTAACCAGGAAGTCACTCTGGAAACCGGCCGTGTTGCCCGTCAGGCAACCGGTTCCGTTATGGTAACCATGGGCGGCAACCAGGTACTCTGTACCGTTGTTGGTGCCAAAGATGCCAAAGCAGGCCAGGACTTCTTCCCGCTGTCCGTACACTACCAGGAAAAATACTACGCGGTTGGCCGTATTCCGGGTGGTTTCTTCAAGCGTGAAGCTCGTCCTTCAGAGAAAGAAACCCTGACTTCCCGTCTGATCGACCGTCCGATTCGTCCACTGTTCCCGAAAGGTTTCATGAACGAAGTGCAGGTGATCTGTACGGTTGTGTCTGCAGACAAGAAAAATGATCCGGATATTGCAGCCATGCTGGGTACCTCTGCTGCGCTGGCGATCTCCGGTATTCCTTTCCAGGGCCCAATCGGTGGTGCACGTGTTGGCTTCACTGAAGCTGAAGGTTACATCCTGAACCCATCTTATGAGCAGCTGGCTACGTCTGAACTGGACATGGTGGTTGCAGGTACCTCTGATGCGGTACTGATGGTTGAATCTGAAGCCAAAGAGCTGTCTGAAGATGAAATGCTGGGTGCAGTTCTGTTTGCACACCAGGAGATGCAGACGGCTATCAATGCAATCAACGCTCTGGTGGCTGAAGCCGGTAAACCGGTTTGGGATTGGCAGCCAGCTGCGAAAAACGAAGACCTGATTGCACAGGTTCGTGGCGTCGTTGCAGCGGGTCTGGCTGATGCTTATCAGGTGGCTGACAAAATGCAGCGTCAGGCAGCTGTTTCTGAACTGCGTAGTCAGGCGCTGTCTCAGATCGCGACTGGCGAAGAGGGTGCCCCTGATGCGGGTGACGTAGAAGGTATCTTCAAATCACTGGAAAAAGAAGTGGTACGTGGTCGCATTCTGGATGGCGCGCCGCGTATTGACGGTCGTGATACCAAAACAGTGCGTCCAATCAACGTGGCAATCGACGTGCTGAAAGGTACCCACGGTTCTGCGCTGTTTACCCGTGGTGAAACCCAGTCTATTGCTACCTGTACTCTGGGTACTGCACGTGACCAGCAGATCATCGATGCAATTGAAGGCGAGCGCAAAGACCCGTTCATGCTGCACTACAACTTCCCTCCATACTCTGTAGGTGAGTGTGGTCGTATGGGTGGTGCCGGTCGTCGTGAAATCGGCCATGGTCGTCTGGCACGTCGTGGTGTGGCTGCGGTGCTGCCAACCCAGGAAGAGTTCCCGTACACCATCCGTATCGTATCCGAGATCACTGAATCTAACGGTTCCAGCTCCATGGCGTCTGTCTGTGGTGCGTCCCTGTCCATGATGGATGCGGGTGTACCGCTGAAAGCACCGGTTGCAGGTATCGCAATGGGTCTGGTGAAAGAAGGCGACCGCTTTGCAGTCCTGACGGACATTCTGGGTGATGAAGATCACCTGGGTGACATGGACTTTAAAGTGGCTGGTACCGAGCACGGTGTTACTGCGCTGCAGATGGACATCAAGATCACCGGTATCACTGAAGAAATCATGGATATTGCGCTGGAGCAGGCATTTGATGCCCGTATCCACATCCTGAAAGAGATGGCGCAGGTGATCGGTTACGCGCGTCCTGAGCTGCCGGACAATGCGCCTGCCATGACCCAGATTAAGATCAATCCTGAGAAGATCCGTGATGTGATCGGTAAAGGTGGTGCAACCATCCGTGGTCTGACCGAAGAAACCGGTGCGTCTATCGATATCGAAGAAGACGGTACTGTTCGTATTTACGCAGAAGACCGCTCTGCTGCGAAACTGGCTACCGACAAGATTCTGGAGATCACCGCTGAAGCTGAAGTCGGCAAGGTTTATCAGGGTAAGGTCGTACGTATCGAAGACTTTGGTGCCTTCGTTAACATCCTGCCGGGTAAAGATGGTCTGGTGCACATCTCTCAGATCGCCAACAAGCGTGTTGAGAAAGTGACTGACTATATCCAGATGGAGCAGATGGTCACCGTTAAGGTACTGGACGTGGATCAGCGTGGTCGTATCAAGCTGTCTATGAAAGACCTGGAAGAAGATGAAGCCGTAAGCTGAGTCTGACACCGATAAAAAAACCGCCTTCTGGCGGTTTTTTTATCTCTGTGCCCGGCTGTTATGAGAGCTGAGACTGCAGGTAGTTCTGGATACCGATGCGTTTTATCAGACCCAGTTGCTGTTCCAGCCAGTAGGCGTGATCCTCCTCGGTGTCTTCCAGCAACTTTTCCAGAATTTCACGGGTCTGATAGTCCTGCTCTTCTTCGCAGATCTTGATTGCACCTTTCAGGGCATCGCCCACGTCATATTCCAGCTGTAGGTCGTTGGTGAGCATCTCCGGTACATCTTTGCCCACCTTGAAGCCCGTGCGTTTGGTCATATTCGGCGTGCCTTCGAGCATCAGCATCCGTTCGATCAGTGCAGCAGCGTGACCTTTCTCATCATCAAATTCATGGTCGATACGCTCATAGAGTTTGGTCAGACCCCAGTCTTCATACATCCGGGAGTGGATGAAGTACTGATCCATAGCGGCCAGCTCCATCGCCAGCAGTTCATTCAGGGCATTGATAACCCGTACATTACCTTTCATTGTCCTGTCCTCAGATGTTCGACTGCAGATAGTTTTCAATACCGGTGTGCTGAATCAGGTATTGCTGGGTTTCCAGCCAGTCCACGTATTCCTCTTCGTACTCCAGAATCTCTTCCAGAATATCCCGGCTGACATAATCACTGGCGGTCTCGCATTCGGCGATGGCGGTGCGTAGCAGCGTCAACTCATCCATCTGAAAATCCAGATCACACTGAATCATCTCTTCGGTGTGTTCGCCGATGCGCAACCGGTCCAGGTGCTGCAGGTTGGGTAAACCTTCCAGAAACAGAATGCGTTCGATCAGCTCATCCGCCTGTTTCATGTCCTTGATCGACTTTTTGTACGCTTTTTCATTCAGCTCATTGAAGCCCCAGTTTTTATAGATCCGCGCGTGCAGGAAATACTGGTTGATTGAGGTCAGTTCGCTGGTAAGCACTTTGTTTAACAATGCGATGATTTGTTTGTCGCCTTGCATGGGAAATTCCTTGTGGTTAGCAACCGTGGTCTCAGAACAGGTTCTCAGTTTAGTTCATAAATGGGCTGTTTCTCACAGCCTAACAAAATGAAGACGACGATGGCATCCCAAATCTTAATAGAAAAATATTCATACAAAGCGACAAGATTAGCGTTGAAATAAAACCAAATGATAAGTATTATCATTTATATTAAATTAACAGTTCGCCGGTTTTGTTTTATATGTATATCTGCATTTGCAACAACGTTACGGATCGTCAGGTTAAGGAAGCCGTTGAGCAGGGCGCACGTAACCTGCGGGATCTTAATCAGTCACTGGATGTTGCTGGTACCTGTGGTAAATGCGCCTGTGCCGCCCGCAAGCTGATGCAGCAGCACCTGAGTGAACAGGACTTTGAACTGGCGGTACCCGCCTGATAGTAGCGGTAACCTGATCATAATAAGAAGCCGGATTTTTTCCGGCTTTTTTATGGGTGAGTAAAATGGTTTTAGTCAGGGGTCAAAACGGGTCAGCTCAAAGCTGATGGTGCCGCCTTTGAATATTTCCAGATCCAGCGGTTCCTCTCTGACCAGCTTCACCAGTCCTACTCCCGGTGCGTACCATTCGGTCTGGGTCAGTTTTACATCCGTATAACCAAGCTTGGGGTCAGCGTAGAGGTTGACCTTGGCTTTACCTTCAACCTTAACGCAGTTGGTAAACGTGCCCGCTGGTACGGTGACGGTTTCCTGCAGCCCGACAATCTCAAACAACATGTAGATATCACGTCCGCCGGGATCTTCGACCGCATAGGAGGGCAGGCTGTGCAGCGCGTAGGAGCGGGTAGTGGCTGACCAGTTGCGTCCCAGATCTAAGTCCTTGAAGTTTGGCAGAATACGGACCTCTTCCTCCTCATACCGTGGACTGTATTCAATCAGGGTACGCCGACCGATCCGGTAGCTGCCGGTGTCATCCTGCAGGATGTAATAGTCGGTTCCGTCACTGGTATGGCGAATACTGACGGGTTCATCGGCATAACGGCCATCCAGTTTTGCCGGACCCTGGTTTTCGATGCTGAAATTACGTTCACTGCGGCGATCAGTCAGATCTTCAGTCACTTTATATTCCCAGCGCACACCCTCATGCAGCGGGAAGTAGTCTGTTTCCGGTATATCTGCACCGCAACCACCCAGGAGCAGGGCCATCAGTGCCATTGGCATTAGCGTGCGCATACTTATTTCTCCGGCAGTGCCGGATCCGGCAGATCGGAAAATTCGAGCAGATACTTATGTTCGCCGAAGGCTTTTTTACCCTCCACACTTTCCGGTTTTTCCGGTTTGGGTGAGCGTTGCCCTAGCTGAATACTGCCATTGCGGATATCTTTCATGGCAATCTGGATATTGGTATGGGTTTCCTGATCATAAGGCACGCGATAGGCGCGGGGTTCCTCTGCCAACTGCTGGCCTTTCAGGTCGGTCAGCCAGAGGAAGATGCCACCCTCAATACCTTTTTCTTTATCCGGTTCTTCCACCACAGCGTAGTGCATCAGAAATTTTTCCGGCACATCCGCGTCCGTTGGCCAGCCCTGAGCCTGCTTCCAGCTCTGATAGCTGATCCAGTAAAAGCCCAGTGCCAGCACCACCAGTGCCAGTTTGAAAAGCCAGTGTAACCGGCCGGAGATAACGGCGAGTAATAACACGGCGGTCAGAAACACATAGGCCAGAATCAGGCCCAGCAGTACTTCATTCATTTTGCATCTGCCTCAATAATGCTTTTTTGCAACTGGTTAATATTGATGACCTCACCCCCCGGGGTGATGGTAAAACGCAGTGCGGTCATCTCCTCGCCCTCTTTCTTCAGGGTGGTGGTGCTGTAGTTGAGCACTTTCATCACGGGGTTGACCTCTGCCAGATAGACGGTGACCGGCACCTCTTCCTGATTTTCGCTCTTGAAATAGTGCAGGTTAACGATGTACTCCCCCGGTGGGCGGCCACGAATGGTCAGAACCTCCTGGTTCAGCGGATTGACGATCTCCTGACCGTTAATGACCTGTGTATCGTTGGCCATGCCGCGGTCGTCACGGTCCAGATGCATCAGTCCCTGCTGGGTGCGCATATACCAGACCTGGGTATGGTCAGGCCCCTGTGCCCAGACATCGATATCGTTGGGGTTGCGGTCCGGCCAGCTGACCGTGATCAGAAATTCGGCCTTGGGGTCGATGATGCCGGATTTTGCTGGCGGGTTGAGCAACAGCAGTGCCACCAGAAACAAAAAGGTGAAGGTCAGCAACGCATTGAACAGCAGGTCCGTAAACGGGTCGATATCAAAGTCGCGTTTGTGATTGAACAGCGCCATAGGCTTACCCGTTCACCCGGGTGCTGTCACCAAAGCGATGACCAAGGTTGACGGTTTCGGCGATCAGGCGGTCGGCCATGCGGTCCAGCATCAGGTATTGCGCCCCCAGCAGCATGCTGCAGACCAGACCGATCATGGTGGTGTTCATGGCGATGCCCATGCCCTGTGTCATCTGCTGCATCAGTTCCTTGATATCTGACAGGTCGAGATTCTCCAGCCCGGATATAGAGCTGAGCATGATGACAAAGCCGACCACTGTTCCCAGCAGTCCAAGCTTGACCATCAGCCCGGAGACAAACCAGCCCACCTGATGTGAGCCCCGGGCACCTTCGGCCAGCAGTTCGGCCAGCAGGGCGTTTTCGTTTTCATGCTTGGCGCTGTGGCTTTTCAGCAGGCCGGAAAAATAATCCTGCGACAGTGAGCGGCCTTCAGCATAGGGCTGGCTGATGCCCGGATGCTGGCCACGGCTGAACTGCTGGTGGAAATGATCAAACATCAAAAACTGTCGGGCAATAAAGTAGCTGCGACGGGCACAGTGCACCGACATCACCAGCAGCATCATCAGAATCAGCAGGCTCAGACGGGTTTTATCCTGATCCAGAATGGTTTGCAGCACCTGCAAATCCCAGCTGATGTAGAGGCCGAACAGCATCAGACCTGCCATGAGCAGCCAGTAGAGCAGGGTTTTGTAGGCAATCGGCTGATACACGTGTTTATTCCAGTAGAGGTTTATAAGTTGTTGATACTACAACCCGGCGGACGGTGAAAGGCCCGCCGGGTAAATTCCTACCCAAGTAGCAGCTGTGATTACGGCGCGGATTCGGGCAGGGCAAACACCAGAATCTGGTCTCCGGTGGGGTAACCTGCCAGCTTGTTACCCCCGGCGGCCACGGCAATATACTGGCGGCCATCAATCTGATAACTGATCGGTGGTGCATTGACGCCATAGGTGGCCTGATAGGACCAGAGCTTGTTGCCATTCATCGCATCCAGTGCGAAAAATTCGCCGTCACCCTCACCGCTGAAGACCAGACCGCCGGCACTGGCGAGTACGCCCCCCAGCATGGGCTGACGGGTTTTCTGCTGCCAGCGCAGTGAGCCATCATTCAGGTTGATTGCGGTCAGGGTGCCGTAGATATCTTTATCCGGAAACTCAAAGTAGGTGTAGGTTTGCCAGGGCAGGTTTTTATCCAGGCTCAGCGGTTTACGGAAATAGGTGGCCGGGCGGTGTACGGCGGCGACAAACACGGTTTTCTGCTGGTTATCAACGGAGACCGGTGACCAGTTACTGCCACCGACAATGCCGGGAGCAATCGTGACACCCGTTTCGGTTGGGTCGGCAAACAGGTTACTCTGCGGCACAAAGGGTTCAGACTTGAACAGCAGCTCACCGGTTTCCCGGTTCAGCACATAGTACCAGCCGGTTTTGCCGGCCTGGCCCACGGCTTTAATGGTTTTACCAGCCAGTTCCAGCTCAAACAGCGCCGGCGGACTGGATACATCATACCCCCAGCGGTCGTGGGGGACCTGCTGATAAGCCCATTTGAGCTGACCGGTTTGACTGTCAATTGCCACCAGGCTGGAGGTGTTCAGGTTATCGCCGGGGCGGGTTGAGTCATCCATATTGGGTGCCGGGTTGCCGGTGCCGACAAACAGCCAGCCGGTCTCGGTATCTACTGCTGGAGTAGTCCAGATGGAGCCGCCCCCCAGCTTCCAGCTCTCCCGGAAACGTTCGGCTTTGGCTTTTTCTTTTTCGATATTGCGATGCAGTGGCACACCGTCTGAAGTATTTTCTGACCAGTCGCCGACCCAGGTTTCACCCGATACACTGTACCAGCGCCACAGCTCCTTGCCGGTATTGATGTCAAAGGCCGCCAGAAAACCGCGCAGGCCGGTGCGGCCATCACCCAGTCCCACTACTTTCAGCCCTTGCTCTGTATCCAGATGCAGCCCATAACCGGCCCCGGTACTGCCGATAAAAATTTTATCCTCATATACCTGTGGCGCCATATTGAAACTATGGCTGGTACCGCCGATGACCGTGGCCTTATCGCCCAGGTCAGCGCCTTGTAACAACCCGCCCAGTGTTTCCTGTGTGGAGAGGCTGAGGTCGCCGACCTGAGTATCCCAGACCAGCTGGCCGGTGGCCTGATCCACGGCAATCAGGTGGCCGTCAATGGTGGCCTGAAACACCTTGCCCTGTGCAACGGCTACGCCCCGGTTGGCCGGGCCGCAGCAGCTTTTTTTGCTTTTGAGCGGATGGGCATAACGCCAGATCTCTTTACCGGTGACGGCATCCAGCGCGACGATATGGTTAAACGGGGTACTGAAATACATCACCCGGTCCACCACAATCGGGCTGGTCTGGAAAGATGCCTTGATACCGGTTTCGTAGCGCCAGGCCAGCGCCAGATCCGCCACGTTACCCCGGTTAATCTGGGCCAGTGGACTGAAACGCTGGTTGTGCAGACCATTGCCGTAGAGTGACCAGTCACTCTGATCCTGTGCTGCAAAGGCGCTACCAATGCTCAGGCTGAGGCTGAGCAGCAAACCGGCAAAAGGCTTCATGGTTGTCTCCTGTGTATGGTTATTTTTACGCGTTTACTGGCGACTCAGAGCACTCATTTACCTGCGGCTGATACAGTGCCTGCAGATCTGACATGCTGAAGGTTGCGACAATGTTTTGCTCCGCATCCATCAGTTCGTAGAGGGGCAGTCCGCCGTTATCAAAAATGCTGAACAGGACCACCGTGCCGCCCTCGCCACCGCTTTCAGTATGGGGGGCGTCCTGTGCCTCTGTCACGGTGTAACTGCCCGTGGGCCGGATCTCTTCAATCTGCCCGTCAGCCCGGTAAATTACATGCTCACCCTCCAGCACCAGGGTTTTGTTCAGAGAACGGTGGCGATGCAGAATAATGGGCTGATGGGCATCAAACCAGAACAGCACCTCTGCCCGTTGCTGTTGCTCATCAATGTGCACGATGTGATATTTAAAGTGTTCCAGTCCTTCAAGCTGTTTCCAGGGCGTGACCACACCAATTGATTGTTTATACATAACCCGATTCCTTGTTGTTATTGGTCTGGTCACCTTAAGCCTGTCTGACAACAGTGTATGCTGAAAAATGACCGGTGGGTTCGGGCAAATTGCCCGATCTCAAGGCAGGGCTGTTCATGGGCCGGTGGGATTTCTAAAATAATGCAATAGTCCCTGTTATGGAGTTGGTCTGTGCCTGTGCTGCGCCTTAACCTGTTGTTGATGTTGCTGGTGATATTGTCCGGCATTATCGCGCTGTTTATCTCGGCGGGTTTTATTCTGCAGCAGGCGGATCAGACCTCGCGTGAACGCACAGCCAGGTCAGCGGTGGTGGCGCAGCAGCAACTCGAACTGCAGCTTTACCGCATCGATAATCAGTTTGAGTTTCTGAAGCATTTTCCGGACTTCCACCTGTGGCAGAAATCGGCCAATCATGCCGGCCTCTGTGTCACCTACTTTAATCGCGAGGGCGATGTGCTGCGCAGCCTGTGTCTGGGCGATGTCACCGAAGAGAACTGGCCGCAATGGTTTCAGTCGCTTTACCTGCAACTCTTTACCCCCGCCCAGCCGGTGCATCTGGATGTTACCTATAAAGAGCAACTGCAGGGGCGGATCGAAGTGTCTTCCAGCGAGATGGTGGAGATTGGCCGTGCCTGGCAAACCCTCTCTAACCTGATGGAACTGGTCTGTCTGATAGTACTGAGTCTCTGTGTGATGCTGTATCTGCTGATGCACTGGGTCTTGCGTCCGGTGCGGATTACCCAGCACTGCCTGCAACGCATGGTGCAGGAAGACCTGTCCCTGCGCGTACCCGAATTTAAAATCGCGGAATGGCAGGACACCGGTGTGGCGATTAATCGGTTGGCTGAAAGTCTGCAGGCGACGCTGGCCGAGCGTCAGGCGCTGGCGCTGAAGCTGGTCAATGTGCAGGAGGAGGAGCGGCGTTTCCTGTGTCGTGAGCTGCATGATGAACTGGGTCAGTCACTGGCGGGGCTGAGCGCCGTGGCCAGTGCCATGGCAGAAGATGCCCGTCACTCCTATCCGCAGCTGCAGGAACCCGCCAATCAGATCACCCGCATTGCCAAACATATGCGGGATCTGGTGAAGGGCTTGCTACTGCGTTTACGGCCCGCCGATCTTGAACAGCTGGGCTTGGCAGAGAGTCTGCGGGGTCTGATTAATGAGTGGAATAACAAACACCAGTCGATTCGCTGGAGTTTGTTTTTGCAGGGTGATGTAGATGGCTTACCGCCCACGGTATCGGTGAATCTGTTGCGTATTGTGCAGGAGTGCCTGACCAATATCAGTCGCCATTCCGGCGCATCTGAAGCGGAAGTGGAGCTTGCCTTTAGCGAAAATGCCCCTTTGAAACTGCGGATTCGGGACAACGGTCAGGGCTTGTCTTCCTCTTTTGTTGAGTCCCCCGGGCATGGTTTGCTGGGTATCCGTGAACGGGTCAGTGCACTGGGTGGCACTCTGGCACTGACCAGCCTGCCCGAAGGTGGTCTGGTGGTGTTGATTGAGATTCCGGTGTTGGCATTGGGGGGGGCTGAATGAGTCAGATACGGGTATTGCTGGTGGATGATCACGCCATTGTGCGGGAAGGTTACCGTGCGCTGCTTAATCGCCAGCCAAATCTGGATCTGGTGGCGGAAGCGGGCTCCGGCGAGCAGGCCTATCTGCTGTATCGCGAACATCAGCCGGACCTGGTGGTACTGGATCTCTCTCTGCCCGGCAAAGGGGGGCTGGCCACACTGATCCAGATTCGTCAGTTTGACCCCAAAGCCCGGGTGCTGATCTTCAGCATGCATCAGAATCCGGCGATGGCGACCAAGGCGATTGAAGCCGGTGCCCGGGGGTATGTCACCAAAAGCAGTGAACCCAGTGTGCTGATCAAAGCGGTGACCGAGGTGATGCAGGGCAAAATTGCTCTCAGTGATGATATGTCTCATGCGCTGGCACTGGAGAGGCTCGGTGGTGAAAAGGGATTACTGGCTGACCTTACGGCCCGGGAATTTGAAATTCTGCGTATGTTGGTGGAGGGTAAAAGCAAAACCGACATTGCTGAGACTCTGCATATCAGTGCGAAAACTGTCGCCAACTGCCATTACATCATCAAGCGTAAACTGAATGTGCAGTCTGATATTGAACTGTTGCGAGTGGCGATGCAGCAGCAACTGGTGAATCAGCCGGAGCTGGACTAGGTTTGCCCGGCACCCAGATAGCTAAGTGTGTGCTCCAGCGTTTCGGTAATGCCCGCATCCAGTTTCAGTGTCAGCAGATGGTCAGCCCGGGTGACCCCCCGTGTCAGCGAAACGATGGGCAGGTTCCAGTCTCTGGCCCGCAGACAGTAGCGGTAACCGGAGTACACCATCAGTGAGGTGCCAATAGTCAGCAGGGCGCCACTCTCCTGCATGATTTCCAGGCTGCTGAAAACCTTCTCTTTCGGCACATTGTCCCCAAAAAACACCACATCCGGTTTCAGAATTCCGCCACACTGCTCGCAGTCAGGCACCCGGAACTGGTGAAAATCGATGCTTTCCAGATCCGCATCGCCATCCGGACGGGCTGAAGCTTCAAAGCCAAAAAAATCCGGATTTTCTTCGCCCGAACGCTGGTGGATATCGTCCCGACTGTAGTCTGCGCCACAACTCATGCACTTTACCCGGTCGGCCCGGCCGTGCAGGTCAATCACGGTTTCGCTACCGGCTTTCTGATGCAGCCGGTCCACATTCTGGGTCACGATCTGCTGGATATGTCCCCGTGTCTGCAGGGCTGTCAGTGCATGGTGCGCCGCCGAGGGTTGCGCATTGGAGATGCGTGGCCAGCCAATCAGGCTGCGGGCCCAGTAACGCTGTCGGGCATAGGGATCCTGCATAAATACCTTATGCTGGACCGGCGGTTTATGCTGCCAGACGCCGGCTTCGTTGCGGTATGCTGGAATACCGCTGTCGGTACTGATACCGGCACCGGTGAGTACCGTAAGGCGGGGATGATTCTGAATAAATTCAGCCAGTAATTCAGCCTGATGCATCACAAATTCTCTGTCGTTTTCAGTCTTTACGTAAATGCGCTGCATTGGGATGTGGGGTAAACAAACTCATCTGGGCTTTGGCATCGCTCAAGACCATCAACTGATCCCCCCGTTGAATCCGGCCACCCTGAATAACCTTGCAGCACAACCCGCCGTAACCGAGCATGGCAGCTACGCCACCGGGCCCAAGCGCCTGTTCCATGCGGGCGCAGGGGTGGCACAGTGCGGTGGCTTCCAGAATCGCTTCACCCAGCTGAAACTGCTGGTAGCGCAGGGCGTTCAGATTAATACCGCTGACTACCAGATTACGCCGCAGCCGGGCCGGATCAATCAGCTCATAGCCACAGTGTTGCGCGATCTGCTGAATAAACTCCCGTGAAATCAGCGTGACCTGTCGTGCAGAACCGGGGGTTTTAGTGCAGCGGTGATCGCCTTCAAGACCAAGCCCCGCCAGCGCCTGAGCAGACTCAAGGCTTTGCATTGGCTCACGCCGGGCCGGGCGCACACCAATCCATTCCAGTATTCCGGGGGGCAGGGTGATTGCATAGCGGGCATAGAGATCGTGCAGGCTCATGGGACAGACTCTTCAAAGCTTCAGCTGAACGCAGGAATCATGCGCTTATTTTTTACAGACCGTGGCTGACATGAACAGTTGTTTAAATTTAATAAAATATTTTGCTTATGCAGCCGATAGCAGTAGAGATTGATTGTTTATCGAAGGCGTTTCAAGTGGCATTACGTCGTCTCAGTCTGCTGCTGCCCATGCTGTTGCTGTTACCGGCAGCCTATTTTGCGCTTAGCCCGGTGGCACTGCTACCGGACACGCAGCAGGTTATTATTGCGCAACTCCCCTATGTGCTGGGCCTGACCGTGGCATTGCTGGCGATTGGTTTTCGCCGCAACCGCATTCTGCTGGCATCTCTTAATCTTTGTGTTGCCTATTCCCTGATCCGTTTTGGTTTGCAGACCAGTCTGGATCATCCCGATGCCTATGTGATGTTCTGTGGCATATCGGTGCTGCTGCCGCTGAACACGGCATTGATCGCCATGTTCAGTGAGAAGGGCGCGTTTACAGCGACGGGTTTTCGACAACTGGCTCTACTGGCTCCCGGTTATCTGTTTTTGATCCTGCTGGATGCGGCCAACTGGCTGGGATATTTGTTGCCCTGGCTACCGATGTCGATGCTGGAGATGGTGTTTCTTGAAACCTACCTGAGTCAGGCCTCGGCCTGGGTGTTTGGTCTGGCTCTGGTTCCGGTGCTGGTGTCGCTTTATATGCGCCGGACCCCGGCGGATGCTGCACTGCTGGCCAGTCTGGTGGCGGCGCTGGTGATGATCCTCTGGTTTGACCGGCCCCTGATCTCTGCGTTGTTTGTTTCTGCCGCCCTGCTTGTGCTGGCAGTGGCGGTGATTCAAAGCTCCTACAGCATGGCGTTTATTGACGAGCTGACCGAGATTCCCGGTCGTCGTGCGCTGTACAGCAAGCTCAATACCCTTGGCCGCACTTACACAGTGGCGATGGTGGATATTGATCACTTTAAGCAGTTTAACGACCGTTACGGCCACGATGTGGGTGATCAGGTACTGCGTATGGTGGCGGCCAAAATTGCTCAGGTGAACGGTGGAGGCAAAGCCTATCGCTATGGGGGAGAGGAGTTCACCATCCTGTTCCCGGGTAAAACCGAACTTCAGGCCAGACCCTATCTGGAAGAGGTGCGCGAAGTGATTGCGGCTTATCCGATGCGTATCCGCAGCGACAAACGTCCTGATGATGCCAAGCAGGGCCGTGAGCAGCGCAGTCGTCAGGGCGCGGGTGAGATTGTTAAAGTTTCAATCAGTATCGGTTTCTGTGAAAAAGCGGAACGGCACCAGGAAACGGATGAAGTAATCAAGGATGCGGATCAGGCGCTCTATGCCGCCAAAAAAGCGGGACGCAACTGTTCCCGCAGTGCTGGAGAAAAAAACAGCCGGGGTCAGGCCAGCTATAAAAAGCGCACCTGACCTATCTCCTGTCTCTTATACACATCTGACGCTGCCGACGAGCGATCTAGTGTAG
>ERZ1031170.40-NODE-40-length-17578-cov-7.378132_pt1 | contig 17578 bp, 17 predicted proteins | sample MGYA00518222_ERZ1031170 | MGnify/ENA primary metagenome ERZ1031170 (study PRJEB33718, sample SAMN03159772) | human skin metagenome | collected 2014-05-20 | study: EMG produced TPA metagenomics assembly of the PRJNA266117 data set (Human skin bacterial metagenome and... | reverse complement strand
CTATGGTGGTCACTTTACCACCTTAAATGGTGTCCAAGATCATTGAACCACTACACAGTAACTGGAAGGTCAATAGGAATACCTACAGAGAATCGTTTTATTGTAGTTTTTTGAGGTGGATCAGTTTTAGCTGGAAGGTACTCGGCAAAAGCCTTGAGAGGGCACATCTAATGCGCTGTTGAATTTACTCGACATATTTTGAAAAGCGATCAGGCCCGTTAATTCAACAATCCCATCTTCATCGTAATATTGACGGAGTTCATCCATTAGAGAGTCAGTGACTTGTCTATCGCTATAAGTAATAGTATCAACGTATTCTAAAACAACTTTCTCGCATGCATTAAATAAGGGACTTTCATGCCACTCCGATAAGGCCTCTAGTTTAGACGCTTCTCCAGCACGTTTCGCATACATATAGGAATTCACATCAACACAAAATTCACACCAGTTGATCTGAGATACCCTCACCGTAACCATTGACCGGAGTGAAGGGGTTATAGCAGATCTCTTGGAATCTAAAGCACCAAATAGTAGAGCAACGGTTGTGAACAACCGGGGGATGCGTGCCCAGAGGAGTGCGGGCTTGAGTACCATGCCGTATTTACGGTTTTGATTCCAAAAGAATGGTCGAAGATAGAACGGATAATCTTGAAGCTTTCTCACACTAATTCGCATCTTACTCTCCACTATTATTTTTTATGGCAGCTCCAGGGTTTATGGGTGTGATTATCATGTACATTTTGATCCACATATCGGTAATAACCTTCTTTAAATCTTGACCACCAGTCATGACTGATTTCAATGCCATGTTTCAGAATCACTTTTTCTAAACTATCAATACAAAGGCGCGTAGCGTCATACGCCAGAATAAATACCTTGCTTTCCGGATCAAAACTCACTTCATCAATGCCATAGAGCTGATCAATCTCCTCAACCGCTGAGCAGGCTTGTTGGTCTGTAGCCTTTAGGACTTTCAGGTTCCGCTCTACAAGATTAGTTTCCGACACCCCTAAACGGTGTTCTTTTTTCATGATGCGCCCCTCCCAATTTGTGGAATAAACCTCGGTGTAGCCCCTTTGTATACTTCATATTCACCACCAAATTCGGCTAAAGCGATGCCTTCCTCATACTTTGCTAACCGCACATAGACAAAGACCAAGACAGGGAACATCACCAAGGTTGGAATCGTTGGCCATTGCAGTAAGAAGCCAAACATGATCAGTACAAATGCCAAATATTGTGGATGTCTACACCGCGCATACCATCCATCTTTCGCTAAACGGTGCTGCTTCTGTGCTCGATACAATACATTCCAGGCTGAAGCTAAAATAAAAAAGCCGACAACAACTAGTGCATTGCTCGCCAAGTGGAGTGGATCAAAATGAGGGTCGCCTTCGAACCCTAACAACGTATGCAGAAGATGACCATTTTCATGAGCATAGAAATCGATTTGTGGATAGATTTCACTCAGCCATCCCGAAAGGAAATAGATTGTTAAGGGGAAACCATACATCTCTGTAAAGAGCGCAATGATGAAAGCTGAAAATGCTCCCAGACTGCGCCAATCCATTTTGCTTTTAGGCTTAATAAAACTAAACGCGAAAAAGATAAAAACAGCAGAGTTGATAACAACCAAGGACCACAATCCATAATCATTGCTCATGTTTGTTCTCCTTTTGATTGGCTTCTTCTCTCGCCGCTTTTAAACCCTCAATGTAACCTTCCCGGTAAGCATCGTTTTGCTCAGTCTGTTCGACAAAGTTCTCATGCCTATGTTCTGGAGAAGGGCTAGACTCTTCCTCCTGCTTAGAGTCGTGCTTATGCCCCCCGTGATTATGATTGCCATGCATAAACAAGTGCATCAATGGGCACATCAGTAAGAACAGATAGGGCAGAAAAGGGAAAACATGCTCTGCGTGCTCAACTAACAGAAAATAGCCTGCAACAGCAATCATCAGTAATGCAGCAAATCCGCTTTTAGAACACCAAAATGAAGATTTCTTACTCATTGCTCTGTCCCTCCACAATCAATTCACCCCGGTACATCTGCATCTGACATGAAAATGCGTATTTACCGGGTGTTAAAGACTCAAACTTTATCTCTCGCGCTTTGTTTAAGGGGAGCTCTTCGCTGAGCCCTAACTCATCAAACTGTACAATGGCCGAGCAAGGCGAGCTGTCTTTACGAACAAAACTGAGAATAATGGGTTCGCCTGCCTCTACACGAACCTGTGCTGGGCTGTATACCCCGTTCTCAACGATTATGGGGACGGTGCCTTTGGTTACTGCTGTAGTACCTGATTTATAAAGCCAAAACCACCAGATGATTAAGCCGATTAATACGAAACCAAATAAATTAACGATCAACATGGTGCTCGCCTCCCTGATTAATGCTCTGATGCTTTAAACAAACGTAAACGGTTGGCATTACTCACCACCGTGAGCGAAGAGAAAGCCATAGCTGCCCCGGCAATGACCGGGCTCAGCAGTAGCCCAAAGAATGGATACAGAACCCCTGCTGCAAATGGGATACCCGCAACGTTGTAAATAAACGCACCAAACAAATTCTGCTTAATATTGCGTAATGTCGCTTTACTGATAGCTATGGCATCAGCCAACCCATGCAATGAGCCACGCATCAGGGTTATGTCAGCACTTTCAATCGCCACATCAGTGCCTGTACCAATGGCAAATCCGACATTGGCCTGAGCCAAGGCAGGCGCATCATTGATACCGTCTCCAGTCATACCTACGATCTCACCTTGGGCCTGAAGCTCTTCAACCTTGTTGGATTTATCCTCAGGCAAGACTTCTGCAACAAACTCTGTAATACCTACTTTTTCTGCAACTGCCTTAGCTGTTGCTCGGTTATCACCGGTAAGCATTACGACACGTATGCCATTTGCTTGTAGCCGTTTGACTGCCTCTACCGAGTCTTTTTTGATCGGATCAGAAACTGCAATAATCGCAGCAAGCTGTCCATTGATAGCCAAGTACATAGGGGTCTGTGCTTCTGATGCCATACGCTGCGCATCAGCGATGTGATGGTTGATAGAAATGGACCGTTCTTCCATCAACTTTTCATTACCAAATAACAGGGTGCTTCCATCCACTTCACCTTCCACGCCATGTCCAGCAATCGCGTTAAAGTTCGTCACTTTAGAAAGGGTAAAACCTTGGGCTTTGGCTGATTCCACTATAGAAAGCGCTAAGGGATGTTCCGAACCAGACTCTAAACTTGCCGCTAAGCGAAGAATCTCTTCCTCTTTATGATTACCGGTCAACTGGATCTCTGTAACCTGAGGGCTACCCTCAGTTATGGTGCCTGTTTTATCCAGAATCATGGCGCTGATTTGAGAGGCCGTCTGTAAGGCCTCGCCGTTGCGGATCAACACGCCTGCTTCAGCCGCTTTACCCACACCCACCATTACCGACATGGGTGTTGCCAATCCCAACGCACAGGGGCATGCAATAATCAGAACTGTAGTTGCTGACACAATAGCGAAGGCCACGGCGGGAGCAGGACCAAAATTTAACCAGGCTAATGCACTGAGAATGGCTATGATCATCACAACTGGAACAAAATAGCCCGATATGACATCAGCTAAACGACCGATGGATGGCTTAGAATTTTGCGCCCGTTTAACCATCTCAATAATTTGTGCCAGTGCAGTATCTTTACCTACACGTGTTGCTTTGAATATCACCGTTCCAGATTTATTGATGGTACCTGCAACAACTTCATCTCCGGCTGCTTTCTCAACAGGCATGGGTTCACCCGTCAACATGGATTCATCCACAGAGGTACTACCCTCAATAACAATACCGTCAACAGGGATTTTTTCTCCAGGGCGGATTCTTAATTGGTCATCCAGGGCAACATCCTCAATGGGAATATCAATCTCTTCACCATCTCTAATGACTCGCGCATTCTTTGGCTGCAGGCCTATCAAGCGCTTGATCGCTTCTGAAGTCCTGCCACGCGCCTTTATCTCAAGGGCTAAACCTAGATCGATTAAACCAATAATCATTGCAGTGGCTTCAAAGTAGACATGTCTTGCCATCAGAGGGACTGCATCCGGGGCAAATACAACCACCATGGAATAGATCCAAGCGGTACCAGTACCTAATGCGATGAGGGTATCCATATTGGCACTGTGATTTTGAAAAGACTTCCAGGCACCTATATAAAAATGGCGTCCTGAAAAATACATGATTCCTAATGTGAGAAGGCCAACAATGGCCCAAGCAATACGTTCCATATTGGTGGATACAGTCATCTCACCAATAAACAGCCCATAGATCATTAGGGGAACGCCCAAAGAGAGGGCAATCGTCATCTCTCGCATCAAGCGGCTGTAGTAGACTGCTTCAGACTTTTCTTTCTCATCCAGTAAGTCTTGATCATTTTCATCAACGAAACTGGCTTGATAACCCACACTTTCAACAGCTCGGATCAAATCATGATCAACCACATCACCCGTCACAAGCACTGTTCGTTGAGCAAAGTTCATCGATGCTTTCTGTACGCCAGTTACTTCTAACAATGCACCTTCTATCTTTCCTACACAACTAGCGCAACCGGCACCATCTATTAGCAGGGTTTTCTCTATGTTTGGGCTATTGGAACTCATCCTGATCACCTATAAGGCACTGTAAATCGCTCAATAGAAATTTAAAAAGAGCATTTCTGTGATCAGGGTAGACCTTCCTGTCGATGTAAGGTCAAGGGTTAAGCCAAGAGGTTTTATAGACAAATATAAATATCCCTACCCAGATGCTGGCAGGATACCGGGCATTGATAAATTAGACTCGAAGTCTGGAAGGGGGAAAAACCTGTCAAACGACAATATTATGGTTAAATAATTCTTGAACGATTAGTCCGTAAAATGACTATGCCAGCGTAGTCATAAACGTTTCGAATATCCGGTGCCTGCATAATCGCCAGACACCTAACAAGCTGCCTACCTGGGCTGTTTTCTTATACCTAATCTGACCGGAAATTAGTTGTTTACCAAAACCATTCAGCTGGTCTGGCCTACTACAGAATCTAAACCAGTGACCATTTAGTCAAAGAATTGCTAATTGTAGGCTAGGACGTATCGAATAGACTTACTTTTCATCAACCCAGTAAAGACCTAGTCGTGGATCAATCGGTACAAGAGAGGATCTTTTAGTACGTATATCCTTATTATCTAACACACTGAATTTTTTGGGAGGAATAACGGCGGGGCCTGATTCTGACTTAACTACAAACATAGGTATTGAGCTATTCTTCAATCCTCTCGCTCCCCAAATAGACGGATCTGTAGGGTTTTCTGGAATTGCTTTTAAACTGAGCTTCGGTGCCAATTCTCTTCTAAGCCTAAGCTCTCTATGCCCATTTGCTTCAATCTCAAACTTAATAGCTTTTTTGATTGCATCTGATTCTGAATCACTCAAGCTAGTATTCAATCTAGAGTAGTAGTTTTCAACATAGTTTACGGCTTTTTCTACAGTCAACTTTTTATACGAAACCGCCTTACCGGTCCAAGAAAAGACCAGCCTTTTAACACCGAAATCAAAATAATGAATTTTCCTATACACTTGCAGCATCACTTGATCAGGGAAAAATCTATTTGTGAATTTATTTCTACCTGCAGGAGAGTAAACACCGATTGTTTCCTGTAGAGCTAATTTCGTCTCATTTATGTCGTCTATCAGAGGCTTCAATTCACATAAAGAATCAACTATAGCGATACTTGGTAATTTGAATACATTGTTGGAATGTTGTGATTCTCGCTCTTTCGTAAACTTTGATAAGGCAACTTTCATTTGCATAACTGCATCATCGCCTATGTATGACTTGGTAGGGGCAAGCTCATTTGGTACAACCAGCTCTGAATCCGAACCGGAATAATCGTAGTACGGCAGCTCATAAGCATAAGCCTCAACTACATATTTAGGCCAAATTTGATTGAAGTGGGATATCTTCCCCTCAATCTCGCGATAAAGCCTCAGTACTTCTTGCTCCGAGGGAAACGCTTTACCTTTCTTGAAAGTCATTATTTGAAACTTTCCTTTCACAAAGAATAAAGAATGTCTTAAAGAATTCGAAAGGCTTTATTCTTTGCGATCACGAGGGCGGTCTTTGTCATAGAAAATTACGACTTTATTATTTTCATACCAACCGTAAATTAAGACTTTTTTGTACAAAGTACGACTTTTTTATAACCAAATACAGAGACCGCTTTTTTATCATCTATTATTCGACTGTAACCGACTTGGCCAGATTGCGTGGCTGATCCACATCGGTGCCTTTCAAAACCGCCACATGGTAAGAAAGCAGCTGCAATGGAATGGTATAGAGTACCGGCTGTAGCAACTCATTACAGGTTGGCATGGTCACCACATGCACGCCTTCTTCTGCTTTAAGTTGTGCCGAGCCGGCAAAGACAAACAGCTCACCACCACGGGCCCGCACTTCCTGCAGGTTGGACTTGAGCTTATCCAGCATCTCGTTTTCCGGCGCTACAGTAACAACTGGCATCTCTTTATCCACCAGTGCCAGTGGGCCATGTTTCAGCTCGCCAGCCGGGTAGGCTTCTGCATGAATATAGGAGATCTCTTTGAGTTTAAGCGCCCCCTCCATGGCCACCGGATACAATGTGCCGCGCCCAAGAAACAGGGTGTGCTGCTTTTCAGCAAAAGCCTGAGCCATGGTCTGAATTGACGCATCCAGCGCCAACGCTTCACTGACCTGACCCGGCAGATCACGCAGACCCTGCACCAGTTGAGCCTCGGTGCTTTTGTTCATGCCATAACGACGCCCCAAAGCAATAGTCACCAGCATCAGTGCAACCAACTGGGTGGTAAAGGCCTTGGTCGATGCCACCCCAATTTCAGGACCCGCATTGGTCATCAGGCACAGATCCGATTCCCGCACCAGAGAGCTGCCCGGTACGTTACAAATCACCAATGACGCCAAAACCCGGTCTTTGACTTCACGCAGTGCCGCCAGGGTATCCGCTGTTTCGCCCGATTGGGAGATGGTCAGAAACAGCGTACCTTCCGGTATCACTACCGGACGGTAACGATATTCACTGGCCACTTCCACCATGCAGGGAATCCCAACCAGGGACTCGATCCAGTATTTAGCTACCAGACCGGCATGATAGCTGGTACCACAGGCGATAATCTGCACCTGCTTCACCTGATCAAAAATCAGATTGGCACCATTGCCAAAAGCCTGCTCCAGCAAGTGGTCCCCACTCAAACGACCCTCGAGGCAGGCTTTAATCACGGTTGGCTGTTCAAAGATCTCTTTCAGCATAAAGTGCTTGTAAGGACCCTTTTCAGCGGAGCTTAAACCATGTTCAAACTGAGTGACCGTGCGCTCAACCCAATCACCCCCCGCCGCCTGAATGCGAATCTGGCTGGCAGTTAATTCAGCAATATCGCCATCTTCCAGAAAAATAAACCGGTCTGTTACCGGCAGCAGAGCCAGCTGATCGGAGGCAATAAAGTGCTCACCAATACCCACACCGATTACCAGAGGACTACCTTTGCGAGCACTTACTAACCTGTCCGGTTCTGACTTGAGCATTACACCCAGCGCATAAGCACCCTCCAGCTGAGCAGTCACCAAGCGCACGGCCGTTGTGAGATCTGCTTCTTTTTTCAGGGTCTCAGCCAGTAAGTGAGCAATTACTTCTGTATCCGTTTCGGAGCTAAATTGATAACCTTTGGCCTGCAAGTCCTGTTTCAGGACTTCATAGTTTTCGATAATACCGTTATGCACCACTGCCAGCTGATCCGCTGACATGTGTGGATGTGCGTTGGCTTCACTGGGTACACCATGGGTCGCCCAGCGCGTATGCGCAATACCACTCTGACCCGGCAAAGGAGCATCATGCAGAGCATCAGCCAATGACTGAACTTTGCCAATCCGGCGACAGCGACTGATAACACCTTCGGCAGCAATCGCTACCCCGGCTGAGTCATAACCCCGATACTCCAGCCGACGCAGGCCTTCAAGCAGAATATCCTGAACAGGGCGTGCGGCAACCGCACCCACAATTCCACACATTAGCTGTCTCCTTTATCTGCTTTTTTCTGCGGCCGTGGCCATTGATCCACCTGCGCCTGCTTTGCCCGTGTCACAGCCAACGCTTCAGAAGCAACATTCTTGGTAATGGTTGAACCTGCACCTACCGTTGCCATAGAGCCAATCTGTACCGGTGCGACCAATGAGGAGTTAGAACCAATAAACGCACCATCACCGATTTCAGTCAGGGACTTATTCACGCCATCATAATTACAGGTAATTGTGCCAGCACCAACATTAACACCCCGCCCAAGCACGGCATCACCGACGTAGGACAGGTGGTTAATTTTACTGCCTTCACCTACCACTGCTTTTTTGGTTTCAACAAAGTTGCCAATCTTCGCATTGGCGGCCAGTTGAGTACCCGGACGCAAGCGGGCATACGGGCCCACGTCACAGTCTGAATCAAGCACAGCGGACTCAAGTACAGAATTCGCTTTAATATGGCTACCCGCACCGATGGTTGTATTTTTAAGGCAACAGTTTGGCTCGATCACTACGTTATCACCCAGTACAACCTCACCTTCAAACACACAGTTCACATCAATAAATACATCCTGACCGGTTGTCAGGGTACCGCGCAGATCAATACGGGCAGGATCGGCCAGAGTCACACCCGCCAACATCAAGGCCTGCGCCTGCTGTAACTGGTACCAACGCTCAAGTTCAGCCAGCTGTACACGGTTATTCACACCCTGTACTTCCTGTTCAGCCAGGGGCTGTAGCGCGCTGATCCGGACCTGCTCTGCAGCGGCCATGGCAATAATATCCGTCAGATAATATTCGCCCTGCGCATTATTAGAGGAAAGTTGTGGCAGCCACTGCTTCAGATACGCACTGGGTAGCGCCAGAATACCGGTATTCACTTCTGTAATACTGAGCTGTTCGGGCGAGGCATCTTTATGCTCAACAATCGCCTGTACCTCACCGGTATCCGCTTTGCGCACAATACGGCCATACCCGGTTGGGTCTTCCAGTTGTACTGTCAGTAGCGCCAGACGGTCTTGTACTGCCAGAGAAACCAGCTGTTGCAAGGTCTCCAATTGAATCAGTGGCACATCACCATAGAGCACCAGTGTAATGCCATTATCTGCTACCGCAGACATTGCTTGCGCAACTGCATGGCCTGTTCCCAGTTGCTCTGCCTGCAGCGCAACCTGCACTGACTGACTTGCCAACAGTGACGTCACCTGATCGGCACCATGCCCAATGACCACATGCAGATTTGCTGCCTCAATTTGGCCAGCAGTATCAATGACATGCTGCACCATCGGTTTTCCACCCACCTTATGCAGCACTTTTGGCAGTGCAGATTTCATTCGGCTGCCCTGCCCGGCGGCGAGGATGACCACATCAACAGACATTGTTTGTTTGTATCCTTGTGACAAAATTAAATTGCTGTATTAGGCTTGGACTTTAAAGTAAACCACGTTTCTTACAAGGCTTTTTGTCACAAACTTTATGACAATTTCCAGTGACGATATTTATCAACTACTTGATCTTACCCCACGCGAAGTCGAGGTATATAAAGCTTTACTGAGCTGTGGGGCCAGCTCAATTCGTACCATTGCTGACAAAGCGGGTATCAATCGTGGTACCACGTATGAAACGCTTAAGTTGTTGCAATCCAAAGGGATAGCGACTTACCTGCCAAAGGGGAAACGGCGTTTTTTTGCTCCCAGGGATCCGGACTACCTGCTACACCTGGCTGAAGATCGCAAAGCCAGCATGGAGCGGGCGCTGGATCAGTTGAAGCTAAATCTGATTCCTGAGCTAAAACATCTGCAACCCGCTTTTAGCAGTGCCAATGTGCAATTTTTTGAGGGTGATGAAGGCATTGTTCAGGTATTGCGCGACATTCTGAATACCGTCTCCAATTCAAGTGAGTCAAGCTATTCAGTTTTCTCCTCAAAACCAATCCGAAAACATCTTTACCGTCCTTTCCCAAATTTTACGAATCAACGCATTCAACGTGGCATAAATGTTCAGGTTATTGCCATTGGCGATGGTGGTGAGGATGCGCAGCTTTCAGAACGTAAATGGATTAAAACTGAAGGGAAAGTAGACGCAGCTTACATAGCCATTTATCCACCGAAGTGCGCCATTATCTCCTTAGCTGCAGAGAACTATCCAATGGCGGTAGTGATTGATTCAGCCGAAGTCGCAGCCGCACAAAAAATAATCTTTGATACACTTTGGCGGCTTTTATAGTGCCGAAAGCCAGCGTAGTTCCGCTTCAGCACAGGACTCTGCTAAACCCAAAAAGCGCTTTAATTCCCTACCTACACCTTTGTGATGGTGATTATTATTCGAATAATCGAGCCTAACGGTCACGAGGGAGGGCATTGCACCTGGCCCCCTATCATTTTTAGCCCTATGAACAATCTAAACTAAACTCAGGAACATACAGGGTAGCTTGACTAGTGAATGCGGAAGAAGCTGATGAGAGAGGCCATGTCTTGAGCATTCCCACCAATTTGCTTACTCGAGGCCGCTGTCTCTTCGACCATTGCTGCATTTTCCTGGGTTGACTCATCCAACAGGGTGATCGATTTATTGATTTGCTCTGCACCGAGACCCTGCTCTTTAGACGCTAAGGCAATCTCAGAAATGATGCCTGAGACTTTTTCTACCGAATCAATAATATCATTCAGCGTGGTTCCGCTTTCTTGAACCAGGCGCGAACCTTCGTCAATCTTGTTAACACTGTTGATAATCAGGTTTTTGATCTCTTTTGCAGAGGTGGCACTACGTTGGGCTAAATTACGTACCTCAGAAGCCACCACCGCAAATCCGCGGCCCTGTTCACCTGCTCTGGCAGCCTCTACGGCGGCGTTCAACGCCAACAGGTTTGTCTGGAATGCGATCTCATCTATCGTTCCGATAATGTCGGATATCTCACGACTGGATGCATTAATCTCTTCCATTGCAGAAACTGCTTTACCAACCACATTGCCACCCGTGTTGGCGAGTTCTCTTGCGCTTACAGCTAATTGGTCTGCAATCAGCGCGTTATCTGCGTTTTTCTTGGCCGTCGCGGTCATCTCTTCTACAGACGAAGCAGTCTCTTCGAGACTCGCCGCTTGTTGAGCGGTTCTATTACTAAGCTCAAGCGTTGCCTGGGAAATCTCATCGGAGCCAGTTGCAACAGAATTGGCTGAAGTCTGAACTGAATCCACCACATCGCGAAGTTTTACCAAGCATAACTGCACTGCGTTTTTCAGCTCCGCAAACTCGCCTTCAAATTCGCCAATGACATTCTCGGTTAAGTCACCTTGAGAGACCGCCATCATCACCCGCTTCACTTCAGAGAGCATATTATCTACTGTCTGAGCCAATTTTTTCTGAGCAGTGATATCGGTCGCATATTTAACCACTTTGATTGGTTGGCCCTTGAGATCAAAGATCGGATTGTAGGTTGCCTGTATCCATACCTCAGCCCCCCCCTTGCCCAGTCGTTTGAATTCACCTGCTTTAAATTTGCCTTCACGTAGCTCGGACCAAAAATTCTTGTAATCTGCGCTTGCTGCGAACTCCGGTTCAGCAAACATACTGTGGTGTTTACCCTGGATTTCTGCCAACTGGTAGCCCATGACAGCCAGAAAGTTATCGTTGGCGTGTTGTATGACACCATCCAAATTAAATTCGATAACCGCCTGTGATTTATTCACCGCATCGATTTGGCCTTCATAGTCAGCATTAAGCAGCTTTTGTTTGGTGATGTCAGTTGCAAACTTGATAACTTTGTAGGGCGTTCCGGTATTATCAAGAATCGGGTTATAGGTGGCTTGTATCCATACTTCTTTTCCGCCTTTGGCTAGACGCTTATACTCTGCAGAATCGAAATTACCCTGGTTTAGCTTCGCCCAGAACTCTTTATATTCCGTACTGTTAGCATATTTCTGATCGGCAAATATACTATGGTGCTTACCTCGAATTTCATCCAGGGTGTATCCCATAACACTCAGAAAGTTATCATTCGCGGTACGGATTGTTCCGTCCATATTGAACTCGATCACGGCCTGACTTCGGTACAGCGCATCCAGCTCTCTTCTTAATTCCGCTACTTCAGATGTTGTATTTTTTCCTGTTCTTTTAATGGGGTCGCTAAAAACTTAAACATCTTGAATCAGCTCCACAGAATTATTAGGCATACAAAAGTCAGTATATATTAACTGATGTGTTTTTTAGCGCCATTATCCCTTCAAAACCCTCATATACTTTTGAAAATAAAAGATTAATTTTGTTCTTATTTTAAATAATTTTTCCTGCTGCAGCTTTAAAGAGTTCTATTTACCAGTGCCAGAGTACTGAACATATGCCTGCAAGCCATTTCTAAAATTTTTGCACAAAAAAAAGCAGCCAGATGGCTGCTTTTTTGATGATTGCTTTTACTGTGTCTTAACGACCCAGTTTTTTGCGAATCTGCTGCAGGGTACGCAGCTGCGCGGCTGCTTCAGCCAGCTGAGTGGCAGCTTTCGAGTATTCAAACTCGGAAGAACGATCTGCCATCTGCTGTTCAGCATGTTTCTGTGCTTCCTGAGCGGCTGCTTCATTAAGGTCAGCGGCATGCAAAGCAGTGTCCGCCAGAATAGTGACCTTATGAGGCTGAACTTCAAAGAAGCCACCGGACACATAGAAGATATCCTGCTCGCCACCCTGTTTGCGTAGCTCGACAGGGCCTGGTTTCAGTTCCGTCAGAAGCGGAGCGTGACCCGGATATACACCCAGGTCACCCAGGCTACCTGTTACGGATACGAACTCGATCAGGCCAGAGAAGATCTCTTCTTCAGCACTTACGATGTCGCAATGAACAGTCATAGCCATATTTTTACCTCGTAAAGGTTAGCGAAAGGCAATTACATGCCTTTCGCTTTCTCGATCGCTTCTTCGATACCACCGACCATGTAGAACGCCTGCTCTGGCAGATCGTCGTACTGGCCTTCCAGGATGCCTTTAAAGCCACTGATGGTTTCTTTCAGCGGTACGTACTTACCTGGAGAACCGGTAAATACTTCAGCTACGAAGAATGGCTGAGACAGGAAGCGCTGAATCTTACGCGCACGGGCTACCAGAGACTTGTCTTCTTCAGACAGCTCGTCCATACCCAGAATCGCGATGATGTCTTTCAGCTCTTTATAGCGCTGCAGAACGCCCTGTACGTTACGAGCAACTTCGTAATGCTCCTGACCGATAACCAGTGGATCCAGCTGACGAGAGGTGGAATCCAGTGGGTCAACCGCAGGGTAGATACCCAGCTCTGCGATCTGACGGGACAGTACTACAGTCGCGTCAAGGTGCGAGAAGGTGGTTGCTGGTGACGGGTCAGTCAAGTCATCCGCAGGTACGTATACGGCCTGGATAGACGTGATGGAGCCAGTTTTGGTAGAGGTGATACGTTCCTGCAGAACGCCCATCTCTTCCGCCAGTGTTGGCTGGTAACCTACCGCAGAAGGCATACGACCCAGCAGTGCAGATACCTCAGTACCCGCCAGGGTGTAACGGTAGATGTTGTCTACGAACAACAGTACGTCACGGCCTTCATCACGGAATTTCTCCGCCATGGTCAGACCGGTCAGTGCTACACGCAGACGGTTACCTGGTGGCTCATTCATCTGACCGTATACCAGAGATACTTTGTCCAGTACGTTGGACTCTTTCATCTCGTAGTAGAAGTCGTTACCTTCACGAGTACGCTCACCTACACCTGCAAACACGGAGAAACCGGAGTGCTCGATCGCGATGTTACGGATCAGCTCCATCATGTTTACGGTTTTACCTACACCCGCACCACCGAACAGACCGACTTTACCACCCTTAGCGAATGGACAAACCAGGTCGATTACCTTGATGCCGGTTTCCAGCAGTTCGTTAGAAGCTGCCTGATCAGCGTAGGAAGGGGCTTTACGGTGGATAGGCATACGCTCTTCTTCACCGATAGGGCCACACTCATCAATTGGGTTACCCAGAACGTCCATAATACGGCCCAGGGTCGCAGTACCTACAGGTACGGACACTGGTGCACCAGTATTGGACACTTCCAGACCACGGCTCACACCTTCAGTCTGACCCATGGCGATTGCGCGAACAACACCGTCGCCCAGCTGCTGCTGAACTTCCAGTGTCAGACCGTTGTTGGTCACGGTCAGCGCGTCATACACCTTCGGTACAGAATCACGTGGGAATTCCACGTCAACTACCGCACCGATAATCTGAACAATAGTTCCGCTACTCATGTTCGGATCCTCTTAAAATTTAACCTGTGACCTGCGTTAAACCGCTGCAGCACCGCCCACGATCTCAGAAATTTCCTGAGTAATCGCGGCCTGACGAGCTTTGTTGTAAATCATCTGAAGCTCATCAATCATTCCGCCGGCATTGTCTGTTGCGTTTTTCATTGCCAGCATACGTGCTGCCTGCTCACAGGCATTATTCTCAACCACCGCCTGGTAAACCAGAGACTCTACATAGCGCACCAAAAGGCCGTTCAACAGCTCTTTGGCATCTGGCTCGTAGATGTAATCCCAGTGGTGATTAAGTTGTTTTTCGTCATCTTCTGCTTTCAGTGGAAGCACCTGATCGACAGCAGGCTTCTGGGTCATCGTATTTACGAAATCGTTGGATACGATGTACAGCTTATCCAGTTTGCCTTCGTCATAAGCATCCAGCATGACCTTTACAGCACCAATCAGGTCAGCAACTTCAGGCTTGTCTCCCAGGTGAGTCTTGGCTGCAACAACATTGCCACCAAAATTCCGGAAGAAAGACGCTGCCTTGCTGCCCAGGGCACAGATGTCAATTTCGACACCCTGATCATGGAACGCTTTCATGCTCTTCACAGCCGCCTTGAACGCATTAACGTTCAAGCCACCACACAGACCACGGTCGGTTGCAACAATCACAAAACCAACACGCTTAGTCTCACGCTCCTGCATGTACAGATGTTTGTACTCAGGGTTGGACTTGGCCAGGTGCTGAATTACACCACGGATACTCCGGGCGTACGGGCGAGATGACTCCATGCGATCCTGTGCTTTACGCATTTTGGAAGCAGCAACCATTTCCATGGCGCTGGTGATCTTCCGGGTGCTCTGCACACTCGCAATCTTTGTCTTAATCTCTTTTCCGACTGCCATAGTTCCGCCTATCTTGACTTAGTGTCAGATCTGCACGCATTGCATGCAGATCACTCACTCAAACCGAGTTATTACCAAGTTTGGGTAGACTTGAACTTCTCAATGCCGGCTTTGAACTGGGCAGCAATCTCGTCAGAGTAGTTGCCAGTTGCATTGATATCTTTCATCAGGTCAGCCAGTTCGCTGTTGAAGTAAGAGATCAGTGCTGCTTCAAAGTCCAGGATTTTGTTCAGCTCTACATCCTTCAGGTAACCTTCGTTCGCAGCGTACAGACTCAGGCCCATCTCAGCGATAGACATAGGAGAGTACTGTTTCTGCTTCATCAGCTCGGTTACAGCCTGACCGTGCTCCAGCTGGGCACGAGTCGCGTCATCAAGGTCGGAAGCAAACTGAGCAAACGCTGCCAGTTCACGGTACTGAGCCAGTGCCAGACGCACACCGCCACCCAGTTTCTTGATGATTTTAGTCTGAGCTGCACCACCTACACGGGATACCGACAGACCTGCGTTGATCGCAGGACGGATACCTGAGTTGAACAGGTCGGACTCAAGGAAGATCTGACCGTCGGTGATGGAGATTACGTTGGTTGGTACGAACGCGGAAACGTCACCGCCCTGTGTTTCGATTACAGGCAGGGAAGTCAGGGAACCAGTCTGGCCTTTAACTTCACCGTTGGTGAGCTTTTCAACGTGGTCGGCATTAACGCGCGCAGCACGTTCCAGCAGACGGGAGTGCAAATAGAATACGTCACCTGGGTATGCTTCACGGCCTGGTGGACGACGCAGCAGCAGGGAGATCTGACGATATGCCCATGCCTGCTTGGTCAGATCGTCATAAACGATCAGCGCATCTTCACCGCGGTCGCGGAAGAATTCACCCATAGTACAACCAGCGTAAGGTGCCAGGAACTGCATTGCTGCAGGATCGGCTGCACCGGCCGCAACGACAATGGTGTGATCCATCGCGCCGTGCTCTTCCAGCTTGCGTACTACGTTAGCGATAGTGGACTGTTTCTGACCCACTGCAACGTAGATACACTTAACGCCGGTACCTTTCTGGTTGATGATCGCGTCGATTGCTACCGCAGATTTACCAATCTGACGGTCACCGATGATCAGCTCACGCTGACCACGGCCGATTGGCACCATCGCGTCGATCGCTTTCAGACCAGTCTGTACAGGCTGATCTACGGATTTACGTGCGATTACGCCAGGTGCAACCTTTTCAACCGCGTCGGTCAAAGTGGTTTCCAGTGGGCCTTTACCGTCGATCGGGTTACCCAGGGCATCTACTACACGGCCCAGCAGTTCACGACCAACAGGTACTTCCAGAATACGGCCAGTACAACGGGCAGTTGTGCCCTCGACCAGACCCTGGTAATCACCCAGAACTACAGCACCTACAGAATCACGCTCAAGGTTCAGCGCCATACCGTAGATACCGCCAGGGAATTCAATCATTTCCCCGTACATTACGTCAGCGAGACCGTGGATGGTGATAATACCATCAGACACGCTCACTACTGTGCCCTCGTTACGGGCTTCTGAAGACACATCTAGATTTTCGATGCGCTTCTTGAGAATCTCACTGATCTCAGAAGGATTCAGTTGCTGCATGCTTTTATTCCCCTCAGGAATTCATCGCTTCGGCCAACTTCGCGAGTCGCGCGCGAACGGAGCCGTCGATCACCAGATCTTCAGTACGAATCACTACACCACCCAGAATAGTTTTATCTACCTGTGCAGTCAGAGTGACATCGCGACCCAGCTTGGTTTTCAGTGCCTGAGCCAGTTTTTCCTGCTGCTCGTCCAGCAAATCAAAGGCGGTGGTCAGTTCCACATCCAGTGATTTCTCCTGATTCGCTTTCAGTTTACTAAACTGAGCTGCGATTTCAGGCAACAGCGCCAGACGTTTGTTTGCCGCCAGCAGTTGTATAAAGTTTTTGCCCGCCTGATCGGCTTCTTCACAGATGCTGACCATCAGGTCACCTTTCTGTGCATCCGTCAGAGCAGGATTACTCAGCACACGCGCTACCTTCTCATCTCCTGCTGCAGCCGCAGCCAGATTGAGTGTAGCGGACCACTGATCGAGGTTACCCTTACCCAGCGCGTATTCAAACGCCGCTTTAGTGTAAGGCCGAGCGACAGTGTTGACTTCAGCCATCGTTAAACCTCGCTTTAAAGCTCAGCGGCCAGTTTTTCAACAAGCTGTGCGTGGGCACTTGCATCGATGGAGGCTTCAAGAATTTTCTCGGCGCCTGCCACTGCCAGAGCTGCAACCTGAGCACGCAGAGCTTCGCGCGCCTGGTCTGTCTCTTATACACATCTCCGAGCCCACGAGACCTCTCTACATCTCG
>ERZ1031170.38-NODE-38-length-19044-cov-6.839223_pt1 | contig 19044 bp, 18 predicted proteins | sample MGYA00518222_ERZ1031170 | MGnify/ENA primary metagenome ERZ1031170 (study PRJEB33718, sample SAMN03159772) | human skin metagenome | collected 2014-05-20 | study: EMG produced TPA metagenomics assembly of the PRJNA266117 data set (Human skin bacterial metagenome and... | reverse complement strand
CCTGCGACCCTCGCATTATGAATGCGATGCTCTAACCAACTGAGCTATATTGCCACGCAGGAAGTGGCTGGGGTAGGAGGATTCGAACCTCCGCATGACGGGATCAAAACCCGTTGCCTTACCGCTTGGCTATACCCCAGCAATACCTGAAACATGGTGGCAATAGCGGGACTCGAACCTGCGACCCTCGCATTATGAATGCGATGCTCTAACCAACTGAGCTATATTGCCATGTTTCAGAGGCGCGAATTATTCCCTTTTGGACGTTTTATGTCAACCGTTTAGCGGCTGAAAAACTGTATGCTGAGCAGACAAAAAAAGCCCGCATTTATGCGGGCCTTTTTTTGATCAACGGGTGCTCAAAAAAGCATCAGACATTGAAGCGGAAATGGATCACATCACCATCTTTCACAATGTATTCTTTACCTTCCAGACGCCACTTGCCGGCATCTTTAGCGCCCTGTTCACCTTTGAAGCCGACAAAGTCGTCGTAGGCGATGGTTTCTGCACGGATAAAGCCTTTTTCAAAGTCGGTGTGAATGACACCGGCGGCCTGAGGGGCGGTCGCGCCGATTTTGACGGTCCAGGCCCGTACTTCCTTTACGCCTGCGGTGAAGTAGGTCTGCAGCCCCAGCAGGCTGTAGCCAGCGCGGATAACGCGATCAAGTCCTGCTTCTTCCATACCCAGCTCTTCCAGGAACATATCGCGCTCTTCGTCATCCAGCTCGGCAATTTCGGCTTCGAGTTTGTTGCAGATGCTGACCACTTCTGCGCCTTCGGATGCTGCCAGTTTGACAACGGCATCCAGGTGCGGGTTGTTTTCAAAACCGGTTTCATCCACGTTGGCGATGTACATGGTAGGTTTGATGGTCAGCAGGTGAAAACCTTTAACAATCTTCAGCTCGTTGCTGTCCATTGTCAGAGAGCGTACGGGCTTGCCTTCTTCAAGGTGAGGAATAAGGCGCTCAAGCATCGCTTTCTGGGCAACGGCTTCCTTGTCACCGCCTTTGGCCGCGCGCTGGATGCGCTGCAGCTGTTTTTCGGCAGATTCGAGATCCGCCATGGCCAGCTCCAGGTTGATGGTTTCAATGTCATCAATCGGGTCAATTTTATTGGCGACATGAATGACATTGCTGTCTTCAAAACAGCGTACTACGTGGGCAATCGCATCCGTCTCGCGGATATTGGCCAGAAATTTGTTACCCAGCCCTTCGCCTTTTGATGCGCCTGCCACCAGACCGGCAATATCGACAAACTCCATGGTGGTGGGTACAACCCGCTCCGGGCTGACAATATCAGCCAGCAAATCCAGACGGGGATCGGGCATAGCGACTGTGCCGGCATTCGGCTCAATGGTGCAGAATGGAAAGTTTTCAGCAGCGATGCCGTTTTTGGTCAGCGCATTAAAAAGGGTGGACTTGCCGACATTTGGCAGACCTACGATACCGCATTTGAAACCCATCTGATCTGTCCTCTGCGAATAATTTAAGAAGCGGAAAAAGTGTGTAACTGATTCATTGCCTGACCCCAGGCGCCTTTTATGGCCAGTTCGATATAGCGCTCGGCTTCATCGCTGGCGGCCTGAGTGGCTTCGCGTTCCTGAGCCGGTGCTTTGCCCAGTACAAAGTTGCTTACCTGGCTGCTGTGGCCCGGATGCCCGATACCCAGCCGCAGGCGATAAAAATTCTTGTTGTTCCCCAGCTTACTGATAATGTCCCGCAGGCCATTATGGCCGCCATGCCCACCGCCCTGCTTGAAGCGGGCTACACCCGGTGGCAGATCGAGTTCGTCGTGTGCAACAAGAATGGATTCAGGCGGGATCTTGTAGAATCCTGCCAATGCTGCGACGGCCTGACCGCTGAGGTTCATAAAGGTGGTTGGAACTAACAGGTGGACCGGTTGGCCCGCGAGCAAAATCTTGGCATAGAGGCCGTGGTAACGGGATTCGGCTCGGAGAGGGGAGAGATGTCGAGCAGCAAGCTGCTCGACAAACTCAGCACCGGCATTATGACGGGTCTGGGCATATCGGGCCCCGGGATTACCGAGGCCAACGATCAGCTCAATCTTGTCATTCATGCCGGCCGCAATCGGTCACGATTACTTAGCAGCGCGAGCGCCACGTGGAGCGTAGACGTAGCCGATACCCTGGTCGTGATCTTCACCACGGCGCAGAGCAACAATTTCAACGCCTGATGGCAGAGAGATGTCAGACAGGTGAAGAACCTGGTCGTTCTGGCAAGCAGACAGGTTAACTTCAACAAATTCTGGCAGATCTGTTGGCAGGCACAGTACTTCTGCAGTGTTTTTCTCAGCTGCAAATTTGCAGGCTGCTTTGGAAGCAGGTGACTTGTCGAAGCCAACAAATTTGATCGGTACAGTGATCTTGATTTTGTTGGTTTTGGTCACGCGCTGAAAGTCAGCGTGCAGTACAACAGGCTTGGACGGGTGACGCTGCAGGTCCTTGATGATCACCTGTTCTTCTTTGTCGTCCAGTTTCAGAGTCAGAAGAGAGGAGAAGAAGGACTGGTCTTCCAGCATTTTTACCAGTTCGTTGTTCTGCAGAGAGATGGCAGAAGGCTTTTTACGCTTATCGCCACCGTACACAATACCAGGAACCAGACCCGCACGACGCAGGCGGCGGCTCGCACCTTTCCCTTCGTCTTCACGTGCAACAGCGTTTACTACAAAGTTAGACATTTTTACTTACCTTTAAAAAACAATCTGCAACACCTTGCGACCAGGTCTTGCAGATCTTGTTACCCCGGAGGGCGATAAACTGATCCGGAGATCAGCGTAGTATCAGGCGATCTTCTTAACGAAACATCGCGCTGATGGATTCTTCATTACAGACACGGCGCACGGCTTCAGCCAGCAGAGGTGCCAGTGTCAACTGACGGATTTTGGTGCTTTTCTTCGCCTCATCCGACAGTGGAATTGTATCGGTCACAACCAGTTCATCCAGTTCTGAGCCATTGACATTGTTGATGGCCGGGCCGGACAGCACAGCGTGGGTCGCATAGGCGATAACCCGGGCAGCGCCGTTATCTTTCAGTGCCTTGGCTGCTTTGCACAGGGTGCCGGCGGTATCACACATGTCGTCAACCAGTACGCAGGTACGGCCTTTGACGTCACCGATGATGTTCATGACCTGAGACTCGTTGGCACGCTCACGACGTTTGTCGATGATCGCCAGATCGCAGTCCAGCTGTTTGGCAACGGCGCGTGCACGTACTACGCCGCCTACGTCAGGAGAAACAACCATCATGTTGTCGTATTCCTGATCAGAAATATCGTCCAGCAGCACCGGTGAACCATATACGTTGTCTACCGGGATGCTGAAAAAGCCCTGAATCTGGTCGGCATGCAGGTCAACCGTCAGTACGCGGTCGATGCCTACAGTCGACATCATGTCTGCTACCACCTTGGCGCTGATGGGTACACGCGCTGAACGGGGGCGGCGATCCTGACGGGCATAGCCGAAGTAGGGTACCACTGCAGTGATACGGCCGGCTGAGGCGCGACGCAGGGCGTCTGCCATCACGATCAGCTCCATCAGGTTGTCGTTGGTTGGGGCACAGGTGGACTGGATGATAAAGACATCCTTGCCACGGACGTTTTCCTGGATTTCAACGCTGACTTCGCCATCGCTGAAGCGACCTACGTTTGCCTGTCCCAGTGGGACATCCAGGCGTTCTACCACCTTCAGGCCAAGTTCCGGGTTGGCATTTCCGGTGAAAACCATCATCTGTGACACGGTGTGCACCTTCTCGACAGTAGTTGATTCGGGATTGGTTTGGGAACCGTTCATGAGTTATTGGCTGGGGTAGGAGGATTCGAACCTCCGCATGCTGGAATCAGAATCCAGTGCCTTACCGCTTGGCGATACCCCAACGTTGCTCCTTTGGAGGACGGCCTCCGTTTAAAGAGGCGCAGATTATCCAAGATCAAATAGGTAAAGTCAAACCGCAAACGGCCTAGACATCAGGCGTGACACCGGTTGTCCAGTCATGTATCACGATCAGTATGGTGAGCTTGCCATAGTGGAGTTTGAGTTTGCGAGGCAGGTTGGGAATCCCGTCATAATAGGTCAGATATTCTATATCCCAGCCCGCCTGTTTTAACTGACTGAGTCGGTTGTTTTCCAGCAGCATATTTTGATGCCCGCCCGGGGCGGGCAGGCCGCGAATCCACCAGTAAAACTGACTGATGGGTAGCTCCCAGCCAAGGTGCTCGGCGAGCAATGCGTCAGGGGAGCTGCCTCTGAAAATACCCTCGCCGGATGCGTCCACTGTGACTGCGCCGGGCTCGCCATAAATAGAAGCGCCGCCCTGACCCCAGGGGCCACGGATATCAATTTGATACTGCTGTTGGTGCTGCATCCATTTCAGGTTGGCCGATTGGCTGTCGGACGGTGTTCTGAAGCCGATCTTTCCGCTCAGCGTCCAGTTCTGAACCTCGTGCAGGGCCTGCTGCTGCTGTTCCCAGCTGCTGGTTGTTGGCGGAGTGGGGGGTGATGCGCTGCAACCGGCCAGTATCAGGCCGGTCAGCAGTATAACAATCCATTGTTTCATTGAGTTTGCTCTTGCTCCAGTAGCGCTTTTGCCTGGGTCAGATAGGGGTTATCTGGTGCGTTGTTCAGCGCGGCCTGGAGCAGATCCATCGCTTTTCGGCGTTGGTCGGCATGCCAGTATGCCTGCACCAGATGTGCTGCGACTTCCGGGTCCGGGTGGCGCTCATAGGCCAGTTCCAGATAGGGAATGGATTCATTAACCGCACCACGCAGATAGAGTACCCAGCCCATAGAGTCGAGAATGGCCGGGTCATCGGGCTTCAGACGCAGTGCGGCGCTGATCAGGTTATATGCTTCTTCATAGCGGCGGGTGTGCAGCGTCAGCGTGTAACCCAGTGCGTTCAGGGTCATCGCATTCTGCGGGTCCTGTTGCAGTATCTTGCGCAGATCTTTTTCGGCTTGTTTAAAGTCGGTTGACTCAATCAGCATAGCGCGGCTGTAGAGCAAGTCAGGGTTTTCCGGCAGTTCCTGCAGGGCGGTGTTGAGTAGTGCTATTCCTTCAGGGCGCATGCCGTGTGTATCCAGCCATTCTGACTGCAGCATATAAAGCTCGGTCATCAGTTCCGGGAAGGCGGCTCTGGCAGTTTCAAGGATACGGGTGACTTCGGTTTTATCGCTGGGCTGATCCAGTAAAGAGACGGCCCGCGAACGTGATTGCAGCAGATTATTGCCAGAGGACACCCGCAGGTAATGCTCCAGCGCCAGTGCAGTTTCTTTCTTCTGCTGGGCGATATAGCCCAGATAGTAGTGCGGCGAGCTGTCATCTGGATTAAGTGTCAGCAGATCATGCAGGGCGATCTGAGCCGAATCAAACTGCCGGTTTTCAAGCATCAGCAGGGCCAGATAATAGGCCAGTTTGGTGTCTTCCGGATTATTGTTGCGCAGGTTAAAACCTTGTTCAACGGCGGCCTGGTACTGGTTGTTATCAAACAGGAGCTGCACGTAAAGCAAATGAATCCGGCGGTTATCCGGTTGTTTTTCGTAGGCCTGGCGCACCAGTTCCAGTGAGCGTACCGTTTCGCCATGCTCATGCAGCAGCTCGGCTTTCTGAACCAGAATATCGAGGTTGTCCGGTTCAATGGCGAGTGCCTGATCGTAGGTGATCTCGGCTTTCAGTGCATAACCGGCCTGACTGTAGAGCATGGCCAGTGTTGTGAGCAGTTCAGGGTCGTCGCGGTTATCCGCGACCTGTTGCTGAAGGATTTCGATGTACTGTTTGCGCTGAGCCTCATTCAGTTTCTTGCTTTGGCGTCGGATCAGGGCGAGTACTGTGCTGCTGTCCTCTTGCATGGCTTGCAGCAGCAGCGGCAGGGCCTGATCAAATTTGCCCTGATGCAGGTAAACACTGGCTTCCAGCTGATAGGGTTCGGCATTGGTGGGGTCGACTTCGCGCCAGATCCGGCTGGCGGTTAATACCCCTTCACTGTCGTTGAGAAACTGAGCAATATGGGCGGCTCGTTCAGCAACGCCGGGGTCGCGGGTTTTTTCGGCCTGCTCGAGATAATTTTGCAGTGCCAGCGGGAACAGACGTCGTTGGCCAGCAAACTCCGCCACCAGTAAGGTGTAGAGCGATTCCTGATTAAATTCGCCGGGGGTATAGGTGACTGCGCCAGGGGTGGTTTGTTCTGTCACCACAGGCTTGGCTTCAGGGGATTGGGTGGCCGCCTCACTGGATATCTCTGTCACTGAACTGCAGCCACAGAGCAACAGGGGCAGCATAAAACAGGATCTGAACAGCTTATTCATTCGTAACCGGACACCAAGAAAAACATCGAAAGAACCACTATAGAGCAATCGTTTACGCTTTGTAAGACACCCTTTATTTACGTGGGTTCGCCCGTATTGGATGTCTTTTATGCAGATCTGATGACGCTGTGCTACAGCTTTATTCAGACCTGAATAAAGGAGTTTGCTATGGGCTTTTCTGCTTCAGATGGATTTCTGGCGTCTGTGCAACGTAACAGTGTTGCTCTAATGAGCCTCTGTATTGCGATTGTTGCCCTGACACAAAATACAATTCGAGCCGAGCGCACCGAGGATAATCGCAATACACGCTATGCGGCATTTGAAATATTGCGTGAAGCCACCCGGCTGCAGTTACTGGTAGATCATGCCCATTATGATGTGGGCAGTCGTGAGGGTAATCCAATCGTGGGCTGGGGTCATGTTCAGTACATGCAGGATCTCAGCCTGGTGTTGCCGCCGGCCATTGGTGAGCAGGCAGATCAGGTGAAATCAGTCTGGCATGAGCGTTTCAGTGATCTTGGGGCCGAAGATCGGGCCAGCAGCCTGTCAGCCAATGAAGCGTTAACCAAATCGATTCAGGCGCTGCGTCGAGATGTGAAAGCGACACTGTTGGCGCTGGAATAAAAGCAGGATTCAGTCTCTCCCGCTGGTAGCCGATATAACCACAACGCGGTTGCAAACCGAAAGCCCGGTTTTCGGTTTGTCTTACATCAGGCAATGAGTCGTATTTCGCGTACTGGTTTTAATCTTTGCCTCAAAGCGTTGTATCATAGCGCGCTTGTTTGTACTGGATTCACTGAAGATGGCATTACTGGCGCTTGGCATAAATCACAAGACGGCTACCGTAGCGGTGCGGGAGAAAGTCGCCTTTGCGCCGGAGCGTCTTATGGACGCCCTGTCTGCCGCGTCTGACTATGCCGATTTACAGGAACTGGTGATCCTTTCAACCTGCAACCGTACAGAGCTTTATTGTGCGTCTGAACAGCAGGCACCGGAACGACTACTGGACTGGTTGAGTGAATATCATGGTGTCAGCCGTGATGAACTCACGCAGTGTGCCTATTGCCATACGGATGAGGACGCGGTGCGTCATATGATGCGGGTTGCCAGTGGTCTTGATTCGCTGGTGTTGGGCGAACCTCAGATTCTCGGGCAGCTGAAATCTGCACACAGCCTCTCGCAGGAGCAGGGACAGCTGGGGGGTGAACTTGCCCGGCTGTTTCAGCATACCTTTTCCATTGCCAAGCGGGTTCGCACCGACACAGCGATTGGCGAAAATCCGGTGTCTGTTGCGTATGCCGCCGTCAGTCTGGCGCAGCATATTTTTGCCGACCTGAGCCGGAGTAAAGCGTTATTGATTGGCGCTGGTGAAACCATTGAACTGGTTGCCAGGCATCTGGCCCAGGCCGGGGTTAAAGATATGACGGTCGCCAACCGCACGCTGGGACGAGCGATTGATCTGGCTAAAGAGTTTGATGGCAAGGCGATTCTGCTGGGGGATATTCCGCAGGCACTGGTGGATGCTGATATTGTGATTGCATCCACCGCCAGTCAGTTGCCGATTCTGGGCAAAGGCGCCGTTGAGGCGGCGCTGAAGAAGCGTAAGCACCGACCGATCTTTATGGTGGATATTGCAGTGCCCCGGGATATTGAAGAGCAGGTGGCCGCGCTGGATGATGTCTATCTCTACACGGTTGATGACCTGCGTGAGGTGATCGAAGAAAACCAGCGCAGCCGGGAAAATGCTGCCATGGAAGCGGAAGAGATCATTGAAGCCGGTACCCATGCATTTATGCGTCAGTTACGGGCCCTGAATGCAGTTGATCTGCTTACTTCGCTGCGCAGTCGCACGGAACAGATGAGAGATCAGGAGCTGGACAAAGCGCTGCGGCAGCTGGAAAACGGTAAGCCGGCAGATGAAGTGCTGCGGCTGCTGGCCCGGGGGCTGACCAACAAGTTCTTACACCAACCGACCATACAACTACGTCAGGCCAGTGCTGATGGCCGTACAGATCTGCTGGATCTGTTGCAGGAACTGCATCAGCTGGATGACCCCAAGAAAACATCTGAATGAAAATCTCCATTCTTGATAAGCTCGAAAAGCTCAGTGACCGCTATGAAGAGCTAGCTGCTCTGTTATCTGAACCGGAGGTGATTGCCGATCAGTCCCGGTTCCGGGATCTGTCGGTGGAATATTCCGAGCTGGAGCCTGTGGTCAACACTTTTGCGCTCTACCGTCAGTCAGAGGAGGATCTGGCTGAAGCTCAGTTGATGCTGGAAGATGATGATCCTGATCTGAGGGAGATGGCACGAGAGGAAATGCAGGCGGCCAAAGCCCGTATTGAAACCCTGACAGAGACCCTGCAGGTGCAGTTGTTGCCAAAAGACCCCAATGACGGCCGTAACGTCTTTCTGGAAGTGCGTGCCGGTACCGGGGGTGATGAAGCAGCGATTTTTGCCGGCGACCTGTTTCGCATGTATTCACGTTTTGCGGAAACCCAGGGCTGGCGGGTTGAGGTGATCAGTGCGAACGAAGGTGAACATGGCGGTTACAAAGAGATAATCACCCGCGTGGCGGGTAGCGATGTGTATTCGCGGCTCAAGTTTGAGTCCGGCGCGCACCGGGTTCAGCGAGTGCCGGAAACCGAATCCCAGGGTCGGATTCATACCTCGGCCTGCACGGTGGCGGTAATGCCCGAGCTGGATGAGTCCGCAGAAGTTGAAGTTAATAAAGCTGATTTGCGGGTGGATACCTTCCGTGCCTCCGGTGCGGGTGGTCAGCACGTTAACAAAACCGATTCGGCCATTCGTATCACCCATCTGCCGACGGGTTTGGTGGTGGAGTGTCAGGAAGAACGTTCCCAGCATAAAAACCGTGCCAAGGCGATGTCCTTGCTGGTGTCGCGCCTGAAAGCGGCGGAGCAGGAAAAGCAGGCGGCGACCATGGCCAGCACCCGGAAAAGTCTGGTGGGAAGTGGTGATCGTTCCGAACGCATCCGGACATACAACTATCCGCAGGGACGGGTCACGGATCACCGCATCAACCTGACCCTGTATAAACTGCCGGAAATTATAGGTGGTGAGTTGCAGCATGTGATTGAGCCTCTGCGCAATGAATATCAGCTCGAGCAGCTGAGCGCACTCGCCGAGGACAGTTGATGCGGCTTGATCAGGCGATGTTGCTGAGTGGAGAGCTGGCGCAGGTCAGTGATACGCCTGATGTCGATCTGGAGTTGTTGCTGTGTCATCTGCTGCAAAAGCCGCGCAGCTTTCTGTTTACCTGGCCCGAATATGAATTATCAGCGCCACAGCTGGCGCAGCTGGAGCAGCTGTTGCTGCGCCGTCAGCAGGGCGAGCCGGTCGCGCATATTACTGGTTTGCGCGGGTTCTGGACCTTTGAGCTTGAAGTATCTGCCGACACCCTGATTCCGAGGCCGGATACAGAACGCCTGGTTGAAGTGGCGCTGGACCTGGGGCCGATTGGCCCGGCACGGGTCGCCGATCTGGGCACTGGCACCGGCGCCGTTGCGCTGGCGCTGGCAACCGAACGGGCGGACTGGCAGCTGGTTGCGTCCGATTTTAAGCCTGAAGCAGTGGCTCTGGCGCAGCGTAACTGCGATAAGCTGGGCCTGACCAATGTCACCCTGTTGCAGGGCAGTTGGTTTGCGCCGCATCAGGGCCGGTATGACTTGGTGGTGAGCAACCCGCCCTACATCGCCCCGGATGATCCTCACCTGGTGAGCGGTGATCTGCGGTTCGAACCAGCCACTGCGCTGGTGGCTGATGAAGCGGGTCTGGCGGACATCCGCATGATCAGTACAGCCGCACGTCAGCATCTTGTGTCTGATGGCTGGCTGTTGTTTGAGCATGGTTATGAACAGGCGGATGCCGTCAGGGACATCCTGCTTGAGCTGGGTTACTCTGATGTGATGACCCGACAGGATCTTGCTGGCCATGATAGGGTGACAGGTGGGCGCTGGATAGAAAACGAGGTAGAACATGCTGAGTGATGAGCAGTTATTGCGTTATAGCCGCCAGATAATGTTGCCCGAGGTGGATATTAATGGGCAGGAGACCTGGCTCAATTCAACGGTGCTGATCGTTGGTTTGGGCGGACTGGGCAGCCCGGTAGCGATGTATCTGGCCGCAGCTGGTATTGGTCAGCTGGTGCTGGTGGACGGCGATGAGGTTGATCTGAGTAACCTGCAGCGGCAAATCGTTCATACTACCAAACGGATCGGGGAACCGAAGGTCGACTCAGCCCGTAAAGCGCTGTCGGCCCTGAACCCGGAAGTGCGCATCAAAACCCTCTATGAAACGCTGGATGAAGCGGCGCTGTTTCGCTTAGTGGCGACTGTGGATCTGGTGGTGGACTGCAGTGATAACTTTGGTACCCGTTTTGCCCTCAATCGTGCCTGCTTCAGGCATAAGAAACCGCTGGTATCCGGTGCTGCTATCCGGCTTGAAGGGCAGGTCGCCGTGTATGATCCACTGCAGGCAGATTCGCCCTGCTATCGATGCCTGTATAGTGAAGGCGATGAGGAGGCGCTGACCTGTTCCGAATCAGGGGTGCTGTCACCGCTGGTGGGTATCATCGGCGGCGTGCAGGCATTGGAGGCGCTCAAAGTGCTGGCCTCCGTGGGTCGCACGCTGGCTGGCAGGCTGCTGTTGCTGGATGCTTCAACCATGGAGTGGCGGGATATGAAACTGCGCAAGGACCCGGCCTGCCCGGTTTGCTCCGGGCATCAGGGTCCGGTCAGTTAAACAATCACGCCCCATAGCCTCATCAGGTAGATACCACTGCTCAACGTCAGCACTGAACCGAGAGTGGTCGCCAGAATAATGTTCGCAGCCAGCTCGGCGTTGCCTTTCATGGTTTTGGCCATAACAAAACTTGCTGCGGCTGTCGGGCAGCCAAACAGAACCATCAACAGGGTCAGATCCTGCCCCCGGAAACCCACTATATAAGCGGCGATGGTGAGTCCAATCGGCATCAGTATCAGCTTGTTGAATGTTGCCCAGAAGGCCTGACCCGAGGTGGTTTTGAGACTGTCCATATTCAGTGAAGCGCCGATGGTCAACAGTGCCAGTGGCAGGGGCATATTGGCAAAGTACTTGCCTGAACTCTGCACAATGCCGGGCAGCTCAATGTCCATGTAGGAAACGGGCAGCGCAAGGGCAACAGCAATAATCAGCGGGTTTCGGACCACTTCACGCAGGGCACCACTCAGTCGCCGTCCATCGGTGTTGTGATGGGGCAGTGTCAACGCCAGAATGGAGAGTACATTGAATAGCGGGATGACGATGGCCAGCAACAGGGATGCCTGTGCCAGACCTGAATCAGCATACAGGTTATAGCTGATGGCCAGTCCAATGATGCCGTAATTGCTGCGAAAGCTGCCCTGAATAAAGACACCGATATCCTCGGGTCGCTGAATAAAACGGCGGGCAGAAAACCACAGCGCTGCAAAAAAGATCAGGGTGCCAAACAGTACAAACAGTAACTGGTCCGGATTGAAAACGGCGTGAAAATCAGTGCGGGCAATTGACATGAAAACCAGTGTTGGCAGAGTGACTACAAATACCAGTTTGGATGCCGCCATCACAAAGGCATCATCAATGATTGAGGCGCGACGGAGAATAAATCCCAACACGACAATCACAAAAATCGGGGCAACAATATTGGCGGTGAAAAACACCGAATCCAGATAGAGATTCAAAATGGTGGCTCGTGTGAAGAAAAACGGTGAGTGGGTTCAGGGCTGCATTGAAACATAGCATGAGCCACTAAAGAAGGGGATTTTGTGCAACAGTCTGATCTGGGACGGCATTAAAAAGCCGCCCGCGAGACCGGAGCTGAACATGCTGCTGACGGGCGCGGGCAATGCCTTCACATACCAGGCTAGCAGGGACCCGGCGGGATGTGAGACACTGCCCTGGCATCACGGTATGCCCGGGCATACATGTGGCTCCGGCCTCTCCCGTGGTTAACAGCCTATGCACAACAACGCCGCACACGCGTTGATTCAGAGGGGTGGCTGTTGTCCACGGTGGACGGAAAAAGGCAGGGCGCCTTGTTGCAAGGTCTAACCCTGCCGGGGTTGCGAATCGTTCTCCTCTACATTGTTGCTGTTGCATTCGGTTCGTGTTGCCTCCTCAGCCACAGCGGAATATTGCTGTTTGTCAGCTGAAAACATGGGTTTATCCCAGAATAAGCGTGCATCCATTTCGACCAGTTCAGGGCTTACCAGAGGTTCAAATTCCATCTGATCAAGAATGTCTTGCTGCAATGAAACACCAGGCGCTATCTCGGTCAGCATCAGACCATCCTTTGTCAGTCTGAATACCGCGCGTTCAGTAATAAAGGTGACGCGCTGTCCGCGTTGCATGGCGTAGCGGCCATTAAAGGTGATCTGCTGAACCTGAGATTTGAATTTTTTCATCTGACCACTGTGCGTAATGCGCAACGACCCTGCATGAATATCTATCTGCTGTTTGCCTGAGGTGAACGTGCCGAGAAAATACAGATCGCGGGTGTTTTGGCTAATGTTGATAAAGCCTCCTGCCCCCGCCAGTTTGTTGCCAAATCGGCTGACATTGACGTGACCTTCCAGACTCGTTTCAGCTAACCCCAGAAAGGCCTGATCAAGGCCGCCGCCATCATAAAAATCGAACTGTGCCGGCTGATCGATAATGGATTCTGGGTTGCTGACAGCGCCAAAACTGAGTCCGCTGGCAGGTTGGCCGCCAATGCCCCCGGGCTCCACGGTAAGTGTCATGTCCGACAGGCGGTTTTCTTCAGAGGCAACCATGGCAACCATTTCAGGCATACCGATACCGAGATTGACGGTAGCACCCGCTTTAAGCTCCAGCAGGGCGCGCCGACCGATAACTTTTCGTGCGTCCAGAACGGTTGGCTCCGGGTTAGGCGCAGTACTGCGCAGCTCCCCGGTATAGGTCGGGTTATGCTGCTCGGCGAAGGTTTGCGGGTGGTCTTCGGGCGTTGCCACAATGACATGGTCCACCAGAATGCCGGGAATACGGATGCGATCCGCAGTGAGTGTATGTGCTTCCGTTCGGCGTTCTACCTGAACAAATACTTTGCCGCCGCTGTTATGAACAGCCTGTGCAATGGCGAGTGTTTCCAGAGGCAAGGCTTCTCTTTCCATGGATATATTGCCCTGCGCGTCTGCGGTGGTGCCGCGCAGCAGGGCTACATGCAGTGGTAGCGCGGGGTAGAACAGGTACTCTTTATCCGCGATCTGTATCAGCTCAACCCGTGGCTCGACCGTATTTGCATTGATGCGTCCGCCTTCAATGCGAGGGTCCACGAAGGTGTGCAAGCCGACATGGGTCAGGGTGCCGGGTTTGCCAGCGGCAATATCACGAAACATATGACAGATGACTCCCTGGGGCAGGTTGTAGGCTTCAATCTGGTTGCTCAGCGCCAGTTCGCCAAGTTTGGGTGCCAGCCCCCAATGACCGCCAATTACCCTTTTTACCAGGCCGGCGTGACCAAAGTGATTCAGGCCGCGGGTTTTGGCGTCACCCTGACCGGCGGCATAAAACAGTGTCAGGTTATTTGGAGCGCCGGTCTCAAGAAACCGCTGCTCAATCGCTTTGGCCAGCGCCTCAGCAAATCCAATACCGATAAAGCCACCGGTGGCGAGTGTAATGTTGTCTGGGATCAGTGCCGCCGCTTCTGCAGCGCTGATAAATTTATCTGCCATGTAGTGATCCTGCCGGAGACGTTTTTCTTGTTCTCTGGATGTATACAGCAAAGCTGAGGCCACTCTTAAATTCTCCAAATAAATCAATGGGATTTGTTGTGTGGCGAAAATATCATGCCGCTGCGCTGTCTTGTTTATAAGACAGTTCTATTGGCACTGTCTATTTTTCAAGACGATTGGGGCGGCAGCCTTTCAGTCGGAGGTAGAGGGTTGCGCGCGAGATGCCCAATAATTCGGCGGCTTCCGTTTTGTTGCCCTGGCAGCGGCGTATCGTACTGTGCAACGCCCTGCATTCGGCCTGTTGTCGGGTCGTGCGTAAACTCTCATCGTGCTGAGGGCCTGCATCTGGCAGGTCCTCCAGTGCGCCAAGGTCTTCCGGCTCAATGGTTTTGCCTTCAGTCAGTACGCAGCCCCGCTCGAGTCGGTTGTATAGCTCACGAATATTGCCCGGCCAGTGATACTGTTGCAGCCACTCTATTGCTGCGGAAGAGAGAGCAACGGCGGGTAACTGAGTGGTGCTCTGTATTTTGTTGAGAATATGTGCTGAAAGTTCTGGAATATCCCCCTTGCGCTCGCGCAGGGGAGGCAGGTGAATGGGTAAAACATTCAGTCGATAGTAGAGATCGGCACGAAACTGGTTGTTATCCACCATTTTTTTCAGATCGGTGGAGGTGGCTGCGATGACGCGCACATCAACTTTCTCCAGTCTGTTCGAGCCGAGTGCTTCAACTTCCCGTTCCTGCAAAACCCGGAGCAGTTTGGCCTGCACTGGCAGGGGCATGTCAGCAATTTCATCCAGAAACAGGGTGCCGCCGTGGGCCAGCTGTATTTTTCCTTTGCGGCCTTTGCGATCAGCACCGGTGTAGGCTCCCGGTGCCGTACCAAATAGCTCCGCCTCGGCTAAGGATTCCGGCAGCGCCGCCATATTGATGCCGACAAAGGGGCCGTGATCGCGGGGCGAGGCATGGTGAATCGCCTGTGCCAATAGTTCTTTACCGGTGCCGGTTTCGCCCAGTAATAACAGTGTTGTATCCAGCTGCGCTGCTCGTAATGCCTGCCGTTTCACCTGTTTGATGGGTGCTGACTGGCCAATCATGTCCTCAAGGGCATAGCGGGTCGAGCGGAGTATGTTCTCCTGCTCCAGTCGCTGGCGCAATAAAGCGAACTTGTCGAAAAGTGGTTGTAAATTGTCGATATCATCGTAAAAAACAAAGCCAATAGCGCCGATAACGTTCTGATGGTGATTTCGTATAGGCAGACGGGTGACCACGCACCAGAGATCGTTAATCTGCATCAGGTCGACAAAGCTGGGTTTGCCGCTTTGGACAACGCGAGGTAATTGAGTATTGGGCAGTACCTCTTCAACGTGTTTGCCGGTGTAATCAGTATTAGCATCCAGGCCGATAAGTGTGCGATACGCCGGGCTTAACCAAGTGATATGACTGTTTTCATCCACAGCGATAGAGACCTGGCAGAGCTGAGTCAGCAGGTCGAACAGTTCATTTTGTTTTGGCAGGTCGGTCAGGGAATTCATAATCTGTTTTGCAGTTGCACACAGATTAAACCTACGCCTAAATAAGACGATGTGCCAAGAAATTTATGGCTTTTTCTGGAAGTCCTGGGTTTGCTGGTATGCTTTTATGCTGCGACCGCTGTGCTTTAGCTTGCTGGTTTTTTCCTGCAGTGCGCGGCGGGCCTGGCTAAACAGGCTGACCAGTGCGTCATGGTCCTGTTTCAGCTGGTTTATGGAAGGCTGCAAGGCGTTAACGTCATCAGCGTCAAGCAGGTTGAAGGGCAGAGCCCGGATGGCCTGATCCTGTTGGCGTACCAGATTTTCCAGTTCAGGTAGCAGGTCAGGATCCTGAGTACTCAGTTTGGTGATAATCGACTGCTGAATATGGCTGACTACAGAATATTGTGTCAGCCACTGTTGGCGGGCAGAGGAGGTCTCAGGCATTGGGAGACTGGGTGTTGTGATGCTCTGCCGGGATCTGTTCCCAGCCCATTTTAATCTCAATCAGCAATTTGGCCACTTCGTCCAGCTTTTCCAGCGAAGATTCAATGTTTGCTTTCATTAGCGTCTCGTACATATAGGTGTAGAGGCGGTCCAGATTCTGCGCCACTTCGTTATTGTCCAGGTCAACCAGTGAGGCCTGTAAACCGCCAATGATACTGATGGCTTTACTGATACTGTTGCCTTTCAGTTCAGACTCATTATTGCTGATTGCGCCTTTGGCGGTGGCAATTCTTTCCAGTGCGCCGTTAAGCAGCATAGTAATCTGCTGGTGTGGCGTGGCATTGGCCAACGCAGAATTTAAACCAACAGATTTGTATTGGTTGAGGGCTCGGTTTGGGTTCATGAGTGGGCCTATAAATTAGTCTTTATTGCTGTAAGAACCAGGCAGAGTGGCCAGTGTTGACTGGAGCCAGTTGCCAGTTTGGTTCAGGCTGTATACCAGCGAATCCATTGCATTGTATTGCGCGTAAAGGCGTGCTTCGAGCTTTGTCATTCTATAGTCGAGTTTGTCACGTTCATCCACAATGCCGCTTAATTTGTCATTGATAGAGTCTGTTCGGCCATCAAATGTTCCATTAAAGGACAGGTAATTATCCATTAATGTGTCCAGTGCATTGGCGATGCCCTGGTCTTCATCGGAGAACAGTGTGGTGACGCCTGCATAATCATTATTAAGCGCGGTAGTGAGCTTGCTGTCATCGACTTGCAGTGTGCCATCGCTTTGGGTGGTGATACCCAGAGATGCCAGTGACGTATAGCTGCTGGCGCTGTTGTTAATAGGTGTGGTCAGGGCATTACGGATCTGACGTTCCAGGCCGCTCACCAAGGAGTCGCCAAACAGGATTGCTGAGCTTTGTGTGTCCGCATTGAAAGCGGTCTGCTCATTGATCATGGCGATTAATTCGTTGTAGCCATCTACCAGTGTTGTGATCTGGTTTTTAATGCTCGAGTTGTTCTGGCTGATGGTCAGGGTGATGGGTTCACCCGGGTTGGCTTCTTTGAGCGTAATGGTGGCATCGGGAATGACATCTTCAATGGTATTTGATGCGCTGGTAATGAGCTGCCCATCTACCATGAATTGAGCGTCTACGGCGGCAATGACTTCATCGAAGTTGGCAGTATCGCCACTGCCTGCGGTGTAATCGAAAATGCTTAAATCACCGGTCGTTGTGGTGGAGCTGATTGAGATTGCTTTGTCGGCACCGGTATCATCGGTTGTGAATACCAGCCGCTCGCTGCCGTTGACATTGATGATGGTGGCGGTGACGCCGATGTTGTCTTCAGCGTTATTAATGCTGTCGCGTATCAGTTGCAGGCTGCCTTTGTTGTCATCGTCAATGGTGACCGTAAATGTGCCGTTGCCATTAGAGAACTCAAGGGTGCCTGTGCTTTCAGCATAAGCATTCTGGCTGACCAGTTTATGGCCGCTTGCCAGATTGGTTATTTCCAGGCTGTAGCTTCCGGTTGCTGCATCGTTATCGGCTGTGAAACCGGCGATTGATGAGTCAGAGGAATTGGCTGTTCTGTTGCTGAATGTTTCAGCATCCATCAGGCCGCCAAGTTTGCTCTGAAAATCAGACAAGGCGCTTTTTAAAAGCCCAATCGCGGAAAGCTCGGCCTGAAGTGTGGCCTCTTTGCGGGAAAGCCGTGTCAGTGTTGGTTGGCTTTCAGCCTGAATAAGACCTGTGACAAGGCTGTTGATGTCGATGCCGGAGCCAAGCCCTGTTGAAGATACGCCTGCCATGATGAGTTACCTTTTTGGCTGTGGCGAGTACTACGCTTTCTCGCTGAACAGCAGGTTTTGCATTTGTTCTATATGTTGCGTGATTTTCAGGAAATCTGCACTCGGGATTTGCCGAATCAGCTGATCATTTGATTTATCGATCACGCGGATAACCGTTTCGCCTGCATCATCATCAACAGAGAAGTTCAATGTGCGCTGGAACTGTCCCATAAAGTCGTTGATGGCCGCGACTGTCTCCTGAATGGCTTCAGCGGTTTGCTGATTAATCTCTTTTACTGCTTCGGTGTCAACTTTAACAGGTTCCGGCTGCGGAGCTTTGGGTTCCGCTTTTTGTGCATCCTGAACGGGTTGCTGGGATTGAACAGGTTTCAGGGATGCCTGGCTGGAAACGGCTTGAATTTCACTGGACATCGTTTTACTCCTTTATGACTAAAACTAAAAAGGGCGGGCAAAGCCCGCCCTTTTTATTGGTCATGCTGCTCTATTACTGTAGCAGAGACAGTACGCTCTGAGGCAGAGTGTTCGCCTGTGCCAGCATTGCAGTACCGGCCTGCTGCAGAATCTGGTTACGCGTCAGGTTGGCAGTTTCAGCTGCGAAGTCTGCATCCTGAATTCGTGACCGTGCAGCAGAGACGTTCTCACTGATGCTGGACAGGTTGGAAATGGTGCTTTCCAGACGGTTCTGAACCGCACCCAGATCTGCACGCTGAGAAGCGATGAAGGCCAGGGCGTTGTCAATTACTGACAGTGCAGAGTTGGAATCAGCCTGAGTAGATACAGTGATATCTGCAACAGAAGACAGTGAAGAGTTCACTGATGCGCCTGTCAGAACTGTAGTGCCAGTGTCAGTGCTGACTACAAAGCTGGAGTTGGATTCAAAGGTCAGAGATCCGCCAACAACCAAGCTGTCAGTTGCAGTAGGTGTGCCGCCTGTTGGGCCAGTCAGTGTTACGCCAGCCACATCAAGGGTTTCTGCTGCGTCACCGCTGTGAACAAAATCCACAACATTGATGTCATCGCCGTTGGCGTTGGTCAGGGTGATAGATGCGCCGTCTGCCGCCAGCTCGGCAGAAATGCCGGTGGTTGCAGATACATCGTTAATGGCAGTTGCCAGAGCAGAGTAATCAGTGGTTGTGATTGCTGCAGAAATGGAAACTGCTGAGCCAACGGTGCCGCCGCTGTTGGAGCTGGACAGAGTAAAGGAAACTGTACCGGCCAGAGACAGACCGTCAATAAC
>ERZ1031170.36-NODE-36-length-19379-cov-6.564272_pt1 | contig 19379 bp, 18 predicted proteins | sample MGYA00518222_ERZ1031170 | MGnify/ENA primary metagenome ERZ1031170 (study PRJEB33718, sample SAMN03159772) | human skin metagenome | collected 2014-05-20 | study: EMG produced TPA metagenomics assembly of the PRJNA266117 data set (Human skin bacterial metagenome and... | reverse complement strand
ACCTTCAACACCCTGCAATCCCTGTTGCTTGGCCCAGCGGTTATTGCCATCCATGATGATAGCAATATGCCGGGGTGGCGGATTGCGTGATGCAGCTGACTTTTCTTCCGGGGCCATGTAGCGCAAATCCAATAGAGCCAGAGACTCTGCTACAGGATCAAATTTCCATCAGATCCTTTTCTTTCTGTTCCAGCAGTTTGTCAATTTCTGCCACAAATTTATCCGTCAGCTTCTGCACCTGATCTTCGCCGCGACGCAGATCGTCATCGGTGATCTCTTTTTCTTTATTCAGATCTTTCAGGTCAGAGTTAGCATCTCGACGAATATTACGGATCGCCACACGGCCATTTTCTGCTTCCTGACGCGCCTGACGGATGAAGCCCTTACGGGTTTCCTCAGTCAACGCCGGCATAGGCACACGAATATTGTCACCCGCTGTAGACGGGTTAAGCCCCAGATCAGACATCATGATGGCCTTTTCGATGACCGGCACCATCTGCTTTTCCCAAGGCACAATCGACAGCGTACGACCATCTTCAACAGCAATATTTGCAACCTGAGACAGCGGTACGTCTGAACCGTAATAACTGACATGCACACTTTCCAGAATGCTAGGATGGGCACGGCCAGTACGAATTTTTTTCAGGTTTTCTACCAGCGCATCAGCGCTTTTCTGCATGCGCTCGCCAGCATCCTGGACAATTTCATTTAGCATATTTTTCTCCAACCGTTTCACGCCAATCAATGAGTGTACCTTCATCACCACCCACCACCAGATTGGCCAGAGCACCTGGTTTATTCATATTAAAAACGCGAACCGGCATACTGTGATCCCGGGTCAGACAGATGGCGGTCAGGTCCATCACACCCAACTGCTGCTCCAGTACTTCGTCATAGCTCAGGTGGCGGTAACGAAGGGCTTCAGGATCTTTCACCGGATCAGCCGTGTACACACCGTCCACCTTCGTGGCCTTGAGTACCGCATCTGCTTCGATTTCGATACCGCGTAAACATGCCGCAGAATCGGTCGTAAAGAAAGGGTTACCAGTACCCGCAGCGAAGATAACAACATCACCCTGGTTCAGGTAACGCATTGCGTTGCGGCGGTCGTAGTGATCCACCACCCCACTCATAGGAATCGCAGACATAACACGGGTATTGATATTGCTGCGCTCCAGCGCATCACGCATGGCCAGCGCATTCATCACAGTCGCCAGCATACCCATATGGTCGCCCGTCACACGGTCCAGACCCGCCGCATTCAGGGCCGCGCCGCGAAACAGGTTACCACCACCAATAACCATCCCCACCTGAACACCGATACCGACCAGCTGACCGATCTCCAGTGCCATCCGATTCAGCACTTTTGAGTCGATGCCAAAGTTCTCATCGCCCATGAGCGCTTCACCACTCAGCTTGAGCAGAATACGGTTGTATTTGGATTGTTTATCAGAGGAAGGCATGGGTTGATCTCCGCAGCTAGGCAAACCAGGTGAGTTTAGCAGCATTCAAGTCGATTGCGCACACCTGTTGTATACGCAATCGCTTGAAATCGGACTAGGATCAGCCTTTCAGCTGGGCAGCCACTTCAGCAGCGAAGTCAACTTTCTCAACTTCGATACCTTCACCTACGGCAATACGGGTAAAGGACTGCACTGTTGCACCGGCATCTTTGGCGTACTGACCCACTTTCTGATCAGGGTTTTTAACATAAGGCTGTTCAACCAGGCTGTTTTCAGCCAGGAACTTGCTGATACGGCCCATCACCATTTTCTCAGCAATCTCAGCCGGTTTACCGGCCATATCAGGCTGCGCCAGAATGATCTCTTTTTCTTTCTCAACCACTTCAGCAGGCATGTCATCTTTATTAACAACCTGAGGGTTAACGGCCGTTACATGCATTGCGATATCACGGGCAACTTCAGACGTACCGCCATTCAGCGCAACGATAGCAGCCAGCTTGTTGTTGCTGTGAACATAAGCGTCAACCAGACCACCTTCAATCAGGAACAAACGGCGAACGCCGATGTTTTCACCGATTTTCTGAACCAGCGCTTCACGCACGTTGCTCATTTCACCGTCCATCAGGGCAGCGACATCAGTCTGTTTTTCAGCAAAGGCTTTTTCCAGCACAGTGTTCACGAAACCCAGGAAACCTTCATCACGGGCAGCAAAGTCAGTTTCAGAGTTAACTTCAACCGCTACCGCGTAGCTGTTGTCATCAGCAACCTTAACTGCAACCACACCTTCAGCAGCAGTACGGCCAGCTTTTTTAGCCGCTTTCATACCAGAGGCTTTACGCAGTTCTTCAATCGCTTTTTCGACGTCACCGCCAGCTTCCTGCAGTGCTTTTTTGCACTCCATCATGCCCAGACCAGTACGGTCGCGCAGGTCTTTAACCATTGCAGCAGAGATATTTGCCATGTTCTCTCACCCCATAGAGCGTTTCGGGTTAATCTTAAAAATTGAAAAAAGGGGAGCAATGCCCCCCTGATTTAGACAAGTCTGTCAGAGTGTTCTGACAAGCTGATTACTCAGCTGCAGCCTGAGACTCATCTACCTCTACGAATTCATTTTTGTTGCCAGCGTGAACAGCAGAACCTTCCAGGCACGCATCAGCAGCAGACTTAACATAGATCTGGATAGCACGCAGTGCATCGTCGTTACCCGGGATAACAACATCGATACCGTCTGGATCGCTGTTGGTATCAACCACACCGATAACCGGAATACCCAGTTTGTTAGCTTCGTTTACAGCGATACGCTCGTGGTCAACATCAATGACAAACAGCGCATCTGGCAGACCGCCCATCTCTTTGATACCACCGATGGAACGTTCCAATTTTTCCATTTCGCGCTGACGCATCAGTGCTTCTTTTTTGGTCAGCTTAGCGAAAGTACCATCCTGGCTTTCAGTTTCCAGGTCACGCAGACGACGGATAGACTGACGGATGGTTTTATAGTTGGTCAGCATACCACCCAACCAGCGGTGGTTCACGTAAGGCATACCTGCACGGGACGCTTCGTCTTTAACGATCTTGCTCGCAGCGCGCTTGGTACCAACAAACAGAATTTTGTTTTTGTTGGATGCCATATTCTGGATGCTGTCCAAAGCACCGTTCAGTGCTGGCAGGGTCTGTTCCAGGTTAATGATATGAATCTTGTTACGAGCACCGAAAATGAATTTGGACATTTTCGGGTTCCAGTAACGGGTCTGGTGACCGAAGTGAACACCTGCTTTCAGCAGGTCACGCATAGTAATTTTAGCCATGATATATCCTAAAAATTTGGGTTAAACCTCCATACACCCCAGCATCCAAACCCCGAGGGCACCCTGAATACTGTTTAGGTATATGTGTGTTTTAGTCGTCTGGCAGGCACTACAAACACTGACCGGCCAAAACGAGCGCGATTTTATACCACACCCGCAGCTAAAATTACAGCCTTTCCTCTGTACCTTTCGTTCATAGCGACTGGATTGGTACAATAGGTTTCTTATCGACTATTCCCAAGGAAATGCAGCCCCATGAGCATCACTATCAAGACCCCAGAAGAGATCGAAAAAATGCGCGTTGCCGGGCGTCTGGCCGCCGAGGTCCTGGAGATGATAGAACCTCATGTTCAACCGGGCATTACCACCGACCAGCTGAATCAAATCTGCCACGACTACATTGTGAATGAGCAGCAGGCGATTCCCGCGCCCCTGAATTACCACGGTTTTCCTAAATCGATCTGCACCTCTATCAATCAGGTGGTGTGCCACGGCATCCCCAATGACAAGCCCCTGAAAAGCGGCGACATCATCAACATCGACATCACTGTCATCAAGGATGGTTACCACGGCGATACCAGCAAAATGTTCTTTGTCGGCAAGGAGCTGCCACATGCCCGTCGCCTGGTGGATATCACGCTGGAATGCATGTACCGAGGCATCAGGCTGGTCAAACCCGGCACCCGACTGGGTGATATTGGGCACGCCATCCAGACCTACGCAGAGTCCCATCATTACAGCGTAGTCAGAGAATATTGTGGCCATGGTATTGGCAAAGAATTTCACGAAGATCCGCAGGTTTTGCACTATGGCAAACCCGGCACGGGTGTTGAGTTGCAGGAAGGTATGACCTTCACCATCGAACCGATGATCAACGCTGGCAAACGCCATGTAAAACTGTCCAAGCGTGACGGCTGGACCGTTGAAACCGCTGACCGCCGGCTCTCCGCCCAGTGGGAGCACACTGTTCTGGTAACAGCTGACGGTTATGAAGTCCTGACCCGACGCTCAGATGACACTATCCAATAAACCCCGGTAGCGGATCCACTATGTCAACAGTACTGCATCAGCAACTGGCCGAATCCCGGATCATCGACATAACCGAACTTGAGGCAGAACTCAGTGCTGCCCGCTCACCGGTTCCGGTTTTCAAGAAAGCCCTGGAAACCATTAACCACGAACTCGATGACCGCTTCCGGGCCGGAGAAGACATCCGCAAGCTGGTCTATGGTCGCGCCTGGGAGATGGATAACCTGATCCGCACGGCCTGGCAACAGTTTAACTGGCCAGAGGATAAAATCGCCCTGATTGCCGTCGGTGGCTATGGCCGGGGCGAGCTGCATCCGAAATCTGATATCGATCTGCTGTTGCTGCTGGACAATGATCTGGAAGCAGAGTCACTGCAGGATGCGATTGGCGGTTTTCTGACCCTGCTCTGGGACATCAAGCTGGATGTGGGCTCCAGCGTGCGCACACTGGATGAGTGTTATGAAGAAGCACGCTCAGACATTACCATCGCTACCAACCTGATTGAGTCACGCACCCTGAGCGGCAACGATCTGATGCACGAGCAGATCTACAACCGGGTCACCTCGGAAAACGCCTGGAGTGATCGTGAATTTTTCCTGGCCAAGCAGAAAGAACAAACCGGACGACACCAGAAAACCAATAACACCGAATACAATCTGGAACCGAACCTCAAAAACTCTCCCGGCGGTCTGCGCGACCTGCAAACCATTGGCTGGGTGGCGAAGCGTCACTTTGGTGCCAGCTTTATTCGGGATCTGGTGGAACACGACTTTGTCACCGAAAACGAACTGGATATTCTGAACAAGGGCGAACTCTATCTCTGGAGTGTGCGCTACGCGCTGCACATGCTGAGCGGCCGCAAAGAAGATCGTCTGCTGTTTGACCACCAGCGCAGTCTGGCAGAGTTTTTCGGCTATACAGACACCCAAGGCTCACTGGCTGTAGAACAGTTCATGAGCAAGTATTACCGCATTGCCATCACCCTGTCTGAATTTAACGATATGCTGTTACAGCATTTCGATGAAGCGATTCTCCGTGCCGATGAAACCCAGGTCATCACACCACTTAACAGCCGTTTTCAGATTCACAACGGCTACCTGGAAGTCACTTACCCGAGCGTATTTGAGCACCACCCCTTTGCCCTGATGGAAGCCTTTGTTCTGCTGGCGCAAAACCCTCAGCTTCAGGGAGTACGCGCCTCAACCATCCGTTTAATCCGTGACAATCGCCACCGGGTTGATGAAGAGTTCCGCGATGACATTCGCAATACCAGCCTGTTTATGGAACTGATGCGTTCTCCAGAGGGCGTGTCTACAGAGCTTCGCCGCATGACCCGCTACGGCATTCTGGGACTTTATCTGCCCGCATTCGGTCGCATCATCGGCCAGATGCAGCATGACCTGTTCCATATCTATACCGTGGATGCGCATACGCTGAAAGTAATTCAAAACTGCCGCAAACTCCGGCACAAAGAGTACCGCGAAGCATTCCCCATCGCCCACCGAATCGTTAACCAACTCCCGAAGATCGAGCTGCTCTATATTGCCGCACTGTTTCACGACATCGCCAAAGGGCGTGGCGGTGATCATTCGGAGCTGGGCGCAGAAGATGCGCAACAGTTTTGCGAGCACCATCACCTGGGCAAATGGGACAGCCACCTTGTGGCCTGGCTGGTACAGAACCACCTGTTGATGTCCATGACAGCCCAGCGCAAGGACATTTCTGATCCGGATGTCATTCACACCTTCGCCAGCCAGGTACGGGATGTACTGCACCTTGATTACCTGTACGTCCTGACGATTGCAGACATCAATGCCACCAACGAAAGCCTCTGGAACAGCTGGCGCGCTACCCTGATGCGCAAACTCTACACCGAAACCAAACGCGCCCTGCGCCGCGGATTGGAAAATCCGGTCAACAAAGAGGACCGGATCGAACAGATTCAGGATGAAGCCCTGTTCCTGCTCAAGCGTCAGGGCCTGAATGCTCTTGAAGTCAAACGTTTCTGGGACACCATTGGTGACGACTACTTCCTGCGCGAGACAGCACAGAGTATTGCCGAACATACCCAGGCGATTCTTGAACACAACTCCGCAGATCTGCCGCTGGTCATGATCCGGCATACCTCACACCGCCTGTTTGAAGGGGCCACTGAGATTTTTATCTACAGCCGCGATATTCAAAACCTGTTTGCGGCGACCGTATCAACAATGGATCAGCTGCACCTGAACATTCAGGATGCTCGCATCATTGTCACCGATGACGGTCATGCCCTGAATACCTACACGGTACTGACGGACGAGAACACACCGCTGTCAGAAAATCCGGATCAGCTCAACGAAATAAAACAGCGCCTGATTGATGAACTGGATGACCCGGATGACTATCCGGACATTATCCAGCGCCGTGTTCCGCGTCAGATGAAGCTCTTTGCCACCCCCACCAAGGTGTATCTGAGCAACGACCCGGTGCTGCAGCAAACCGTTATCGAGGTAGTCACGCCTGACCGACCCGGACTGCTGGCACGCATTGGACGCATTTTCTCGATACACAACATTTCCGTGCGCAAAGCCCGTATCTCCAGCGTGGGCGAGAAAGTAGAAGACTTCTTCTTTATTACCGATGCCATGGGATTACCCATTGCTGATCCACACCTCTGCCAGATGCTGCAACAGGAGATCTGTCAGCAACTGGACGAGAACATTCAACACGAAAAGGATCAATAACGCTTATGAAACCGGATACCCGTACAGAAATAGAAGCTGCCGTTTTCAGACGCCTGCTGGACCATCTGGACCAGCACAAAGAGGTCCAGAACATCGACCTTATGAACCTGGCCAGCTTTTGCCGCAACTGCCTGAGCAAATGGTACAAGGCAGAAGCTGAAGCACGTGGCGAAAGCCTGGATTATGAAGCAGCACGCGAGCTGATCTACGGCGAGCCCTATGCTGACTGGAAAGAAAAATATCAGGCTGAAGCCAGCCCTGAACAGCTGGCAGCCTTTAATCAGAAAAACAAAGCTTAGTTCTTGACCACCCAGGCACGCTGCACCTGATTCAGGTCAACTTCCAGAATCGTGGCGTAAGTATCATCCTGCACCGGGTAGGTTTTGACTACCCGGGCACCCCGGACAATACCTGCCACCGCAGTTTTGAACTCATCATTCTGCACCACCATATCCTGCACGGTGGTCGTACCATACAGGTACTGCCCATGCACCACGCCGGCCAACTCCTGATAGGCACGCAACTTAGAGGCACGCATCGCCATCAGCATTTTTTGCTGCTGAGTTTCACCGGGCTGCAGACTGATAGGCGCATAGCCGGTTGCCTGTACCCAGTTGGGTTCGGAGGGTGCTGCCGACTCCGGCGCAAAATTCACATCCGGCAGAGCTTCGGCCACATCCACAACCGATTGCGTAATGGTTTCACACCCCGCCAGCAACAGCACCAGACATGAAAGCAGAGACAAGCGCTGCCAACGTTTAATAACTACCTTGATCATTGCGCTGAATACCCCGGGCCATTTTCAACAATCAATCCTTTTTGCTGCGCCTGAACCGGATCATAACCCGGCAGATCACCTTCCAGCCGCGCATTGCTGACATGGGTCTGACCTGATGCCAGCACCTGACGCGTGGTGGTATCCAGCAAACGCGCATTAAACACAACCCCATCCGGGTGTTGCGCATAGGTACCTGTCAGCACAAAGTAGATCTTGAACTGCTGTCGCAGCCCGGACAGGTTCCGCCGGGAAAGAGGCTCTTTACTGGTGGTAACCAGACTCACGGCCCGATAGTCCACCAGGTTATACCCCCGCTGCTGCAGCTGATAAACAAAGCTGTCCGCCAGGCGCTCGCCCATCGGGCCGGATTCACTGGTTTGCAGCAGATTTACAAAGGGAATGACCGCCACCGGCAGGCGTTTGATATTGTGCTCTTCAAAGCCCTGCGCCAACTGAACGGCCATTTCAGCCACTGCCTGACTGATAAAATCAGTGCCAGAGCCTGCGCCAGGCACTTCACTCAGACTGGCGGCAGGCGCTGACTGAGCATCTGCTTCTCTCAGCTGAGCCGCTGCAGATTCACTGATACTTTCTACATGCACACTGACAGGTTGCTGCTGTGAAGACTGTTGCAGACAACCGCCCAGTAGCAAAGTAATAAACGTGGTAAGCAACCGTTTTTTCATAGCATATCCGGCCTCAGAATCTGCCCGCCAATCTAACATAATAAAAAGCCATGAGGGAATCACGATGGCCCTGCAGTAATGCGGCATTTACAAAAGCCCGCCAATTGCATAGTGTTCAGAATAGTTTTTTCGGCCATAGAACGCACATGTTGAATCCTGTCCGCATCACCTTTGCTTTTTTAACGGGTTGTTTTCTGTCCCTGACGGCACACGCACTGACGCTTGAAGCGGAAGGTCGGGCCCCGATTATTGACCAGGACATCGTCAGCGCCCGGCAGGCTGCCATTGAAGATGCAAGCCAGCAAGCCGCTATGCAGGCTGCCGTCTATGTTTCCAGCGAACAAGTCATTCGGGATGGCATCCTTGAAATTGACAATATGCAGGTCAAAACCCTGGGCCGCGTCAGCAATATAGAACTGCTGGATGAACGCGTGGAAGGCACCTTCCTGAAAGTCATAATCCGGGCAGAGGTAGACAGCAACCCCGGCTGCAGCAACGGTCAGCCAAGCAGCTACCGCACAACGGTCGCTTTGACCGGATTTCCGTTCCAGCACCCACAGCAGGCCGGTCTTGGCAAACTGGACGACATGCCCAGCGCACTGCCCGCCCGGCTCCAGCGACTGATCAACGCACAAAGCTCCCAGCATGCAATCAATGCCACCCATATCACTTTTATTCAATCACCTCAGGCAGGCTTGGTTACCGCTATCGATACAGATCGCCTTGCCAGTCTGCAGCATCAGTTAAATGCCCCCAGCCTGAACTTTGTCGTCAGCGGTGTGATCAGCGACCTGTCGATGCTAGATCCGCGCACACTCAGTGAAGACAACTACTTTATCGACCTTTACAACCGGCTTGATTACAAAAGCCGCAAGCACCTGCGTAACTTCCAACTTAACCTGTTCATTCACGATGCCTTCAATGGCGCTCTGATCTGGCAACACAGCTTTCAGACCGCCGGTCTGTGGAACCTGCCAGAAAATGCCAAAGTAGGATTTGATAATCAGGGGTTTTTGCAACAGGAGTATGGCCGCAAAGTCGAGCAGTTACTGACTCAGGCTGCGACCGAAATTTCCAAAGCGATTCAATGCCAGCCTTTTAAGGCTCGCATTGTCGAAGCCGAAGGCAATACAATCTGGCTCTCTGCCGGGCAGGCCGAAGGGGTCAAGATTGGAGACCGGTTAACCGTCTACCGACAGGACAGCCGTTTTTTCGCAGGCACGACCCAACAACGGATAACCAGTACAAAACAAAACCTGACTATCCGCCAGGTTAATCCAGATTCCGCCATGGGCGTGATCAGTGGCGATGTACGCCAACACAACATTCGACCGGGCGATCTGGCAATCGCCGATTAAACATAAAAACAGGGAGCAATCATGTCTAAATCACTGGCGTTTCTAGCTTCGCTTTTACTCAGCAACTATGGCCAGGCGACGCCGAGCCAGATTGAAGACTGGACACTGATGAGCGCAGAGAATGGTGACCGGCTGGCAATTACCCGTCAGGCCGATAGCACACATATGCTGGTCTATCGCTGCTTTAAAGAGGGCCAGCAGGGCTGCGCCTTTATTTTGCAACCCGAACTCCGCTGTAATCACGGCAAGAGCTACCCGACCTTCGTTACCAATGGACGCCACAGTCAGTTAATCAATGCGATTTGCGCCCAAAAAGGCGATGCTTACAACCTCGTCATGAAAGACTATAAGACCATGCAAAAACTGGTATTGGGCGGCAACTATATTGGTATTTCTATCCCGCTATCTGAAGGCCATTTCAGACAGGTACGCCTGCCAGTCAAAGGGGCACTGGAGGCATTCAAGGCGGTATCTCCCTAAACCGCTTGGCATCCGACATAGTCGGATTTATTGCCCCCATATGTTAAGCGATCCAGTAACACATATGGGGGGCACTGAAGATGCATACTCAGTCCGGGTTATTGACTGGTCAGCTTAGTCCTCAAAACACCTTATACCCAGGGACAACCTGCACCTCACCCTCTAATTACACAGACGACACCTACGCAGATTTAATGCAGCAGTGGCATTCACCAGCACTCACCAGAAACTCTCTAAAACAATAAAAAATATCCTTAACAAGGGAACATTACTCCGCTATCGGGTTCAGAGACCCACAGCCTTTGCGGCTTAAAACCTAACCCAAGCAGGGTAAGATAACCCAGACAAAAATGGATTTTTGAGGACACCAGCAGGCACCCTTTTGATTTTACTATCATCATCCAGATCAATTGCTTATCGCACTGTACTACTGACCTCATTACTTTTTTTACTGGCGAGCTTTCTCTCCTATCAGTCAGGATTCGATCTATGGCTGGCCAGCAATATTTATGAATTTGAAGGCGGTAACGGCGGACACTTCCCCTGGGTACAGAATTACTGGCTTTATAACGTGCTGCATGAAGACGGCAGATGGCTGGTAAAACGAATGTTTTTTCTCACGGTTGCTCTCTTTATAGCGAGCCTCTGCTTTGAACGGCTGAAACCTTACAGAAGCAGTTTTCTATTCATCATCCTTGCGACGCTGGTCTCCTGTTCAACGATCGCAACCTTTAAACATCTCACAACCCTGCCGTGTCCATTTAGTATGCAGACCTTTGGTGGAAACAGGGAATGGATAGATTACTGGCAGCTTTTCTCTCCGGATCAACCCATCGGCCAATGCTTCCCCGCTGGCCACTCCTCTGGCGGCTATGCCTGGCTTGCAATTGCCTTTTTAGCTCCTAAGGACAGTCGGCAGAGATATCTTTTTCTGCTCCCGGGTATTCTGCTGGGACTCGCGTTTGGCATCGCTCAACAATTAAGAGGCAGCCATTTCTTGTCACATGATCTAGCCACAATAGCCTGTTGCTGGTTTATTTCCGGCACGATTTATCATCTTATGAAGCCGACCTGGCAAACAACAATGCGCCTGAAAAAACGGACACTTCAAGAATGACAAACTTAAATAGTCAGCCAGGCTGTAGGCTAACCAGTAAGGCGTTGGCAACATGCCATCAAGGGAAGAAAAAACACCTGACCTTGAGCGCATTAATGAGATCACTTTTAATCACCCTGACCTTGATAATTATTTAGCTCTGGATGGTTCAGCATGCTGTTTTTAACCAATCAATATCGTGTCATTGCTATCTGCTGCCTGATTTATACAGCAGTCTACAACGTCCCGTTCTTTACACGTTTTTATGAAGCCAATCTGCAAAGCATTACCATGCTTGCTTCAGGCTTTGTCTTTATCTGGGCGCTGCATTTTTTCCTTTTCTCTCTACTGGCGAGTCGCATTTCAACTAAGTCTTTGTTGGCTATCGGTTTTCTTATCAGCGCGTCGAGCAGTTACTTTTCTCAGATGTATGGCGTGGTAATTAACACCGATATGCTGCAAAACACGCTGCAAACGGACTCGGCGGAAGCGCGTGGTTTGATGAGCGGGACACTGCTGGCAGCTCTCCTGCTGGGGGGACTTTTACCGGCCATCGTGATCCTGCGGCTACCAGTACCTATACAATCATTCAAGCGAGAGCTCATCGCTAAAGTAACGTCCCTTGTGATAGCCGTTATCTTGATCGCAGCGGCGATACTTCCCCTGTCCGCTCAATACACTACTTTTTTCCGTGAATATAAGTCGGTTCGTTATTTCGCCACACCGATCACACCCATTTATTCTGTGGTAAAACTCACTAATACCGAACTTAAATCCCGGTTCGGCGAGCCAGTGGTACTGAAAAGAACGGTCGCTGATGACAAAATACTGGCAGAGTTGGAGGATGGCTCTGAACTGATTGTCATGATTGTGGGCGAAACAGTCAGAGCCGACCATTTAGGTCTTAATGGCTATGAACGCCAAACCACCCCACGCCTTTCAGCGACCGAGGACCTTGTCACTTTCACCCAATTCACCAGTTGTGGCACCTCCACTGCCGTCTCAGTCCCCTGTATGTTTTCGCCATTCGGGCGGAAGAGTTTTGCTGATGATTCGATTTATCGTGCAGAAAACATTCTGGACGTACTTGCCCGCAGAGGCGTTGCTGTACTCTGGCGAGACAACAACTCCTCTTCTAAAGGCGTCGCTGACCGTGTCGAATATCAATCATTTAAAAGCCCGGAACTGAATACAGTCTGCGATCCTGAGTGCCGTGATCACGGCATGCTGGTTGGATTGGAGGATTACATCGCCGCACATCCTGGTCAGGATATTTTTATTGTGCTTCACGCCATGGGCAGCCACGGGCCTGAGTATTACAAACGCTACCCTGAGTCATACGGCCAGTTCCAACCGACCTGCCAAACCAATCATCTGAGCCAATGTTCAACTGAGGCACTGCGCAACAGTTATGACAACACGATTTTGTACACTGACAGTTTTATTGCAGATACCATTGAATTTCTGAAGCGTTACCCGACACATGAGACTGCGCTGCTCTATGTGAGCGATCATGGAGAATCGTTGGGTGAAAACAGCGTCTATCTGCATGGCATGCCCTACGATTTTGCCCCCGAAGCGCAAAAACATGTTGCAGCCATGGCCTGGTTACCCGAGCATTCCGACTTCGACTTGGAGAAAACACGTGCAGCTGCTGACCAGCCATTCAGCCACGACAATCTCTATTGCTCATTACTCAATGCATTTGAAGTGGGTACTGAGATGTGCAATGACAGTTCACCCATTCTGATTCTGGAAGCCGATCACTGAAGTCGAACCACACGATGAGTAGTTACAGCAGAAGAATTGTCACGAAAATCGGATACGGCGCCTGAGCAGGCACCGTATCCATCTGTAACGAAAGAGCTAAAGAGTCTTATTTGGCGCGTTGCCCAATAATATTGATCTCAACACGACGGTTAGCCGCCCGGCCACTGGCAGTGTCATTGCTGGCAACCGGGTAACGCTCACCAAAACCGCGCGTATTGACCCGCAGCTGCTCGACACCGGACGCTACCAGATAACCACCCACCTGACTGGCTCGGCGTTCAGACAACTTCTGGTTGTATTCAAAGGAGCCACTGCTATCAGTGAATCCATCCACGGTCAGCTCAGTCTGGTTGAATTTGAGCAACACCTTCACCACCGAATCCAATACCGGATAAAAACTTTGCGCGATCTGATCAGAGTTCAGCGCAAAGGTGATATTGCCCGGCATAATCAGGCGAATACTGTCGCCAATCCGCTCGACCTGCACACCGGTGTTTTGCAACTCCTGACGCAACAGCGCTTCCTGCTGGTCCATGTTGTAACCGATGCCACCACCTACAGCACCGCCGACAAGCGCGCCAATCACCGCTCCCTTGCCCCGGTCTTTTTTGCTGGAAACCGCCGCACCCAACACAGCACCTGCGGCTGCACCAATACCGGAGCCCTTGGCAGTATTACTGACTTTTTCTTCACCCGAATAGGGATCCAGTGTGGTACAGGCACTGAGCAAACATACCGCTGCCCCCACTCCAATGAGTTTTTTCATTTTGTTCTCTCCCGTGATCTATCCCTAACGTGACTCTGACTCCAGAGTATCCACAGAGGTTCATTAAGCCAGACTGAATAAGGTCTCAAAAGCATAACATGTCACATATTGATAAATTATTGCCCTAATCGCGCTAGTCAGTACAGGTAAACACCGATAAAATGGCCAGTCTAATTTTTTGCCGTTTTATTAAAGTGATTGTGTTTTCGATTTACTGTGGCAGTCACTTAGCTCTATCCACCCGAGGAGATTCCTTTGTCCCAGCTACCAGTCATTGTCGGTTTTGGTGGTATCAATCCCGCTGGACGCGCCTCTTTTCACCAGGCTTACAAACGCCTGATTCTGGATACGCTGGATGCACAACAACGGCAGGAAACCCTGTGCGACCTCGCTACACTGATGGGGCTGGACAACAATCCAGAGACCATTGCTGATCATGAAGCACGCATTCTCTCAGGCACGCTGATCCGTCAAATTGAGTCTGACTGGTTTGATGTTGATCACGTGCTCTTTAACAAGCAGGTTACCGCTGACTTTGGCGCCGACCCGGTACAATTCCGGCTGCGCAAACGCCAGATGCCTCTGCGTATTCCCGCCAACTGGACAGTCACCGAATCCAGCCCCGGCTATTGTGATGTAGAAGTCTACGGCCAGCTCGATATGATTCTGCCGGACAGCAAACCGGCGCAGGTTCAGTCTGCCGGTATGCTACCTACCGGCTTCAAGCCCGGTACGCTGTATCAGTCGCGTAACCATCCGCGCAACCTGCAGATGACCGTCTATGCGGCATCCGATGCACTCTATTCAACAGGTTTAACCGTTGAACAGCTGACCGGAAAAATCAGACCGGACCAGATTGCGGTCTATGCCAGCAACTCGATTGGGCAGCTGGATGATCTAGGCTTCGGCGGATTGACCAAATTTCCGGCGCTGGGCAAGCGCACGACGTCAAAACAGATGCCTTTGGGTTATGCCCAGATGCCGGCTGACTTTATCAATGCCTATATTCTGGGCAATGTGGGCGCGACCGGCGGTTCACTGGGCGCCTGCGCGACCTTCCTCTACAACCTGAAACAGGGGGTTGAGGACATCCGCAGCGGCAGACGCAAACTGGTGCTGGTTGGCGGCAGCGATGCACCGGTCACCGAAGAGATCATTGAAGGTTTCCGCGCCATGGGCGCCCTGGCTGAAGACAAAGACCTTCTGGCCCTGAACGAAACTGATGCTCTGCAAGCCTCGCACTATCGTTCGGCCTGCCGCCCGTTTGGTAATAACTGTGGTTTCACCATCGGTGAGAGCAGCCAGTTTGTGGTACTGATGAGTGATGATCTGGCCATTGAACTGGGGGCCGATATTCATGGCGCAGTACCCGAGGTATTCGTGAATGCTGACGGCCATAAAAAGTCGATCTCGGCGCCCGGTGTCGGCAACTACATCACCCTTGGCCGTGCCGCCTCACTGGTGCGCAACATGCTGGGGGATGAAGCCCTGAAGCAACGCAGTTATGTCCAGGCCCACGGCACCAGCACACCGCAAAACCGTGTCACTGAATCCCATGTGATCAACGAAACCGCCCGGGCATTTGGCATTTCCCAGTGGCCTGTTGCCGCCATCAAATGCTTTATCGGCCACTCTCAGGGTACAGCGGGCGGCGATCAGCTCACCAGTTCACTGGGAACCTGGCAATATGGTTACATCCCGGGCATCCTGACGACCCCGGAATTCGCTGCTGACGTATATCAGTCAAACCTGCTCTTGAGTAACCAGCATCTTGAGGTCGGCAGCCAGTCGATTGACGCCGTGTTGCTGAATTCGAAAGGTTTTGGTGGCAACAACGCATCGGCTCCGGTCCTGGCCCCTCATGTCACAGAAAAACTGCTGGCAAAGCGGTATACCCAGTCGCAACTGTCTGATTATGCCAAACGCCGGGAAGCCGTGCGCGCCTCGGCACATGACTACAACATGGCCAGCCTGAAAGGCGATCCGCGCCCGATCTATCGCTATGACTACAATGTTCTGCAAGGCGAGGATTTGACTATCACGGAGCATGAGATCAGACTGCCGGGCTATAACCAGAGTGTGCCGCTGGACACGTCAAATCCCTTTGAGGACCTCTGCTAGTCTCAATTTCACAAGGAGTTTAGGGTGTATAAAGCAATCTTCATTACTCTGGTCACCACGCTGGTGGCAGGATGTTCAGGTTTCAGCGACCTGCTGCACACTCCGGAAGAAAATTTCTACGCCATCGACAGTGAGAACAAGTTCTATTGCAAAGGCAGCAGTTCAAACTGCATGGATATCACCAAAATCGTGTCAGCGCGCAGCATGCTCTCGCCTATAGAGGATGCTTACCAGCAAAAGATCACAGGCCCTAATTATCCGGTGACCCTGATTCAGGTACTGCTGTACCCGCAAGACGGCGCGTATGAGGGACAACCCGTGGGTCGTGAAGGGCGTTTCTATCAGATACCAAAAACAGCCCGCACTGACCTGGTGTGGGGCGTCCTGTCCGACATCGTTAACCACCACACCAACTCCCCTGGCAGCTGAGCGTCAGATAGTCCCAAACACCGTTTGTGCTGTTAGGGTTGTTGTTGCAGCAACCTGTTCGATTGAACACTCGCGCAGCTCAGCCATGGTCTCAGCCACCTGCCTGACTCTTTCAGGCATGTTGCGCTGCCCCTGAAACCCCTGCAGCGGCATATCCGGCGCATCGGTTTCCAGCACAAAACTTTCCAGCGGCAACTGCTTGATCAGCGTTCTCAGGCGATTGGCTCTGGGATAGGTGATGCCTCCTCCGATACCCAGACGAAACCCCTGCTGCAAATACTGCTCAGCCTGTTGCTGGCTGCCGGAGAACGCATGCACAATGCCTCCTCGTGGCAAAGCATGCTGACGCAATTGCTGCAGCATCTGGTCATGGGCCTTGCGAACGTGCAGTATCACCGGCAGCTTAAACTGGTCAGCGAACGCTAACTGTGGCAGCAGATAGTCCAGCTGATGCTGCAGGTCAGCCTGCGGCAGAAACAGGTCCAGACCGATCTCCCCCACTGCGACAACCGCTTCGCTTGCCAGCAACCGTTCAAGGACAATCAGGTCCTTTGGTTTGTGCTGATCCAGAAAGCAGGGATGCAAACCCAAGGCAGGATGCAAACCTGAATATTGTCGACACAACTCAAGCAACATGCGCCAGCGATCCGCTGTGACACCGGGCACAACAATATGCTCAACGCCCATCGCGGCGGCATGCTGTAACAGCGTTTCCCGATCCGCATCAAAGGCCGAAAAATCAAGGTGGCAATGGCTGTCAATTAATCGCAAGGTCATGCTTCAAGCCTAAATCGGACAGGCAGATCAGACAAATAAAAAACCGTGCTTTAATGCACGGTTTTTTGGGTTTTAGTTAGTGTTCACGGGTCGCCCTGAAAGCGACATCCGGCCAGCGCTCCTGCGCCAGACTGAGGTTAACCCGGGTGGGCGCCAGATAGGTGAGCAATCCACTGCCGTCAATGGCCAGATTGTCGTGGTTTTTGCGCTGAAACTCCGTCAGCATTTTGTTATCTGAGCACTCAACCCAGCGCGCTGTCTGCACGCTGATCGCCTCATAGACGCAATCCACCTTGTATTCATCTTTAAGACGATAGACCACCACATCGAACTGCAGCTGACCCACTGCACCCAACACCAGATCATTGTTTTTCAGCGGCTGGAACAGCTGTACCGCGCCCTCTTCCGAAAGTTGCTGCAACCCCTTCTGCAACTGCTTCATCTTGAGTGGATCGGTTGGGCGCACACGGCGGAACATCTCCGGCGCAAAGTGAGGAATACCCGTGAATTTCAGGTCTTCACCGGCGGTAAACGTATCGCCAATCTGGATCGTACCGTGGTTGTGCAAACCGATTATATCCCCCGACCAGGCTTCTTCTACATTTTCCCGGTCACCCGCGATAAAGGTTACCGCATCCGAAATTTTCACATCCTTGTTAATGCGGGTATGGCGCATCTTCATGCCACGGCTGTATTTACCGGAGCAGATCCGCATAAAAGCCACCCGGTCACGGTGTTTAGGATCCATATTTGCCTGGATTTTGAATACAAAGCCGGAAAAGGTCTCTTCTTCAGGCTCAACCGGACGGCTCAGCGTTTGACGCGTCAGGGGGGCTGGCGCCCACTGCACAAAGTCATTCAGCATCTCGCGCACACCAAAGTTGGAAAGCGCCGTACCAAAATACACGGGCGTTAATTCACCCGCCAGGAAGGCATCCTGATCCCACTCATGGGTGGCGCCACGCACCAGTTCGATCTCTTCCAGAAAGGTCTCATACTCCTCGCCTAAAAGTGCTTTTGCCTCTTCGGAGTCCAGACCCTGAATGCGCAGATCGTCCGGAATGGTATGCCCTTTACCCGGCTGAAACAGATAAATCGTGTCGGTATACAGGTTATAAACACCTTTGAACAACTGCCCCATGCCAATTGGCCAGGTCACCGGCGCTGCAGCAATTTTGAGCACCTCTTCAATTTCATCCAGCAGCTCAATTGGATCGCGGATATCACGATCCATTTTGTTCACAAAGGAAAAAATCGGCGTATCGCGCAGACGACAAACCTCCATCAGTTTGATGGTCCGCTCCTCGACGCCCTTGGCACCGTCCACCACCATCAAGGCGGAATCCACAGCCGTCAGTGTACGGTAGGTGTCTTCAGAGAAATCTTCGTGCCCCGGTGTGTCCAGCAGGTTAACGACTTTACCGTTGTACGGAAACTGCATAACGGAAGAGGTGATCGAAATCCCACGCTCCTGCTCCATGGTCATCCAGTCAGAGGTCGCATGACGATCACTTTTTTTCCCTTTGACGGTGCCTGCCTGCTGAATCAACTGTCCAAACAACAACAATTTTTCGGTAATGGTGGTTTTACCGGCATCCGGGTGAGAGATGATTGCGAACGTGCGCCGGGTGGCCACTTCTTTCTGAAGTGCAGCTTGAGACATATCTATTCAACTTGAGTTAGGCAGAGAACACACCAGCAAATTTCACTGGCGAGGAAAAATTTGGCGCTTATTTTCCCTGATACCGGCCATGCAATCAATTAAACCCACGGCAAAGACAAAAAAGGCAGCCTGTTGGCTGCCTTAACACCTGATTCTCACCTATTACTCGGAGAGATCCTCTTCGTCGGCAGACTCTTCGCAGTCAGGTGTCAGTAGACGATTGTTGTACTCATCGAGCACACCGGCTAACCCATTCAGGAGGAAAACCTGCACTGCGCATCATGCGCTGAACTGCATCCTTCCGGGGTACTTCAAAATCCCTTTACTTGCCCGGGGTATCTAAACAGAGCTATTTACCAGCAACCGTTACTGCCGCCTTATACCTGTCTCTTATACACATCTGACGCTGCCGACGAGCGATCTAGTGTA
>ERZ1031170.30-NODE-30-length-20914-cov-6.473752_pt1 | contig 20914 bp, 20 predicted proteins | sample MGYA00518222_ERZ1031170 | MGnify/ENA primary metagenome ERZ1031170 (study PRJEB33718, sample SAMN03159772) | human skin metagenome | collected 2014-05-20 | study: EMG produced TPA metagenomics assembly of the PRJNA266117 data set (Human skin bacterial metagenome and... | reverse complement strand
GATGTAGAGAGGTCTCGTGGGCTCGGAGATGTGTATAAGAGACAGGGGCTGGCGCTGGACTTTCTGAACAGCAGCGGTGGTGTTGCCTTGCTACCCACAGAAACCCTTCGTCATTGTCCTGCTCTCTATCCGGTTGAAGGCGTGCCGCCGGTAGAACGCAATATCTTTGCCAGTTGGCTCGAAACTAATCCGGCTGTTGAAGATTGCAGTGCTGCAATTGAGCAACTGCAGTCAGGTTTCAGCGAGGGGGCCGACGTTTAACGCCCCGGCTGGCAATGGCCTGCGTCGGGTCATCTGGCCAGTCGTGTTTGGGGTATCGCCCTTTAAGGTCTTTTTTGACCTCGGCATAGGTTTTTTCCCAGAAACTGGCCAGGTCCATGGTGATCTGTACGGGTCTGCGCGCGGGTGATAAAAGGTGCAACTTCAGCCGAGTGCCATAGCCGATGTGTGGCGTATTTTGCCAGCCGAACAGTTCCTGCAACTTTGCCGCTAACACCGGTGGTGTTTCTGAATAATCGATTGCTGCGCGACTGCCTGACGGCAAGCGGATATGGGAGGGCGCCAGTTGCTCCAGTTGCTGCTGTTGCGCCCAGGGTAACAGTGCATGTAATGCGCTGGTCAGAGTCTGCTCCGGTATCTGTTCAAAACGCCGTTGCCCCTCCAGAAAAGGTAATAGCCAGTGCTCGAGAGATGCCAGTAAACCGGTATCACTCAGATCAGGCCACGGATTTTCCGTGCCCTCAATGCTGTCATGTAAAAACATCACGCGCTGGCGCCATTGATGCAGGTCAGGCCGCCAGGGTAATTGGTCCAGTCCGTCGCAGCGCAGTTGCCGGAGCAGGGTCTGATGAATCAGTGCCGGGTTCGGTTGCTCCAAAGGTTGTGCCTGCAGGGTCAGGGAGCCCAGAGTCTGTCGCTTCAGTGACATGACACGCTTTTGGTCAGTATCCCAGAAAACATCCGTCTGGATCGAGAGGCGTTCTGGAAAGGTTTTGCTCAGGGTGTTCATATTCAGTGGTGCGGCCAGCATGATCTGATCCTGACGCTGGCCTGCTATACCCCGGGTGGAGGCTACCGCCAGCCAGGCATGTTGCCGCAGGGGATCACTGGGTGCCAGCCTGACCGCCCGGCCATTGCTCATGCGGTAGTCCATGCCTTGTGGCTGACGCTGGCTGGCAATGCGGTCGGGGTAGGCGAGGGTGATCAGTAGTCCGGCAGACAGCGGTTCAGTTAAGACCTTGTGCGGGTCGGTGCTGATCCCTGTACGAATCTTGTGAAACTGTTTTGCCTGCTGCTGTATTTGATGCCATCGGGTTTTGTGTTGCGCAGGCGGCGTGTGTAACCAGTCCAGTCGGGCGTCAATATCTGCGGTCTCCAGCCGCAGAGGGTCCCGGTCTGAGAGCAGGGCGGCCAGCGCACAGGCCTGTGCCAGATTCTCTGAACCTCCAACCCGTAACAGCAGGTGTGACAGGCGTGGGTGGCAAGGCAGTTTCAACATGGCTTCACCGAGCGGGGTGATCTGTCCGCTGGCATCAAGTGCTTCCAGCAGTTGAAGCAGGCTCTGAGCCTGCGACCAGGCACCATCGGTAGGTTTATCCAGCCAGCACAGCTCATCTGCCCGGGTTATGCCCCAGTTCGCCAGTAGCAGAACCATGGGGGCCAGATCCGCCTGAGTGATGGCCGGTGGCAAGTGAGGGGCCAGTTCTGCCTGTTGTGCTTCTGACCAGAGTCGGTAACAGGTCCCGGGTTCAAGTCGGCCAGCTCGTCCGGCGCGCTGGGTGGCTGAAGCACTGGAAATACGCTGGGTGTGAAGCCGAGTCATGGCTGTATTGGGGTCAAAGCGTGCGACTTTGCATAAACCGGCGTCAACCACCACCCGAATGCCCTCTATGGTCAGGCTTGTTTCGGCGATGTTGGTGGCGAGCACCAGTTTGCGCAGACCTTCTGGTGCGGGTGCAATGGCTTGTTGTTGTGTGGCCAGATCCAGCTCACCATAGAGTGGCATAACCTGACAGCCCTGTAATCTGCCAGATTGGGTGTTCAGAGCTGATGCAACGGCTTTGATTTCAGCCTGACCGGGTAAAAACAGCAGCAAACTGCCCTGGGTTTCAGCAAGGATTTCGAGCAAATGCCCGGCAATGGCATCCGCCATCGGGCGCAGTGACAGGTTGAGTGCCCGGTAATGCACCTCCACCGGGAATAGCTGGCCTGTGGCGGTGATTAATGGCGCATTGGGAAGCAGTGTTTGCAGGGCTCGATTATCCAGTGTGGCGGACATCAGTAGCAGTTTCAGTGGTGTATTATCACGAAACAAATCCCGGGCATACAGCGCCATCGCCAGCCCCAGATCTGATTCGGGGCTACGTTCATGAAATTCATCAAAGATAATCAGACCGTAACCCTCAAGGCTCGGATCGGCCTGCAATAAACGCAGCAGGACCCCTTCAGTGACAACTTCAATTCGGGTGCTTTTACTGATCCGGCTTTCCAGTCGCATCCGGTAACCCACCGTCTCCCCGGGTGTTTCACCGAGTTGCTGCGCCATAAAAGCCGCGACATTTTTTACCGCCAGTCGGCGTGGCTCCAGTAACAAAATCTTGTCACAGATCAGGTCTGCTGACCTGAGCAGGGCAAGCGGTACGCAGGTGGTCTTACCTGACCCCGGAGGAGCCTGCAGGATGGCATCGCCGACCGTATTCAGGGCCTGGGTGAGCGTGGGCAAAATTGCTTCGACGGGCAGGGCGGTCATGGCATTACGTCTACTCATAAATCTGTGCAGAGCTTAAAGAGAAAGTGTTTCACTGGCAATTGCCGACGCGCTGGTTACAATGGGCGCAGATTTCAGGACTCACAGGATATCTTATGGCTGGTCAGTTTCGTGGTTCCCGTCGTGGTTTTAAAAAACCTGCAGCCATCGCAGGTCGGGGCGTGTTAGAAAGTGTGCGCACGGAAGGGCCTTTTAATGAGTGGGTTGGCATGCCGCCTTACTTCCTGCATCACGTGATGATTGAGGGTGAGGAGTATACGTACCTGTCCGGCGACAAAACGCTGGAAATCGAAACCGGTAAAAAAGTGGCGTTTCGGTATAAGGAAACCAGCAAGGGCCGGATGATTGAAAAACGCTCTCTGGGCGTGGTGATTGACCCCAGCGAACTCGGTTACTAACCCACCCGTTCCGGGAACTTGCCCCTGCGCCGGCTGACCAAACAGCATGGTATCTACTGAAAAAGGGGTTGCGGATGTTGCAAAAAAAACAGTTTCCATTATGTCTGGTCGAGAAGCATTTTGTATCTTCTACCAGTCTGGAACTTTGCTTTGAGCGACCTGATGGCAGTCCTGTGACCTATGTTCCGGGTCAGTTCTTTTCTTTTCATCTACCGGAGTCCTCCGGTGGCAAAACCCGCAGCTACAGTGTGGCTAACCGTTGTGACAATATCAGGGATAACCGTGAGTTGCGTATCACCGCGACACTGATTCCCGATGGCGCGGCCAGTGAATTTTTCCGCCATGCCGAACCGGGTGCCACAGTGGACGCCAGTGGCCCCTTTGGAAATCTTGTTTTACCCGCTGCTGATCCCCGTCGTTACATTCTGGTCGCAACCGGGGCAGGAGTGGCGCCCTATCGGGCCATGCTGCCGCAACTTGCCGAACGTCTGCAGAGCAACAGCGCACTGATGGTTGAATTGATACTGGGTGTGCAAACTCCCGCAGAACTGCTCTATGCCGATGAGTTCAGAGCGATGGCAGCCGAACATGCAGGGTTTGTTTTCAGGGCCTGCTTCAGCCGGGCTGAACCTCAGCAGGCCGATGAATACGCCGGATATGTGCAGGCGCAATTACAAACCTTATCGCCTGATCCGGAACAGGATCGGATTTACCTGTGCGGCAATCCCGCCATGGTAGATGACACCGTGAAATTGCTGACCCCGGCCGGATTTACGCCGGCCACACTTAAACGTGAAAAGTACCTGTTTTCAAGGTTGTAAAAAAAACCGGCCTCAGGGCCGGTTTGAAAGACAGACGAACGTTTTGAAGGGGGCTAAACGTCCGCGCTCTCCTGATGATCAAGCAGTGATGTCAGCAGCCTGATGTTCTGATCAAGCCGTTGTTGTTCCGGGGCATCACTGTTCAGGAATCGGCTGTCCTGATGAATCAAGTGATCAATCAGGTCAGGGGTAAAGCGATTAAGGTCCTCTAAAAAATCAAACTGAGGGCGGTTAATGAAGCGTTCCAGATTGTTTTTTATCTGCCCCAGATGTTTGCCGGGATGACCGGGGGGCTGTTCTAATTGTTGAACACTGGTGTACGTATTCGATACGGCGTAACTCAGTGACTGGCGCATATTTACATTCAAGTTCATCAATTGAGATTTGTCCATGTCGATTTCGCTGGCAAGTTGCAGAGCGCTCTGAATATTGCCATTGAAAAAGTCATCGGCAATCAAACCAATCTCGTTGACCAGCGTATCGATCGCCTGACGTTCAGCGTGACTCAGGTTGCCTGATACTGAATAACTGAACTGGCTGCTGGCGGTAACTTCAATGCCGGCGGCCTCAACCTGATAACTGTCACTGCTCAGGGTCGCCAGAATCTCGGACTGACTCTGCTGGTGGCTGAAGTCGATGGTGATCCTGTCACCGTCCTGCGTCATTATTTCCATCGAAAATGCCTGAGCGCTGGAGAACCGTTCCGCATAGCTGATGGCGTTCATCTGTCCGCCGGGCTTAAAAGCATGTTCTGCTGATGCCACTGGACTGGTAGTTGCAACAGGGTTGTCTGTCAGAGGTGCAACCTGTGATGATGCCTTGTCAGGCATGTAAGTGGGGGCAGCCCGGTGATGTCCTGATTCAGAAAACCTGTAGGGGCTGCCAGTCCATGATATATCCACCTGAAACCTCATTTTTCTTTCGCTGTAACAGAGGTTGTCGGCGTATCAGTTATGGAGTTGATGCGATATGAATGAGTTTCAGATTGCATTTTAACCAGTTGTTCTCAACTGATTGAAAGCCCATTAAAAAAACGAATGGCTCATGGATATGCCATAAACCGGGGATGAATCTGGTTACTGATGGCAAATCACGACCGTTTAACCGCTGAGCAGTCTGTCTTCGGCGGCTTCGATCGCGTCCGAGGGGCCCTGCAGAATGACAATATCTCCTGCGCACAGTTGGGTTGAGGGCGTTGGTGCATGCTCCGAGTGATCATCCTGGCGCCGGATCATGGCCACCGAGACTTCCAGCACAGCCAGATTCATATCAGACAGGGTTTTATTGCAGGCAAAGCTGGAGGATGTGATGGGTACCGGGTGCAAGGCTTCTTTCATCTGGCCTTCATCATCCGTTTTCTGTGAATGCCCGCCGTGATAGAACCCGTGCAGCAACTGATAACGCTCAGCGCGTACCTGGTCAATTTGCCGGGCGACTCTGTCCGGTGGAACGCCCAAAATAGAGAGTATGTGTGATACCAGCATCAGGCTGCCTTCAAGCGCTTCCGGGATGACCTCAGTTGCTCCCTGCCGCTGAAACAGGTCCAGAGAGCTGTCATCCCGGGTTCGTACCAGAATCGGCAATTCAGGAAAACGAGGCCGCAGGTGCTTGAGTGCATGCAGCGAAATATCGTGCTCCGGGAATGTCAGAATCAGCATTCGGGCCCGGTCACCCCCCACGGCGGTAATAATATCTGCGCGCTGCGCATCACCGTAACAGACCCGTTCACCTGCGGTAGAGGCCTCTTTTACCCGCAGTGGGTCACTGTCGATCACGATATAGGGAATGTTCAGTGGGCCAAGAAAACGGGTAATTACCTGACCTACACGGCCAAAGCCACAAATGATGACATGGTTGCTAAGGCCCTCACCGGCATGCTGTAAATTGTTAACGGAAAACTCTTCACGGGTTTCGTTCACCGTTTTGGGGTGCAGCCAGTATGCCAGCCGGTCCGTGTGATTCATCAGAACAGGCGTAAGCATCATGCTCAGAACGATGACCCCGGTGGCCAGTGCGTTGAGCTGAGGGTCGATAACCTGATTACCCAGCGCCAGCGCCAGCAGTGCAAAGCCAAATTCGCCCCCCTGACTCAGACATAAGCCTGCTTTCAGGGATGAGATCGGGTCCATTTTTAGCAGTCGTCCGAGCAGGCTGATCAGCAGGGTTTTGGAAATAATCAGGCCGGCTGTGAGGATGAGTACCCAATACCAGTGCTGCTGCAGACTGGACAGATCGAGCTGCATACCGACTGATACAAAAAACAGTCCCAGCAGCAGGTCACGGAAGGGGCGGATATCTGCTTCAAGCTGATAGCGATAGTGACTTTCTCCCAGCATCATGCCAGCGAGGAATCCCCCCAGTGCCATGGATAATCCGGCGGCATGGGTGATCCAGGCCGCCAGCAAGGCAGCGGCCAGTGAGGTCAGCACAAACACATCGCTGGAGGCTGAACGGGCTGATTCGTGCAGCAGTAGCGGCATCACAATCCGGCCGACTACCAGCAGTACGACCAGCAGCAGGGAACCCTCTAACAGTTTTAAGGTCAGTGCCGCACCGTCCATGTGGGCATCGGTGCTGCCCAGTGCCGGTACCAGTATCAGGAAGACCACGGCGGCCAGATCCTGAAAAATTAGGGTCCCAATGGAAAGCTCTCCATGGGGCGTATCCAGTTGATTGCGCCGGATTAATTCCCGGCTGACCACCGCGGTGGAGGAAAGCGAAAGGGCGCCGGCGATGACCAGCGCTGATGCCAGCGGTAGTCCGGCCGCCAGCGAGAGGCCTATCAGCATCAGTGAAGTGATCAATACCTGAGCACTGCCCAGCCCAAACACGGTTTTGCCCATACTGATCATGCGGCCAAACGAGAACTCAAGCCCCAGCATAAACAGCAGGAACACGACCCCCAGTTCGCTCAGCAATTCGATGCTGTGTACATCTTTAATCAGGCCAAAACTGTAAGGGCCAACCAGAAGACCAATGAACAGGTAGGCAAGCAGCGGCGGTTGTTTGATCCGTCTGAACAGTGTGGTGGCGACGATGGCTCCACAGAGGACAACGAGAAACTGCTCAAAAATGCTGAAGCCCATGGTCAATTACTTCCGGTCAAAAAGGTTTGATTACCACATCAGATCATCAGGAATTTTGTAGTCCGCATAGGGATCGTCTTCGTCGGTTTCCTCGGCCTGAATCCGGATCACCATCTCCGGACGGCGTTGTTCAATTTTGTCGGCAAATTTATCGGGAATCAGGTAAAACTTTTCATCCAGCACCCCGATGGCCAGCTGTCCCCGGCTCAGTTGCTGTTGCTGTGTTTCGGTGACATAGATCTTTTTAACTTTCTTCGCGTACACAAAGTTGTAACCGACATCGGCAGACTCTGGCACAGCAACCTGTTGTTGCTGGATCATCTGACGGCACTGGGCGCTGATCTCGCGTTCCCGTTTCTCGGCTTCACGCTGCTGATTTAATTGACGGTCTTTTTCCCGTTTTTCGTCACGCTCCTGCTGCAACTTGACCTGCAGATCAGCCTGCTGATTGTCCAGTTCCTGGCCGGATTTACGGGCTTTGTTCTGTTGTTTTTTCTGTTTACGTTTTTCAGTATCGATCTGCTTGGCTTTTTTTTGATCAGCCAGACCGGCTTTGAGCAGCTGATCTTTGAGTGAACCCGCCATGAATCTTCTCTAGATGCCTGTTTTTAGGAGGGTTCACTATACCAAGCCCGGCGCATGGACTCTACTTGCAGGGCGCTGTCTGTCCACGTAGGCTTGCCTCAGATCAAGTATGGGAAAAAACATGTCTGACAATGTGCACCCCTTTGAGGTTTTGTCTCCATCCTTTCTGCTCGACGCGGTGGAAAGCAAGGGTTACCTGTCTGATGGGCGTTTTCTGGCCCTCAACAGTTATGAAAACCGGGTTTATCAGGTAGGTATTGAAGAATCACAACCGCTGATTGCCAAATTCTACCGGCCCGAACGCTGGAGCGATGCTCAGATTCAGGAAGAGCACGACTTCTGTTTTGAGCTTGAAGCGCAGGAACTGCCGGTGGTAGCTCCCCTGAAAGATGACTCTGGCGCGAGCCTTTTCGGGTATCAGGGAATGCGATTTGCCCTGTTTGTACGACGGGGTGGGCATGCGCCGGAATTATCCAATCCGGATCACCTGTTGCATTTGGGCCGAATGCTGGGGCGTATTCATCGGATTGGTGCCAGTAAAGCTTATCAGCACCGCCCGGCACTGAATGCGCAAAGCTTTGGTCATGACAGCGTGGCGTTGGTCAGTGAACGTTTTATCCCGGCTGAGCTGAAACCCGCCTACGATTCTCTGGCCCGTGATCTGCTCGAGCGGATTGACAACCGACTGGCTGAATACGGTACCCCGGAGCTGATCCGGGTGCATGGTGATTGTCATGGCGGCAATATTCTGTGGCGGGATGAACAGGTTAACTTTGTTGATATGGATGACAGTCGCATGGCTCCTGCTATCCAGGATATCTGGATGCTGCTGTCAGGCGACCGTCAGGAACAGACCCTGCAGTTGTCAGAGATTGTCGATGGTTACAACGAATTCCATGATTTTAATCCCCGTGAACTGCATCTGGTCGAAGTGCTGCGCACCCTGCGTATGCTGCACTATTCTGCCTGGTTGGCGCGGCGCTGGGATGATCCGGCATTTCCCATGGCGTTTCCCTGGTTTAACTCAGTGCGTTACTGGAGTAACCATATTCTGGAACTGCGGGAGCAATTGGCGGCACTGGATGAACCCTGTCTCAAACTGATGTAGGGCACAATATGGCGGAGCCACTTAAACACCTCTACAGCCCTGAATTTATCACTCAGGTTGCGACTGAACTGGAACGGGTCTGGCCACAGTTTCCGGTTAAAACGTTTCAGTCTGCGGTACTGACACCGGCCTGGGAGGGGCTCGAACTTAAAGCCCGGATGCGTTGCATTACCCAGGCCCTGCATCAGTGTTTACCGGCTGAGTATCCTCTGGCGGTTGATTTGCTGAAACAGGTAGCGCCACAGTTTTCCGGCTATCCGGCGGTTATTTTTCCCGATTATATTCAGTGTTATGGCCTTGAGGACTGGGACAGGTCACTTCAGGCACTGCACTGGATGACACGGTTTTCGACCGCTGAATTTGCAGTGCGTCCGTTTCTGGAACAGAACCCCTCTGCCATGCTTGCAGTGATGCAAGACTGGTGTGAGCATGTGCGCCGTCTGGCCTCGGAAGGGTGTCGCCCCCGCTTGCCTTGGGCCACTGAACTGAAATTGTTTCGTCAGAACCCTGAACCGTTATGGCCGCTGCTGGATCGGCTGAAGCAGGATCCGAGCCTGTATGTACGCCGCAGCGTAGCCAATAACCTGAATGATATTTCCAAGGATCATCCACAGCAGGTTCTGGCTTGGGTTGCGCCGAGGCTTGGCCAGCACCCTGATACAGACTGGTTGTTGCGCCATGCCTGCCGGACACTGCTGAAACGCGCAGAACCTGAAGCATTGAGCCTGTTTGGTTGGGGTGCGGCTGAACATGTTCAGGTTAGCAGACTGGCTCTGGACCGGGAGGCAATCGCCATAGGCGAAACCCTGGGGTTTCACTTTACGCTGCAAACGGATGCGGCGGCACTCGGCAAATTGCGGCTGGAATATATCATCGAGTATATGAAAGCCAATGGGCAGCACCGTGCCAAAACTTTTCAGATCCGGGCTAAAACAATCACCGGGTCACAGAGTGAATTCAGTTGTCAGCAGAGCTTTCAGGAGATGAGCACCCGTCGTCATTATCCGGGCATCCACCGCCTGCGAATCCGGGTCAACGGTATCGAAAAAGCAATGTGCGAGTTCAGGTTGCGGCCCTAAACTGCCGGCATCAACTGGCTGGATTCAGCACCGCCTGTTCACGCTGACTGGTTATTTTCAGCAGCAGTATCAATCCGCTGCCTGCGACTGTGAAACCGGCTGCCAGCCAGAGTCCCAGATTATAGTTGCCCAGTTGTGCTGCCAGAATACCTGTGAGCAGGGGGCCCAGTATCTGGGCAACACCGTAGGAGAGGGTCATCTTGCCCATCAGTTTTGCGGGTTTGGTCGGGTAGAAACGGCCAGCCATGGTCAGCACCAGGCTGACGATCCCGATAAAGGTGCCACCAAACAGTAAGGCACTGAGAACAGCAGTGGTCAGACTGTCATCCAGCGCGGGTAACAGTATGCCAGCGACCTGGACCACATAGGCGATCAGCAGGGCGCTTAGCTCACCTATACGGCGGGCAACATGATCCCAGAAAATACAGGCTGGTGCGGCGGCCAGACCCAGCAGCAGGAAGACCCACTCACCCTGACCCTGCAGTGCTGGCTGGCGCTCGACAATCGCCACAATGAAGGTAGCACTGATCACATAGCCGTAACCGGCGCAGAAGTAAGCCGCCAGCATCAGACGCATAAAACGTTTACTGGGTGGCGTATCGACCATGGCCTGGCCCGAGGTGGTCATATGATGGTTGGGTGGACGAGGCAGCCAGCGCCAGGCGGGAATGGCCAGCAGTGCACCGATAGCGGTCAGTAACCACCACTGTTCAGCCCAGTTGAAGCGGGCTGACATCAGCATGACAGCTACAGAGACAAAGGCAATGCCAAGTCCGACACCGGCAAAATGCAAGCCCAGCTCACTGCGATAATGGTGTCGCATCAGCCAGTTCAGCACTAGTCCTGAGCCGATCAGGAGGCCTGCGGCACTGCTCAGGCCCGCCAGAAAACGCATGGCTGACCACAGAATCAGGTTCTCACTGAGCGCCATGCCGGCGGTGGTGATCAGCGCCACCACCAGACCAATACGGTACAGCGTGTCTTTTAGTTGCAGGTTGCTGATGCTGGCAGCGATCAGAGCACCACACATGTAACCCATATAGTTGATGGTGGCCAGCCAGCCTCCCATGGCATCACCCAGTCCGGTCTGATCCATCATGATGGGCAGCAGGGGTGTGTAGGCAAAACGGGCGATACCCAGCATCAGAATCAGGCTGAGCAGGCCGGCAGTCAGAACCCGGGCTTTTTCCAGGGTATTTGCGTGGTTTTGAGGCTGGGACATGCAGAGTTCCGGTTTGAGAAAAACAGTTAAACAGATTATAAGGGGTTATTGATTCTCTACAATTGATTAAAAAAGAACGATTGATCTTTAAAATAGAACAATCTCTGTTGTGGGTGCTGTTTATGGAACTGCTCAATCTGAAAACATTTAAAACTGTGGTGGAAGCCGGAGGCGTGCAGGCGGCTTCCAGAGTGCTGCACACCGTTCAGTCCAATGTGACAGCGCGGATCCGGAGACTGGAAGAAGAACTGGATGTCAGTCTGTTCTACCGTTCTGGCCGTGCTTTAAAGTTGACCCCGGCAGGCAGCCTGTTACTCGACTATGCGGAGAAACTCTTGCATCTGGAGCAGCAAACCATTCAGGCGTTGCATCAGATGGGGTCTGCCAGTGGTGAGCTCAGAATCGGGGCGATGGAATCCTTTGCTGCTGCCCGTTTGCCGGGGTTGTTACAGGCACTGCGGCGGCGTCATCCTAAACTGCACCCGCGCATCAACAGTGATACCAGTGCCGAATTGATCAGTGCGGTGCTTGAACACCGACTGGACTGTGCTTTTGTCGGCGGCCCGGTGGATCACCCGCAACTGCAGGTGACTCCGGTTGTGACAGAGACGCTGATTCTGGTGTCAGCAAAAGAGGGTGTCGTGGAGAATACCTTTATCATGTTTAAAGAAGGCTGTGCTTACCGTCAGCGGGCAAAAGCCTGGCTGCAGGAACGGGGTAAGGTGGATACACAGATACTGGAAATGGGCACGCAAGAGGGGATTCTGGGTTGTGTGGCAGTGGGTCTTGGGGTGACACTGTTACCCCGGCATATCGCAGAGCAGTCGCCTTATTTTTCAGCGTTGAAGCTGGAGGCCTTGCCGGCCCGGTTCAGTGAGGTGCCCACCGTGCTGATTACGCACCGCGATTCGATTGCACTGATGGGGGTGGAAAGCCTGAAAAACCTGATTGGCCGGGTTTTACCCGTGTGGGAAAGCGTGGCCTGATGCTGTAAAAAAGGTTGTTGTAAAAACGTAAATTTAACTTGTTTGTCATCTTGAAAATGTATTCAATTGCGCCAAATTTTTTCGGTTTGAGGGTCGGATATGAGTTCTAACAAAATGCTGGTGGGCGCAGAGGAGTGGTGTCGGTTTCCTGATCTGACCATCCCTGCGATCAAAGCCCGGGTGGACTCAGGCGCTAAAACTTCATCTCTGCACGCCATCAATATTGAGCCTTTCAAACGGGCGGGTGTGCCCTGGGTACGCTTTGATGTCTGTCCGCTGCAACATAACCGTAAAACCGTTGTGCACTGTGAAGCGCCCATTGTGGATCAGCGTCGGGTGAAAAGCTCCAGCGCCATTTCAGAAAAGCGTTATGTGATCAAAACCACACTTGGGGTAGCCGACTCCAGCTGGGAAGTTGAGCTGACGCTGACTGACCGTGATGCCATGGGCTATCGCATGTTACTGGGCCGTGAGGCGATGGCCGGACGGATTCTGGTCGATCCCAGCGCCAGCTTCTGTACCGGTCTGATCTCTGAAGATGCCCTGAAAAGCATGTATCTGGTCAAGCGCCAGCCGCCCAGCGGTCTGCGGATCGGTTTGCTGGCCAGCGACCCTAATCTGTACAGCAACCGCCGCTTGATCGAGGCCGGTGAGCAGCGGGGTCATGAGATGGTGTTTCTGAACATTAAACACTGCTATATGAAGATGGATGCTACCCAGCCTGAGGTGCATTACCGGGGCGGTAAAGTGCTGGATACACTGGATGCGGTGATTCCGCGTATTCGTCCGAGTATGACGTTTTACGGTTGTTCTCTGGTGCGCCAGTTTGAGTCGATGGGGGTTTACTGCCTGAATACGGCGGCAGCAATCACTCAGTCCCGCGATAAACTGCACTCCCTGCAGCTGTTGCTGGAAAGTGGTATTCAGATCCCTATCACCGGCTTTGCTAACTCTCCACTGGAAACCGATGAGCTGATCAGTATGGTTGGTGGTGCACCGCTGATTGTGAAGTTGCTGGAAGGCACGCAGGGTAAAGGGGTGGTGCTGGCAGAGACGAATAAGGCGGCAGAGAGCGTGGTAAACGCTTTCAAGAGCCTGAAAGCCAATATTCTGGTGCAGGAATTTATCAAAGAAGCGGACGGTAAAGACATCCGGTGCTTTGTGGTCGGCAATAAGGTGGTGTCTGCTATTCAGCGTGAGGCCGAGCCGGGTGAGTTCCGCGCGAATATCCACCAGGGTGGTACCGCCAGTGTGATCAGGCCCACCGCAGAAGAAAAACGTATCGCAGTACAGGCTGCCAAATGCATGGGACTGAGTGTGGCGGGTGTGGATATTATCCGCTCCGGTAAAGGTCCTTTGCTGCTGGAAGTCAATTCATCCCCGGGTCTGGAAGGGATTGAGGGGGCCACCGGTAAGGACATTGCCGGAATGATGCTGGAAGGCATCGAGCGCAAGCTGCGCTGGAAACGTCAGACAACCTGAGCGCTAAACACTGAAAACGCCCCGACCGGGGCGTTTTTGTTATTGGCTGGTGAGCCAGGGGTGGTCTTTGATCATGCCCAGCATATGATCGATAAAGAGCCGTACCCTTGGATTCAGATGCCGGCGGCTAGGGTAGAGCGCATGGATCTGAACCGGTTGCAGATGATAGTTCTCAAGCAGCTTAACCAGCTTTCCGTTCTTGACCTGCTCTTCACAAAACGCCTTTGGCATGCGACCAATGCCGATATTCTGTAACACCATTTCACGACAGAAGCTCAGACTGTTTGCTCTGATCCGGAAATCCAGCCCGATCTGCTTACCGTCATTCCAGTTGGTGAAAGCCCAGCCGGAATGGTTCAGTAGCCCGGCAATACAATTATGTTGTGGCAGGTAAGCGGGACTGGCGTAGAGGGCGATTTCCGATTCTGCCAGCTTGCGGCCGATCAGACTGGAATCCACCAGCTCACCAACGCGCAGGGCAAGGTCGATGCCTTCTTCTACCAGATCCACCAGACGTGCGCTCAGTTCAACATCCAGTTGAATTCCGGGATGCTGTTCCATAAACGAGCCGATCACATCGTTCATGATAAAGATGCCCATTTCCGGCGGCATGGTAATTCTGAGTCGCCCTTTGGGCTCGTGCCGTCTGGCCGCCACCTGATCCGTGATGTGGGAGAGCTCATTGAACAGGGGTAAGCAGCGCTGGTAGAGGTCATGTCCCTCTTCAGTGAGGCTGAGTTTGCGGGTCGTGCGTTGCAACAGCCGCACACCTAATTCATCCTCCAGTTGCGCAATGCGCCGACTGATGGTGGATTTTTGCAGGTTTAACTGTTCAGCGGCCGCTGTAAAACTGTTTTGTTCAATGACATGAATAAACAGTCGGATATCATTGAGATTCATGCAGTACAGTCGTTTAAGGCAGGTAAAACAGGGCAGGTCATCTGCCCTGTGGTCAGAACAAGCTTATTGGCACTGTCCCCGGGTGGTCAATGTGACGGAAGGGGTTGTAGTTTTACGGCTCTCAAAGCTCATATCGGATTTAGTGATGGTAATCACGGTTGTATCCATGCCACCCATGACCGGGTCTTTTGCCGTACGCTGCAGGGTGATGCCCTGTTCGCTGTTGCTAACGGAGAAACCGCTGACACCGTTGACACTGCCGTAACTGCCATCAATGCGGATGGCATAGGTACATTTGCCTTCCGGGCACTTCCGGATGGAAGTGGAAGACTGGAAAGGGGCCGTATAACTGGCCTCGGTGTAACTGCATGTGTAACTGAGCATGTCGGCCATTGCCGTCAGGGGGAGTGTTAATCCGAAAGCCAGAGCCAACAGTGTGGAGTTGCGCATCGTTGTATTCCTTTTCCTTTGCAGCCTTTCTGCAGTCTAAGGCATATTTCCCCTGACGCAAAGCCGGGGGCTTCCAAGATGGGTGTTAATCCTTAATGCTTCGGCCTGTGCCGGGCGTGCTTTAACGGAATTTTGGCTCATGCCAGTTAATGGACTTGAGAAATTTATGCGCCGGATAGAATTTGCCATCGGAACCGGTCTGGTCACAGGCTGATTTTATATAGGCTTCGGGCAGTTCTCCGCCGGAATAGACCTGCAGGCCTTTTTCCTGTTCATAAAAACGGATGGTCTCTTCAACTTCTGACGTTGTTTTACAGAGTTTTGACAGATTGCTTGCCTGAACGGCTGCCATATCTTCATCGGCATCAATGCCGAGTATATGTGCCATGCCGTAGGTGGTTACCAGCACATCGGCAATGGCATCGCGTACTTCCTGTACGTCATGGTTTTCAATGCCCTCAACCAGTTCTGCCAGCTCTTCCTGAATCAGGTGTAACTGCTTGCTCGCTTTTTTCCAGTCCGGCGCGTCCTGTTGGCCTCGTGGGTTGCCAAAAACGCTGTTCAGATAGGAAACATCGGTGAAATTGCTCATGCGCTCTCCAGTTAGGGGTTGGCCTGCTGAACACTGGCCTGAGCCAGATGTTTAATGCCTTCGATTAAGGCATGAAATCCATTGCTGCGGGAGGGACTGAGGTGTTGCTCAAGGCCCAGCGAATGGAACAGGGTATCAATATCAGTATCAATAATCGACTGGGCGGATTGCCCGTTAAAACGCTCATGCAGCAGGGCAATCAGTCCGCGAATAATCCGGGCCTCGGAGTCGGCTTGAAACACTATTGCGTCACTTGAGTCAGACCGGCATACGAGCCAGGTATGACTTTCACAGCCGGAGACCCGGTTCTGGTCTGTTTTGTCTGTCTCCGGCAGCGGTGGCAGCTTTTTCCCGGCCAGAAGCAGCAACCGATAACGGCTGTTCCAGTCCGGTTGCGCTTTGAGCTGGGTGTAAAGAGCGACCTCGGGTGCATCTGTTATCTGCTGACCTGATGACTGTACCGGGTGGCAGATCTGCTCCAGCGCAGTGAGGAACAGATCCACTTCTGCTGCGGTGTTATAAAAAGCAAAGGATGCCCGGGTGGTGCCGCTCAGCCCCAGTGTCTGCATCAGTGGCATGGCACAATGGTGGCCGCTGCGTACCGCAATGCCCTGCTGGTCCAACAGGATACCAATATCCTGCTGATGCTGCTGGTTCACGGTGAATGAAACCAGACTCACCGCCTGGTCCGGCTGGCCAATACGGGTCAGTCCTTTAATCTGCTCAATCCCGCTTAGTGCCTGTTGTAGCAGGGCCTGTTCATGGGCTGCCAGCAGGGCATGAGGCTGATCTGCCAGCCAGTTCAGACCCGCTGCCAGCCCGATAGCACCGGCGATGTTGGGAGTGCCGGCTTCAAAACGAAAGGGCGGTGGCTGGAACTGGCTCTCGGTGAAGCTGACCTGGGTGATCATTTCACCTCCGGCCTGCCAGGGGGGCATCTCCTCAAGAAGACGCTGTTTGGCCCAAAGTACGCCAATACCTGTGGGGCCAAAGACCTTATGGCCGGAAAACAGATAAAAGTCGGCGTCCAGCGTTTGCAGATCAACTTTCAGATGAGGCATAGCCTGTGCACCGTCCACCAGTACCAGCGCACCGGCCTGATGGGCGAGGGCAATTATCTGTTCAAGGGGATTGATGGTGCCGAGTGCATTGGATACATGGGTAACAGCCACCAGGCGGGTACGATCAGTCAGCTGTGCTTTATAGGCTGTCAGGTCCAGATCGCCCGACGTCTGCAGTGGAATGATTTTGATGCACGCACCGGTGCGCTGAGCGAGCAGCTGCCAGGGTACAATATTGGCATGATGCTCCAGCGTGCTGAGCAGGATTTCATCACCGGGCAGTAACCGTTGTCCCCAACTGTTGGCCACCAGATTGATGCCTTCTGTGGTGCCACGGGTCCAGATAATTTCATGGGAGCTGGACGCATTCAGATAGCGTGCGACGTCTTTGCGGGCCTGTTCAAAATAGTGAGTGGCCTGTGCGCTCAGGTGATGGCTGGCACGATGCACATTGGCGTTATTGTGTCGGTAGAACTGTTCCACAGCCCTGATAACGGCGTCCGGTTTTTGGGTGGTCGCTGCATTATCCAGATACACCAGCGGGTGTTGACGAACACGCTGGTTGAGCACAGGAAAATGACTGCGCAGCTGTGCCAGATACTTTTTAGGGTCAGCCGGCAGCGCGGTCATCGTCGCCAGTGCCGGATTGAGCCATCTTGTGGGCCTGTTGTTTCATATACCGGCTTTGCCAGCGCGCATACATCATGGCGCTGCTGAAAAGTACGCTGATCAGCAGTGCGTAACCGAGGCCGTAACTGGCTGTATTGGGGTTACTGGCGCTCAGTACCGCCTGGATGAAAAACAGCAGCAGGAAAAAGCAGAACCAGGCATGCCCTCTGGGGTTGCCGCTGATAATGGTGGGTGCAAACAACAGAAACGGCACCATATGTACCAACCAGATCACCCAGGGGTTCGCCGTGGGGGCGGGGCCAAGATAGAGGTGCCAGAGGGTGAACCAGAACAGTAACAGCATGTACGAGGTTACAACCACCACACGCCCAAGGCGGGCTTTACTCTGATAGTCATGATCGTCGGGAATATAGGGTTTCAAAGTCGTTGGTCTTTTATCGTTGAGTATTCATCAGTGCCATCGCCAACTGGCCAAGGCGTTTGCCCTGAGCCCGGCATAGCTCCAGTTCAGTTGCATCTGGCAAACGGCGAGTCTCGCCGGAAACCAGGCTGGCACCATAAGGTGAACCACCCCCCGTGGTGGTGTGTAAACCTTTTTCGCTGTAGGGCAGGCCGGCAAGCACCATGCCATGATGTATCAGGGGCAGCATCATGCTCAGCAGGGTCGTTTCCTGACCACCATGCAGGCTGGTACTGCTGGTAAAAACACAGGCTGGTTTATCAATCAGTGCCCCGGAAACCCACAGGCTGCTGGTGCCGTCCAGAAAATACTTTAGTGGGGCTGCCATATTGCCAAATCGGGTTGGACTGCCCATGGCCAGGCCGGCGCAGTTGGCCAGCTCTTCGGCGGTGCAGTAGAGGGCCCCTTCTTCAGGAATAGAAGGGGCTACTGCTTCACAGGTGGCGGATATCGGCGGCACCGTGCGCAGACGGGCTTCCATACCGGCCAGTTCTACGCCGCGGGCAATATGTTGTGCCAGTGCCCGGGTTCCTCCGTGGCGACTGTAATAAAGCACCAGAACGTAGGGCGTCTTCACTTAGAGAATATCCAGTACGGCTTCAGGTGGGCGGCCAATCCGGGCCTGCCCGGCTTTGATCACGATAGGTCGCTCGATCAGTTTGGGGCAGCTTACCATGGCGGCAATGATCTGATCGTCGGTCAGGGCAGGATCCTTCAGTCCCAGCTCGCTGTATTCAGCTTCTTTGGTACGCAGCAGCCCACGTGGGCTGATACCCAGTAAACCGGTGATTTCTTTCAGTTCGGCCGCTGTAGGCACATCTTCCAGATATTTGCGTACCGTTGGAGTAATGCCCTGTTCTTCCAGCAGCGCCAGTGTCTGGCGGGATTTAGAACAACGCGGATTATGGTAGATGGTAATGTCAGTCATCGGTTTTTCACTTATGCTGAAGAGAGCAGTAGTACGCTCCGGGTCCACGTTCAGGGGTGAATGGAGCTGACTGCGATTTACCGATATTGTATACATCTGAGGCCCATGGCGGAACCGCGCATGCATCTGATAAAAGGAAGCCCGATGAGAAAGTTGCTGGATAACCGTTCACTGCTGTTTGTGTTGTATCTGTTCCGGCAGTTTATTGCCAACAAAGGTGTCCTGAACGCAGCGGCGCTGACCTACACCACGTTGTTCGCGGTGGTGCCCTTGATGACAGTGTCCTATGCCATGTTGGCAGCAATCCCGTCGTTTCAGGATGTGGGGCAGGAGTTGCAGGGCTGGATCTTCCAGAATTTTGTGCCGGCCACCGGTCAGGTGGTGCAGGACTATCTGGCGGATTTTTCCAGTCAGGCCCGTAAACTGACCGGCATCGGTGTAGCGGTGCTGGCGGTGACGTCCATCATGATGATGAAAAATATCGAAGCTGCGTTTAACCGGGTCTGGCGTGTGAGTGAGCCGCGCAAAGGCTTATCCAGTTTTTTACTTTACTGGGCAGTGCTGAGTCTGGGGCCGATACTGATCGGTCTGGGTTTACTGCTGACCTCCTATCTGGCCTCGCTGTCGATTTTTACCAGTGCGACTGAGCTGGTGGGACGGGCCCGGCTGCTGGCGTTACTGCCGATGTTGCTTTCGGCAGCCGCCTTTACCCTGCTCTATGTGGCTGTGCCTAACTGTCGGGTGCCGTTCAAAAGTGCATTGGTGGGCGGCGTGGTGGTGGCGCTGTTATTTGAAACCGCCAAGCGCAGTTTTGCCGCGTTTGTCACTCAGTTTCCCTCTTATGAGCTGATCTATGGTGCGTTTGCAGCGGTGCCTCTGTTTCTGATGTGGATCTTCATCAGCTGGGTCATCATCCTGATGGGCTGTGAACTGACCCGGGCGCTGGCGATCTATCGCCTGGAGGATGAGTCGGACAAAGTACCGCATCTGATTGTGATTCTGGATGTACTGCACCGGTTATGGACAGCGCAGGCGAAAGGCCAGGCTGTGCGAGACCGTATTCTGCTGAAACAGGTTGACGGGCTGGATCAGGGGCGCTGGGATCAGTATCAGGTACTGCTGCAGCAGGCAGGCATTATCACCCGTAGTGAAAAGGGGGAGTACCTGCTCTGCCGGGACCTGAGCAAGTTGTCTGTTGCCCAGCTGGATCAGGCATTGCCCTGGCCGGTGCCCATGGCAATGGATGTAGCCAGTCTGCAACCCTGGCAACGTGAGCTGAACCGACGGCTGGACAGTCTGTCAGCGGCGAAGGAAGATCAGTTTTCACTGTCGCTGGAACAGCTGTTTGAAGCAGGTCAGAAAGCATCAGACACCGCTGTCATTGTGTCACCTGAACAGATTGAAAGGACATCCTGATGTCAGAGTTTTGTTTGCAGGTCTGGGTCAGTGGACGGGTACAGGGTGTCTGGTACCGTCAGAGTACCTGTGATGAAGCCCAGCGGCTGGGCCTGAAAGGCTGGGTGCGTAATCTGGAGGATGGCCGGGTGGAGGCACTGATCTGCGGTGATGAAAAAGCCGTACGTCATCTGGAAGCCTGGCTATGGCAGGGGCCAGAGCTGGCGTTGGTCGCCGATGTGGAAACTGTACTCAGGGACACAGCGACTGATTGCCCAGACCCGTTTGAGGTCAGGCGCTAGTTTTTATAACGGCGCTGATTGCGGTAAACCTTTTCCGGATACCAGGTTTTACCATAGGAGCCGTTATATCGGGCCAGCGCTTCGGTCAGGTTACCTTTGGCGCGTTTCAGGTAATGATTGAGAATAGTGCAGCCGTAACGCAGGTTGGTTTCGATATTCATCAGGTTGTCGTCGGGGCGGCCAATCTCATTCTTCCAGAACGGCATCACCTGCATCAGCCCCTGTGCGCCGACTGAAGAGATCGCAAAACGGTCAAACAGACTTTCAGTGTGAATCACCCCCAGCACCAGGTCCACCGGCAGTGACTGTTGTGTTGCTTCCGCATGGATCTTCTTTAACAGCTCGATCCGTTTCAGATCATTTTTGACATAACGTCGGATGCGCCCTGAAATATCAGTCAGCCAGACTTCAGCTTCAAACCGGTCGGTAAAACTGTCAGCAGAGGCAAAACGCTCTTTGAGTGCGGAGAGGATTTCCGGGTCTATCTGATTTGGAATCGCGGCAACGGCCTGCACCTGGCTGCAGGGGAGAAGTAATAACTGGGCACCGGTGAGGCAGATAAATTGGCGTCGGTTCATGCGGTTCAGATCGTTTGCAGACGCAGTCAGTATTCCCTGTCTCTTATACACATCTCCGAGCCCACGAGACCTCTCTACATCTCG
>ERZ1031170.28-NODE-28-length-21388-cov-6.058360_pt1 | contig 21388 bp, 20 predicted proteins | sample MGYA00518222_ERZ1031170 | MGnify/ENA primary metagenome ERZ1031170 (study PRJEB33718, sample SAMN03159772) | human skin metagenome | collected 2014-05-20 | study: EMG produced TPA metagenomics assembly of the PRJNA266117 data set (Human skin bacterial metagenome and... | reverse complement strand
GAGATGTAGAGAGGTCTCGTGGGCTCGGAGATGTGTATAAGAGACAGGGACCGCCCTGTCCGAACTGCTGCCGGTTTTGCGTAAAAATCAGGCCTTGCCAGAAGATCAGGTCCGCAGCCTCGAATTGCAGTCCTATACCAAACAGCTGGAGTCTGCCGCATCCGGTTCAGATATGGATCCGGATGCTCAGCTGAAACATCTGGGCCGGGTCTGGCACAACATCCCGCTGGAGCGGGCGCGGGACATTGAGCTGGTACAACGCTACACCGAATTACTGATTCAGCTGGGCGCTGAGGGGCGGGCAGAACAAAACCTGCGAGATCTGATTAAACGCCACTGGGATGAGAAACTGGTCTCACTCTATGGCCGGGTGCAGGGCGACCATCCCCTGAAACAACTGCAACATGCAGAGCAATGGAAAAAGCGGCATGCAGACAGCCCGGCATTACTGCTGACACTGGGTCGCCTCAGCATGCGAAACCAGAAGTGGCAGGAAGCAGTCACCTGCTTTGAGCAAAGCCTGGCCCTTGAACCAGGCCGGGATGCATTGGCAGAGCTGGTCAGATTGTTACGCCATTTGGGCGAGCAGTCCCGCGCACAGACACTGCTGGAACAGCATATGCATTTAATTGCCAATGATCTGCCATTGCTGCCTATGCCCGAGACTTCAGAAATCGAAGCTCAGGCATCATAAGCACTCTACGGATCAGCTTTTTGCCGGGCGGGGAGCATAGGCAAACACGTCAGAGTGCATCTGACTGGCACTGAAACCCCGCGTTTCAAGACTATCAAGCAATGCATACACCATGGCCGGAGAGCCGCTGGCGAATACTTCCACATCTTCAACACTGGCAAAGTCTTCCAGTATCGCATCATTGATCAGACCACACCGCCCCTGCCAGCCGGGGCTGTTCTCAGGCTGACTGACCACCGGAATAAAATGTACATGCGGGTGCTCATTGGCCCACTGCTCCGGCAACCGCTCCAGGTACAGGTCTTCTTCCACCCGAGCACCCCAATAGAGGTAAATTGGATTGCTGTATTGATTAGCCAGCAAATGCTCGACCACACTTTTAACCTGCGCAAAGCCTGTACTGGCCGCTGCAAAAATGAGTCGGGTCCGGGGGTTAATCCTGGTCGCCTGCAGGTAACAATTGCCTTTTGGCAATTCAATTTCAACCGATGGATTGTTCTGCAGGTAAGCAAGAATAGCGCAGGACATCTCACTGTCAGGCATATGCCGGATATGCAGCTCGAGATCGCGCCCCTGTTCAGGAGCCGAACCTATCGAGAAAGAAGCCTGGCGGCCATCCGGCAGCAGAACATCCAGATATTGCCCGGCGTAAAACTCCGCCGCCAGTGTGCCGGTTGCTGGCAGATGCAAGCGAACCCGATACACGTCACTGTTCAGTTTTTCTATGCTGGTAATATCACACCGCAATTTTTTCACTACAAACACTCCGGGAGGTCGAACTCCCTCTATCTTCACCCTAACGTCAGAAAGTGGCCGGCTGGTGCAGGCCAGAATGGGCTTTCCGCCCTGATTATCATCCTCTGTCAGACAGAGGTGCTGTTTTGGATACCGCTGCTCAATCTCACCCTGAAGCAGCCGGATTTCACATATTTCACATACACCGTTACGACAACTCACCCGCATCCGATAACCGTGACGCTGCAGGGCTTCGTACAGGGTTTCATTTGGCAGAGCGATAATACGTGCGCCAAGCCCCTCAAGTTCAATGGACCAGACCAAAACTCAGTCCAGAATGCCTAAGGCGTCCCAGATATCATCAACCCGCTGTTTCACATCAGCATTCATCTGAATCGGTTCACCCCACTCGCGGGTTGTCTCGCCCGGCCACTTGTTGGTGGCATCAAGACCCATCTTGGACCCCAGCCCCGACACCGGTGATGCAAAGTCGAGATAATCGATAGGGGTATTATCAATCATCACGGTGTCCCGTTGCGGGTCCATCCGGGTGGTAATCGCCCAGATCACATCCTGCCAGTCACGGGCATTGATGTCATCATCACAGACAATGACAAACTTGGTGTACATAAACTGACGCAGAAACGACCAGACACCCAACATGACCCGCTTGGCGTGACCCGGGTACTGCTTTTTCATCGTCACCACCGCCATGCGGTACGAACAACCTTCAGGCGGCAGATAAAAATCGACAATTTCCGGGAACTGCTTCTGCAGAATCGGCACAAACACTTCGTTCAGTGCCACACCCAGTACTGCTGGCTCATCCGGTGGACGGCCGGTATAGGTGCTGTGGTAGATCGGATCAGGCCGATGGGTAATGCGTTCTACAGTAAATACCGGAAAGCGGTCTACTTCATTGTAGTAGCCGGTATGGTCTCCAAACGGACCTTCATCCGCCATTTCACCCGGTTCGATATAGCCTTCAAGGATAAACTCGGCACTGGCAGGCACCTGCAGATCATTGCCGATACATTGCACAACCTCGGTCTTGCCACCCCGTAACAGGCCTGCAAAGGCATATTCGGACAGGGTATCAGGTACCGGTGTTACAGCCCCCAGAATGGTCGCAGGGTCCGCGCCCAGCGCCACTGCCACCGGGAAACGCTCACCGGGATGCTGCTGTTGCCATTCCCGAAAATCCAGTGCACCACCCCGATGCGCCAGCCAGCGCATAATCAGTTTGTTACGGCCAATAAGCTGTTGGCGGTAAATACCCAGATTTTGCCGGGACTTATTGGGCCCACGGGTTATCACCAGCGGCCAGGTCACCAATGGCCCGGCATCACCGGGCCAGCAGGTCTGAATCGGTAACTGGTAAAGATCAACCGCGTCACCCTCTATCACCTTGGCCTGGCAGGGCGCAGATTTCACCACCTTAGGCCCCATGTTCAGCACCTGCTTGAAGACAGGCCATTTATCCCAGGCATCTTTCATGCCTTTGGGCGGCTCCGGTTCTTTCAGCTGGGACAGCAGTTTGCCGACATCACGCAACGCCTCAACCCGCTCCTCGCCCATGCCCAGTGCCACTCGCTCAGGCGTCCCGAACAGGTTAGCCAATACCGGGGTTTTAAAACCTTTCGGGTTCTCAAATAACAGGGCCGGACCACCCGCACGCAAAGTACGGTCACAGATTTCGGTCATCTCCAGATAAGGATCAACCTCGTGCTGAATACGCTTCAACTCACCCCGCGCTTCCAGCATCTGTATAAAATCACGCAGATCTTTGTATTTAGGTGTCGACATAGGAGCCAGTGTCTTATTTTGAATCATAAAAAAGGGTAAGCCACAGGCTTACCCTTCATCACCCTGCTCTATTTTACTTACGTTTCATAGAGAGGAAAAATTCATCATTCGTTTTAAAATCTTTCAGCTTATCAATGACAAACTCGGTTGCCGCAGTATCTTCCATCGGATCCAGCAGCTTACGCAGAATCCACATGCGCTGCAGTTCATCCTCAGACGTTAGCAAATCTTCACGGCGGGTGCCGGAACGACGGATGTTGATAGCCGGGAATACCCGTTTTTCTGCCACTTTACGATCCAGGTGCACCTCGGAGTTACCGGTACCCTTGAACTCCTCAAAGATGACTTCATCCATCTTGGAGCCCGTATCAACCAATGCAGTGGCAATGATGGTCAGGCTGCCGCCCTCTTCGATATTACGCGCGGCACCAAAGAAACGTTTCGGACGTTCCAGTGCATGTGCGTCAACACCACCGGTCAGGACCTTACCGGAAGACGGAATCACGGTATTGTAAGCACGGGCCAGACGGGTAATGGAGTCGAGCAGGATCACTACGTCTTTTTTGTGCTCGGTCAGTCGCTTGGCTTTTTCCAACACCATTTCAGCAACCTGAACGTGACGTGATGGCGGCTCATCAAAGGTCGACGCAACCACTTCACCCCGCACTGTACGCTGCATCTCGGTCACCTCTTCCGGGCGCTCGTCAATCAGCAATACGATCAGATAGGTTTCCGGGTTGTTGCGCGAGATGCTGTTAGCAATGTTCTGCAGCATCAGGGTCTTACCGGCTTTTGGTGGCGATACCAGCAAAGCTCGCTGACCTTTACCCATCGGGCAAACCAGATCAATTACACGGGCGGTCAGATCTTCGGTACTGCCATTACCCAGCTCCATCCGCAAACGCTCTTGCGCGAACAGTGGTGTCAGGTTTTCAAACAGGATTTTGTTCTTGGCGTTTTCCGGCTGATCGTAATTGATCTCATTCACTTTCAGCAGGGCAAAGTAACGCTCACCGTCTTTAGGTGGGCGGATTTTGCCGGAGATCGTATCGCCGGTACGCAGATTAAAACGCCGGATCTGGCTGGGTGATACATAAATATCATCAGGGCCGGCCAGATAAGATGAGTCAGCGGAGCGCAGGAAACCAAATCCATCCTGCAGAATCTCCAGAACACCATCACCGTAAATATCCTCTCCACTTTTAGCGTGGCGTTTGAGGATCGCAAAAATAACATCCTGCTTGCGGGACCGGGCAAGGTTATCCATACCCATGCCTTGCGCTATTTCAAGCAGTTCAGGAACACTTTTTGTTTTTAATTCTGTCAGATTCATAATGGAAGGGAACTAGCACTAGGCTGAAATTAATCAATAACTAAATGGCTGGAAAAGGGAGAGTTCAGACGAGTAGCTGGCGGAGCCATGTAACCTGGAGAGAGTTGGCGACCAACTAAACAGCTCCACTATAAAAGGTTGCCGGGGGGCTGTCTATAGCCGGATAGAAGGAATGGGTAATGTTTTTATCCATTACCCATCCGGCGTCGCTTAAAGATTGGCTTCAATGAAGGCAGACAACTGTGATTTGGACAGTGCGCCGACTTTGGTGGCTTCAACATTACCGCCTTTAAACAACATCAGAGTAGGAATACCACGAATACCAAATTTTGGCGGGGTTTCACTATTTTCGTCGATGTTCAGCTTACAAATTTTCAACTGACCGGCATATTCTTTTGCGACTTCTTCCAATACCGGAGCGATCATTTTGCAGGGACCACACCACTCAGCCCAGTAATCAACCAATACCGGACCTTCTGCTTTAATCACTTCATCTTCAAAAGATGCGTCAGTGACATTAACAATGTTTTCGCTCATGGGGACTGTTCTCCATTGCACCCAGAATTGATACAGACAGGGATCATACCATCCAAGGCCATGATTTTGTAACACCCCAAACGGATAATCGGCTGCCTTTAGGCGGTTTAGTGGGCACATTTGATAATAATTTTGCCTGCACCGCTGTCAGGCATCTGGTAGTCTTACAGCCACACGCCCCATCGCCCCGCAGGGCCAGTTCGGCCTGCAGCCTGAGGTACTACACCGAATGACAGAGAACACCCCCGCCAGTCCGACCGAAGAGTCACAACTGCTGGCAGCTATAGATCTGGGTTCCAACAGCTTCCATATGGTGGTCGCCCAACTGACGCAGGGCGAAATTCGTCCACTTGATATCCTCTCCGAAAAAGTACAGCTGGCCGCCGGTATTGATAGCAATATGATGCTGTCAGACGATGCCTGGCAACGAGGCCTTGATTGCCTGAGCAGGTTTGCCCAGCGTATCAGCGAATTACCCCGGGAAAATATCCGCGCAGTGGGCACGAACGCTCTGCGTGAAGCTGAGAACAGCCTGGCGTTTATCGAAGCCGCAGAAAAAGTGATTGGCGCTCCACTGGAAATTATCGCCGGTCGTGAAGAAGCACGCCTGATCTATCTGGGTGTAGCCCATACCCTGTCTGATGATCACGGTCCGCGACTGGTGGTCGACATTGGCGGCGGCAGTACTGAATTTATCATTGGTGAACGCTTTGAGCCCCACCTGACCGAAAGCCTGCATATCGGCTGCGTCTCCTATAGCCAGTACTTTTTCCCGGAGGGAAAGATCACCCCGGAAGGGTTCAAACGCGCCTATACGACCGCTTGCCGTGAATTACTCGCGATTCGGGCCGAATACCAGAAGCACGGCTGGAGCAGCTCGGTAGGTGCCTCCGGTACCATAAAAGCGATTCGCAATGTCTGTAGTCACCTCGGCTGGTGTGAGGACACACTGACCGCCGAGGCCCTGACTTCGCTTAAGGAACGTATCCTCAAGGCCAACCACTTTGAGAAGCTGGATCTCCCCAACCTGAAAGCTGAGCGACTGCACCTGCTGCCTGCCGGCTGCGCCATTCTTTGTGCCATTTTCGATACCCTCGGGGTTGAGCGCATGGAGTTTTCAGACGGTGCCCTGCGGGAAGGTGTGCTCTATGACATGGTTGGCCGATTGCAACACGAAGATGTACGCGACCGCACCATCAACGCTCTGATGCAACGTTATCATGTCGATACCGAACAGGCTGAGCGCGTCGAAAACACAGCCCTCATCGCCTGGGCCCAGGTCAAACAAGCCTGGAACCTCAATACCGAGCATTACGATATGCTGAGCTGGGCAGCGCGCACCCACGAGATCGGCCTGACTATCGCCCATAGCCAGTATCACAAACACAGCGCCTACCTGCTTAATAATTCCGACCTGCCCGGCTTTACCAATCAAAGCCAGCTCCAGCTTGCCACGCTGGTACGCGGCCATCGGCGCAAATTTCCTAAAGACGAGTTCAAAGCCCTGCCAGAGCGCCTGCAGGAACCCTTTACCCGCTTGTGCGTCTTATTGCGCCTGTCTGTGGTTCTGAACCGTAGCCGAAGCAAGGATCGTCTGCCCGGAATTGAATATGTCGCCGACGGCAAAAAACTGACCCTCTGCTTTCCCGAAGGCTGGCTGGAACACCATCCGCTGACCCATGCCGAACTGGAACAGGAAGCCGAATACCTCACCGCAGCCGGCATCAAACTAAAATGCAGCTGACAACACAGCGACAAAAAAAAGCCCCGCAAATGCGGGGCTTTTTTAATCGGTTCGCGATTAAAGCTGAGGACCTGCAGCCACGATCTCTTCAGACACGCCTTCAAACTTCTTGAAGTTATTAACGAACTGACTGATCAGATTCTGTGCAGCATCATCATACGCTGCCTGATCCGCCCAGGTTTCACGCGGGTTCAGCAGGGTAGAATCAACGCCCGGTACCTGAACAGGGATTTCGATATTCAGGCCTGGCAATCTGGTGGTTGCAACATCCTTCAGGGCGCCGTTCTGTACAGCGCTGATGATGCTACGGGTCGTCGGGATGCTGAAACGCTCACCCACACCGTAAGAACCACCGGTCCAGCCGGTGTTAACCAGATACACTCTGGAGCCAAATTCTTCGATACGCTTCATCAGCAGATCAGCGTAAACGTGCGCCGGACGCGGGAAGAATGGAGCACCGAAACAGGTAGAGAAAGTGGACTTGATACCACCGCCGGAACCCATTTCAGTTGAGCCTACCAGCGCAGTGTAACCAGACAGGAAGTGGTATGCCGCCGCTTCTTTAGTCAGGATAGATACCGGAGGCAAAACGCCAGTCAGGTCACAGGTCAGGAAAACAATCGCATTAGGCTCGTCACCCATATTGGTCGCAGAGCGCTTGTCGACATGCTCCAGCGGGTATGCACAACGGCCGTTTTCGGTCAGGGAAACGTCGTTGTAATCCGCATGACGTTTTTCATCCAGCACCACGTTTTCAACGATGGCACCAAAACGGATCGCATCCCAGATAATCGGTTCGTTTTTCTTGCTCAGATTGATGGTTTTGGCGTAGCAGCCACCCTCAATATTGAACACAACACCCTTACCCCAGCCATGTTCATCATCACCGATCAGGTAACGCTCAGGGTCCGCAGACAGGGTAGTCTTGCCAGTACCGGACAGGCCAAAGAACAGAGTAGTGGAGCCGTCTTCACCGATGTTTGAAGAGCAGTGCATCGGCAGTACATCTTTTTCAGGCAGCAGGAAGTTCTGCACGGAGAACATCGCCTTTTTCATCTCGCCGGCATAACGCATACCTGCCAGCAGCACTTTGCGCTTCACAAAGTTGATGATCACAGCGCCATCGCTGTTGGTGCCATCACGTTCAGGGTCACACTCGAAACCGGCAACGTTCAGGATCTGCCACTCTTCCTTGCCTTTCGGGTTGTACTCGTGTGGACGGATAAACAGGTTCTGACCGAACAGATTCTGCCATGCAGTCTGAGTGGTCATTTTTACCGGCAGATAATGATTATGATCGGAGCCAACATGAACATTAGAAACAAAGTGTTCTTTATCAGCCAGATACTCTTCAACCCGTGACCAGAGCGCATCAAATTTTTCAGCGTCAAACGGACGGTTGATATTGCCCCAGTCAATCGCATCAGCGGTGCTTGGTTCTTCAACGATAAACCGATCCATCGGTGAACGACCGGTACGCTTACCGGTGGTTACCACCAGCGCACCCGTGTCGGCCAGGATACCCTCGCCGTTTTGAATCGCTTTCTCAACAAGCTGAGCGGGTGTCAGGTTAATCTGGGCAAAAGTTTCGCAATCTTTGGTCATTACTGGTTTCCCTTGGCTTAGGCGCCAATAACGTTACCTATTAACTTGTGGTCTAGGTGCCGGAATTTGAGGAGGCGTATTATGCACAAAAAAAGCACAAAGTACCATCCAATAATCGCTGGCTCGCCCGGCAAGCGGGCAGGCCAGATAAATCAGTGTAACTGGCCCGAAGAGTCCGCCGTTCCATCTGGCGAAAACAGGGCTTCAATATCTGCTGCATCAAAACGGTAATGGGCGTTGCAGAACTGACAATCTACCGCAATTTCACCCTGCTCTGCCAATAGCTGATGCAGCTCGTCCGGATCCAGCATTTTCAGTGATGCTGCACTGCGTTCACGCGAACAGGTACAGCGGAAACGCAGTGCTTCTGGTTCATACAGACGACAGCTTTCCTGATGAAACAACCGGTATAGCAGCGTCTCATTATCCAGCTGCAACAACTCTTCAGATTTCAGCGTCGCACCCAGTTGACTGATATGCGACCAGTCCTCTGCGCCCGTACCCGCCGCAGGCAGAACCTGCAACATAAAGCCGGCTGCACGTTCACCATCACAGGCCAGATGCACCTGTGTCGGTAACTGTTCTGAAGCGGCAAAATACGCTTCCAGACAGCCTGACAGCGTCTCTGCTTCCAGCGGCACAATACCCTGATAGCGGTTGCCCTTTTCTGGCTCCAGCGTCAGGATCAACTGACCTTCCTGCAGCAGATCAGAGAAAGCACTGTCATCGGCTGGTGCTTCATCGAAACGGGCAATCGCCCGGAGGTTATTCTGATGGGTACATTCCGCGAGCAGTAGACGAATCTGGCCCGCACCCTGCGCCTGCAGAATAAGACGACCATCAAACTTAAGACTTGAACTGAGCAGGCTCACAGCCGCCAGCATCTCACCCAGAATCTGACGAATGCGCGGCGGGTAGCTGTGATTAATGAAGTTATCCGTGCAGGTCTGCTGCAGACCGGCGACAACACCGCGCACATCAAGGTTATCAAACAGGATGCGTTGAATCTGATCTGGGTTACTCATACCGGGACTGGATTACCAAATTAAAGCGGCCATTTTATCACAAGGTTTTCAGCTGTCGGAGGGGTAAAACTCAACCCGCCTGATCCTTGAAAGACACAATCTGCCGACGCTCTTTTTTGTTAGGTCGATGGCGCGGGTTCAGGCTGCAGCCATTCACCTTCCGCTCAGCGGCATGTTGTTCACGCAACTTAAGGCTCTTGTCGGTTTCCTGATAGAGTTTTTGCGCTTCGGGCGCGCCGCGCCGCTGGTCTGACAACGCTTTGACCACGACCGTTTTCTCTTCAAAACCCTGTCTGACCTGAATTTCCGCTCCTACCTCAACATGCCGGCTGCACTTGGTTCGCTGACCGTTATAGTGCACCTTGCCACCCTCGATCATCTGCTTAGCAATGGCGCGGGTCTTGTAGAAACGTGCGGCCCAAAGCCATTTATCCAGTCGAATTTTATCGTCGTGTTCGGTCATTCAGCGTGTTTTATCCGGAAAAATTTCATTGAAGTGATGGATCGCAGCAAACTCATCGATCTGGCGATGCGGCTTTTCACTGTCCGGCTGATAGATGGATAACAGATAACGGATGCCGTATTGCCGCGCACTTTGCAACACCGGCAGGCTGTCGTCCACCAGCAACGTATGCTCAGCATCAAAGGTTTCAAGCTCCAGCAGTCTGTCCCAGAACCGCACATCTTCTTTAGGCAAACCGAGGTCATGTGAGCAGATCACCCGATCCACCAGCTGATCCAGTCCTGTCTGCCTGATTTTCAGCATCAGGCTGTCCTGATGGGCATTGGTCACGATCACACTGCGGATGTTCTGCCGTTTCAGCTCTGCCAGAAAATCCTGTACATGGGGTCTGAATGCAATCCGGTCAGCCACCTCAAGTTTCAGCGCATTGATTGGCACATCCAGTTCACGGGTCCAGTAATCGATGCAGTACCAGTGCAGATGACCCTGCTCCTGAATAATCCGTTCATGCAGCCAGTTTCGTGCTTCATCCGGATCCAGTTGATGTATTTCTGCATACCGCAGCGGTAGATGCTCCAGCCAGAAATGGCTGTCAAAATGCAGGTCCAGCAGTGTCCCGTCCATATCCAGCAGGACAGTTTCTATCTCTTGCCAGTCAACCATGGTGTACGTTTTTGTATGTGTGCATAAAATCAGTATACCCTCGCCCGGCGTTATGAAAAGAAAAATACCACTGTTTGCACCACAAAACCGCACGGGAAACTATGCTTATGCACACAGGCATTACCTTTATCATAAGCGTTTCCGCTAGCGGTCCCAGGCGGGTGTTGTACGAGGTGTCCTATGCTTGACCACGCCAGATTAATTGAACCACTGCTCGCTATCTGCCATCAGGCGGCCAGCGCCATTCTGGATGTATATCGCTCTGCGGATTTCAATATTCAGATCAAGTCCGACCACTCACCGGTCACGGCAGCAGACCTCAAAGCCCATGAGATTATTCACGACGGTTTATTAAAACTGACACCCGGCCTGCCTCAGCTCAGTGAAGAAGCCGCCGACATCTCGCTTGCTACCCGACAGCAGTGGCCTTTGTTCTGGTGTATAGATCCGTTGGACGGCACCAAAGAGTTTATCCATCGTAACGGTGAATTCACGATCAATATTGCACTGATCGAAGCGCACGAACCGGTGCTGGGTATGATCTATATCCCTCTCAGTGGCACGGCCTATTGGGGCAGCCGCCAGTTGGGAGCCTTCAAACGTGAACCCGGCAAAACCGCCGCGCATATCCGCAGCCGTCTGCTCAGCGATACCCTGGTTGTGGCCGAAAGCCGACGCCACGGCCAACAGGCGAACACCGCGTTACTGAAAAAGGTGCAGAAACAGTTCCAGCATATTGATTCGCTGCATGCCGGAAGTGCGCTGAAGTTCTGTCTTCTCGCCGAGGGTCATGCCGACTTCTACCCTCGGCTGTTCCCCACCAGCGAATGGGATACGGCAGCCGGTCAGGCACTGCTGGAAGCGGCTGGCGGCCGGTTAGTCAATGCAGCAACGCTAAAACCACTGCGCTATAACGAAAGGGACTCATTGATAAATCCGGCCTTTTTTGCAGCCGCCGACCCTCTGTTTCCGGTCGAGCTGCTGCAACAACCGGGTCACTCTTCAGCCGCGCAGCTCTGAAAACCCAGAGAGATCACTTCATTAACCTTGGCTTTAAAGGCGGGCTCTCTTACCTGATCAGCCATAATCAGTTTTACGTCATTGTCACTGAAGTGCTTGTGCACATAACGAGACAGGCAGTCGCAGCGGGCCTCAGTCGCACCCTCAATCTGCAGGCAGCTCTGTTTAAAAGGCGTGAAAGTACTGGAGGTCAGGAACTGAGTTTTGATCACCAGCACCCCCAGCGCAACAATGGCAATCCAGATAAGTACTTTATACATAAATCAAAACTCTCTTTGGCAGCTTCCGGTACAGACCCGGCATTCTATGGGTTATTCACGCCCGGATGCAGCACACTTTAGTCGCAACCTTTTTTTGCGCCGCAAAACACACACTTTTTGTACCATGAAAAGCCACAGACAGGGTGCTATTATTTCTGCACCTATAAGAAGTCCGGTAACTGCCCTTGAATGTCATGTAACCGGGCCCCATAACGGTATTTGATAACCCGATCTTTCCGTATACGACTTATTCTAAGGTGAGACTATGAGCTTTGAACTGCCACCGCTGCCCTATGCAAAGGATGCACTGGAACCCCACATCTCTTCTGAAACCCTGGATTACCACCACGGCAAACACCACAACACCTATGTTGTGAAGCTGAACGGTCTGGTTCCAGGCAGCGAGTATGAAGGTAAAACACTGGAAGAGATCATCACTTCTGCACCTGCTGGCGGTGTTTTCAACAACGCTGCTCAGATCTGGAACCACACGTTCTACTGGAACTGCCTGTCACCAAACGGTGGTGGCGAACCGACCGGCGCGGTTGCTGATGCGATCAACGCCAAATGGGGCTCTTTTGCCGCATTCCAGGAAGAGTTCAACGACAAAGCTGTGAACAACTTCGGCTCCAGCTGGACCTGGCTGGTTAAAAACGCTGACGGTTCTCTGGAAATCGTTAACACCAGCAATGCCGGTACCCCAATGACCGCTGGCCAGACTGCACTGCTGACCTGTGACCTGTGGGAACACGCCTACTACATCGATTACCGTAACGTGCGTCCTGACTACCTGAAAGCCTTCTGGGCGCTGGTAAACTGGGACTTCGCTAACGCTAACCTGGCGTAATCGAATCTCTATCAAAAAAGCCGCTTGATAGCGGCTTTTTTTGTGTCTTCAATTCAGCAGCGGGGTCAGGTGTGGCCATACCGCCTCCACCAGATAAGGCTGCGCTTCAGCATTCGGATGAATGCCATCCTGTTGCATTAACTCAGGTTTTAGCGCCACCGACTGCATAAAGAAAGGCACCAGCGGGATATCATTATCATCGGCCAGATCCGGATAGATGGCAGTGAACTGACGGGTATAAGCCGGCCCATAATTGGTGGGTATCTGAATACCCAGTAGCAATACCTGCGCACCGGCATCTTCCGCCATATCAATCAGTTTTTGCAGGTTACGCCGGATCAGCAACGGCGGCATCCCCCTCAAACCATCATTGCCCCCCAGCTCAATCACCACGATGTCAGGTGACTGCTGCTCAAGCAGCTGCTGCAGGCGGGCAATACCGTTCTGCGTCGTATCACCACTGACACTCGCGTTCAGCACGGGCAGGTCATACCCTTCTTCCTGCAGGCGCTGTTCAAGCAGGGCAACCCAGCCCTGTTCCGGTGCCATTTTATAGGCGGCAGACAGGCTGTCACCCAACACAATCAGGGAACTGCCCGACACCGGGCCAGTCACAGCTAAAACGATCAGGAACAACAACGGACGTAGCATGGACCTCTCCAATCCAGTCGATACTCAATATGTCATTAACGCTGAGGATGTCGCAAAACAGTTTGAGACTCAAGCAGGCCCCATCCATCTGTTCAGTCAGATCAACCTGCAGATCAGACCGGGGGAAACCGTGGCCATTACCGGACCTTCAGGCGCAGGAAAATCCTCTTTACTGAGCCTGCTGGCCGGGCTGGATGAACCCTCAGCGGGCAGTATTGCACTGTGCGGCCGAACCCTGACTGAATTGAATGACAAACAACAGGCGGCCTTCCGTGCAGAATCAATCAGCTTTGTCTTCCAGTCCTTTCATCTGTTACCCGAACTGGATGCGCTGGGCAATGTCATGCTGCCACTGCAAATTCTGGGTAACAAACAAGCCAGATCAATCGCTACCACAAGACTGGAACAGGTCGGACTGAGTCACCGGCTACACCACAAACCGGCTCAGCTATCCGGTGGCGAACAACAACGAGTGGCCATTGCCAGGGCTTTTGCCACCCGGCCCACGCTATTGTTTGCTGATGAACCCACCGGCAATCTGGATCAGCACACCGGCGAGCAGATTATTGAGCAACTGTTGCAGATGAACGCCTCAGAAGGCACCACCCTGATTCTGATCACCCATGACCCGGCACTGGCGCAACGCTGCCAACGCATCTTCCATCTGGATAACGGTCTGTTGCAGGAACAGACACGATGAGCGCTTTAATTGCGCTGGCGCTGAGACAGACCCGAGCCGGTTTTGCTCTGCCGGAATGTCGGGCACTGTTTCTGGCGCTGATTCTGGCCATCTCGACCACCAGCCTGATGGCGGTGATGGGCGACCGGCTCGATCACAGCCTCAGTCGCAAAGGCGCAGAACTTCTGGGTGCCGACCTAATTTTACAAAGCACCCGACCCCTGGACCCGCAACGCTCAGAAGCTGCTGACAGGCTGGGTATCCGCCACAGCGGCGTGACCCAACTGGCCACCATGGCCAGCACAGAACAACAATTTTTGCTCATATCTCTGCGTGCCGCGCAGACCGGTTATCCATTGCGCGGGGAGATTCGCCTGCAGCCGAGCGACACCTTAGCATTACCCGCAACCGGTCATATCTGGGTTGAGTCCGCTATTCTTGATCGACTGGGCTTAGCGCTGGGAGACCGGCTGACGCTGGGCGAGCGCGACTTTATTATCAGTCATACACTGGTCAGCTCCCCGGATCGAGGCCGGGGATTTGTCAGCTTTAACCCGCAGGCGATTATCCATGCCGATGACCTGGCCTCCACCGGGTTATTACTGCCCGGATCACGCGCCCAATACCGTCTGTTATTTGCCGGTGAACCTGAGGCCATCAGTACCCTGCAACAACAATTTAAAGACGATCTGGCAACCAGCGAGCGACTGATCGCCATTGATGAGGAGGAAGATCGGCGCGGCAGCGCACTGAGCCGGGCCTCCGCGTTTCTGAAACTGGTGGCGTTTCTTACCCTGCTGATCTCAGGCCTGACCATTTTCCTCAGTCTGCGTCGCTTTACCCGGCTGCAAAACTGGCGCGCCGCATTGCTGCGCACTCTGGGTCTGAACCGCTCGCAGCTCGCGGCGGTTTATCTGCTACAGGTATTAGGGTACTGGCTGATCGCTGCTCTGGCCGGGACACTGCTCGCCTTTGTGGCACAACAGGGCCTGTTTCTGCTGCTGGCCGACCTGTTGCCACAACCGATCCCTGCGACACGGCCCCTGTTTTATCTGATGGGTCCCGCATTGGGTGGCATTCTGGTCATCGCCCTGACACTGCCTGCCCTGAATCAGCTCTGCAGCACAGCCCCTGCCGACCTGTTTCACGAACAACTGCAGCGCAGTGGCTATCCGGTCCGGGTCAGTTATCTGGTGTTAGCAGGGTTTGTGCTGTTGAGTGGCCTGTTCTATCTGAACAGCCTTGTGCTTAGCCTGTTACTGATAGGCATTTTATTACTGAGTGCGCTGCTGATCGCCTGGCTGGGGTCGCGCCTGATGGGCCTGTTTGGTCGATTGCTACAGAACCGCTTATATCTGGGCAACCTGCTGCAAAGCCGGATTCAGCAACAACAACGCTGGTACCGGTTGCAGATACCGGTCACCTGCCTGCTGCTCAGCCTGCTCAGTATCAACTACCTGGCCCTGACCGATCTGATGCAGCGCTGGCGTGCCGAATTACCTGCCAGTACACCAGACCACTTTCTGATTAACGTACAGCCCTGGGAAACCGATGACATACTCGGCATCCTGCAACAGGCCGACATCGAAACCCAGCTTTGGCCCATCTACCGTGGTCGCTTAACTGCGCTGAATCAGGCTCCATTAGCGGACACACTGAACACCGAGCAGCTCAGCCACGGTTCGCTGAATCGTGAGCTTAACCTCACCTGGGCACACCAGATCCCCGACCATAACAACCTGACTGCAGGGCAATGGCAAGCCGACCGGCCCGGTGTTTCAGTAGAGGAGAAACTGGCCGGGGAGCTGGGCCTGAACGTCGGCGATGTGCTGGGGTTTGATATTGGTGGCACCCGCGTTGAAGTACCCATCAACAGTCTGCGGACATTGCGTTGGGATTCGTTCCAGCCCAACTTCTTTTATATTTTCACACCCGCGCAACTGAATGAACTGCCCGCGAGTTTTATTACCAGCTTTCATTTGGGAGAACGAGCCGGTGAGATCAGCCGTAATCTGCTGCAGAACCACCCGACACTGACACTGATCGACGTCCGACAACTGCTGAATCAGCTGCAGACCCTGCTGGGGCAACTGGCCCAGTTATCCACTCTGTTGCTGTTACTGGCGGCGCTGGCCGCGCTACTGCTGGTTTACACCACCTTGCATCAGGAACTGGAACACCGGCAGAAAGAAAATGCTTTATTGAGAACCCTGGGAGCCAGTGCGGCCCGTTGTCGTCAGCTGGATCTGCTGGAACTGGCTCTCACCGGCGGCTGTACCGGTTTACTGGCGGTCGCCATTACTGAGCTGAGCTTATGGCCCGTACACCAACGCCTGCTGGAACTGGAGCCAGTGTTACATCCAATGCTTTGGTGGGCCCTGCCGCTGGGCAGCCTTGTGCTGTTTGTGGCAATGGGCTGGCTGAGCCATCGCCCCAAAAGTCTGGCAGCAAGTTACCGACTGTTACGGCAGCAGCTTTAGAGGCCTAACAGGGTACGCGGCTCACCGGTTGCCGCAGGATCAACCTGCGGATAACAGGTAAAGAGCCGCTCCACACTGACCTTCTGTTGCGACAAGGCAGCCTTGATCTGATCGCCCCGCGCCACAGCAAGCGCCTGCAGTTCAGTTTTCAGCAACGCGGCAAGCTCATCAGCAGACGCTTTACGATTGGCCTCGGCCAGCTGTTTTTGCAGCGGCTCAGCATCAGCCGCCACCGCCTGACCACAGATATTCAGCCGCATCGCCGGACGCTCCTGAAGCATCGCCGCCAATTTATTCATATAGCTTTGCGCATCACCATTCAGCTCTGCAGACACAGGCTCAAACAAGACGGGCTGCAACTGGATAAAAGAACCTTTTTCCGCCGCATCCATCGCCATCTGAGCCACGGTGATCAGGGCACCGAAAGGTTGCAGGGACTTGGTCAGATAACCAAAGGCCGCGTTTTTCAGGCCTTTACCCGCCAGCTTGTTAATCACGGCCTGATAGCCAAACTGAGGATCATCCAGAGAGCCATTCAGCTCCAGATCCAGCTCGATGTTTTCGTTTTTATCTTTCAGCACCATCAAAGCGGTTTCCAGTGGCATCGTGACTTTTTCATTAAAGGCGTCACTGCGGTCGCTCTTGTCCCGCTGCACTTCTATCCGGTTCAGAAAGATATCCGTTTTACCGTCCAGTTTGCGTTCTTTAACCGTGCCACGGCTGCTGATGTTGAGCTGACCGTTGCGTAACAGATACCCGGTAAACTGGCTGAAATAGGGGCTGACCATAGGCAGATCCAGCGCCTTCAGGTCCACCGTCCAGTCGCCGCCATAATTACCGGAGAAGAGCTCCAGCTGCCCGCGGGCATCGAACTGAGTGAATTTCCCCAACTGGCTTTGCATCTCAAAACGGGTTGGCTGGTCTGAGCCCGTATCCAGCGCTTCCAGTTGCAGTTTCTTAAGCTCCAGCTCGGTATTGAGTGCCGGTGTCACACCCTGATCAACAACAGCTAGCCGGTTATCCCCTTTCACCAGCAGGCGATTGATGCGTACCACAAAAGGCTCTGATTCAACTGCGGGCGCTTTCGCTGATGTGGCGGTTTTTTCTGGCTGCAACCGTTCAACGAACCAGTTAAATTCGCTGGGCTGTCGCTCTTTGGACAACAGCAGACGGTTCCGGCTGCCACTGAAAGTAAGCTGCTCAATCTGCAACCGCTGCATCTGATCCAGTGTCAGGGTATCCAGCTCAATCTGCTGCCACTGACTCAGCGTCTGATCTTTACCCTGCAGCTGTAACTGCTCAAGTTGCACAGCAGAAACACGGACCTGCGCTGCATTGTCAGCCACATCAATCGACTGCCCTTCCAGCCCGGCAAGTGAGACCAGCGTTTTGTCGAACCGGCTGAGTTGCGTGTTTGTTACTGACAGGGCGGGAACCACCACCTGCCAGAGATTCTCCGGATCATTTACCAGCTCACCCTGAGCGGTCAGTTGCGCCACAGCAATCTGATAAGGGTCAGACTCACCCATCACCAGCGCCAGTTGCGTCAGATTCAGTGACGCCAACTGGATCAGCTTGGGGAAACCCTCCTGCAGCTGCAGGTCAGCACTAAGCTCGCCCTGCTGCAGTTGGTACTGCTGTCCAGGCAAACGGGCATCCAACTGACTTACACTCAGATCAGTCAGTTTGGCCTTAAGATCAGACAATGTGCCATTCACAGCAGCCTTAAAACGCCCCGAGCCCAGCTTGACCGACTGATCAGCCTGACTGAAAGCACTGCCCTCCAGCATGACCTGACTGTCTGAGCTCAGTTGCTGTAATGCGCCCTGTTGCCAGATAACCGACGTATTGCCATCCCAGCCCAGAGCCTGTTGAGTCAGCGTCAGCGCGTCCTGTTTGAAGGACAGATTCCTGACCTTGATGCTGCCCTTCTGTTGCACCGTAAAAGACTGCTGCGCAAGGTTGCTGCTGGCATCAATGGCCAGATCCAGATCGACTCTGGCACGTAGCCCGGGTACCCAGGGAGAGGTCAGGCTATGAACCGGGAAATCCTTGAGCTGAATGTTAAGGCGGGTGCTTTTTTGCTCAGGCAGCGGCAACGCTTCAGACTGCAGGGAAATGGGCGCACCGTTCAACGCGCCTTCTAACTGGACCTGCGTCATCTGTTCCGGTGCCCACAGCAACAGGTCCTGAACGGACGCCTGTTTCAGTGTCAGTCGATGGGTCTGGTTTGGCAGTTCCGCCTGCCAGTCAATATCACGCAACGCAATGTTGCTGAAACCAACACTCCAGTCACCCGGTGTTGGCGATTCTGGCGCTGCGGACTCAGGTTCAGCACTGTGTAATGCCAGCAGGTTAATCGGACCCAGCCACAACGCATCAGCGGTCTGGCGCACGCCCATCTGCACCCCGGACAATTCAATCAGCTTCAGCAGAACCCGCTTCTCTTTCAGCGCGGCGTAATCGAGACCCACTTCAAGCTGCTCAATCTGCATCGGCGGCCTGGCTGTGGCCGAAGCCTTAAGGCCCTGCAACCGGAACTGCCCCTGCAGCCAGTTGATCTGCAGGGTGTTGATCCGGGCATCTTCAGCGCCGTTGGCACGCAGCCAGATCACCGCCTGGTCCCGCAACAAGTAGGGCAGGTTGTGCACCACCAATAGCACAACCAACACAACAGCAATCAACCAACGCAACATCCTGGATCCTTTCGTAATGTTTTAGTCGTCTGTTCGTCAGCGCCCGAACAGCCCGCTTTATTGAGTTTAGCCTCTAGCCACAAAAGACGAGTCACTCTCCTTCGGCAGTCGACTATACAGCCGATGTGCGCACTGATAAAATCGCCCAAATTTTGTTCTATGCAAGGTCTGTCTGAACAGACGCTGTCCCAAGAACAGCGCACAGGCAAACCATAACAGGTTAACTTACTGACTTAGGGTGACACTCATGGCTCATGATGAAAACTACCGCGACCCTGCGGGCTTTGGCTGGATTATTATCAACCTGCTTGCGATTGCCTGGATTACCATGCCGGCCAGCATCGCCATCAGCCGCCTGAGTTTCTGATAACCCAATCAGAGATCAGTTCCCGCCTGATACAAAAAGGCCCCGTTCACGAACGGGGCCTTTTACGTTGTACCGACCGGACATGATCACTTCGTCAGCGTCACCACACCCTCTGGCGTTCCCATCAAAATCAGATCAGCACCACGCTGGGCAAACAGACCGTTCGTCACCACGCCGACAAGATTGTTGAGTTCCGCTTCCAGCCCTTTGGGATCGACAATCTCAAGGTCATAGACATCGAGAATGCAGTTACCGTTATCCGTGGTAAACCCCTCACGCCAGACCGGCATGCCGTCCATTTTAACCAGAGCCCTGGCCACCTGAGAACGCGCCATCGGGATCACTTCTACCGGCAGTGGAAAGGCCCCCAGCAGATCAACCTGCTTGGTGCTGTCAACAATACAAACAAACTCTTTGGCAACCGCTGCGACGATTTTTTCCCGCGTCAGCGCGCCCCCGCCACCTTTGACCAGATTCAGTCGCGGATCAAACTCATCCGCGCCATCCACATACACATCCAGCTCATTCACACTGTTCAGGTCATACACCTGAATACCATGCCCTTTCAGCCGCTCAGCCGTGGCCTCGGAACTGGCCACCGCACCATCAAACAGATGCTTGATCTCCGCCAGCGCATCAATAAAACAGTTGGCCGTAGAGCCTGTGCCCACACCCACAATGCTGTCCTGCCCCAGACGGGGTTTGATGTAGTCCACTGCGGCCTGCGCCACTGCCTGTTTCATTTCATCCTGAGTCATGCTGATCTCACCGTGGTTGTGATTGACGTGCTGCAGGAGGCAGCGCAAAACGCAATTATACGCATCTGCCTGCCCCGCTTGTAGACGCAAACACACATAAGCTTTACCATTTCCGCCTTTAATCATGGGTATAACCCGGTGATCCGCCTGTTCTGTCTGAGCCGGCAGGAGCCACCTTTAACACAGCAGATTTTGTATGCCGCACCGCTATATCAAAAAAATTCTGGAAGCCCGCGTCTACGATGTAGCCGTGGAAACACCGCTGGACGAGGCCCGTGGGCTGTCTGAACGGCTGCAGAACCGAATTTTGCTGAAGCGTGAAGACAAGCAACCGGTGTTTTCCTTCAAGCTGCGCGGTGCCTACAACAAGATGGCTCAGCTGACTGAAGCGGAAAAAGCCTGTGGTGTGGTCGCCGCCTCCGCCGGTAACCATGCTCAGGGCCTGGCCATGTCAGCCCGCAAGCTGGGTGTTAAAGCTACCATTGTGATGCCGAAGACCACCCCGGACGTCAAAGTGAATAACGTGCGTCGTCTCGGTGGCAAGGTTGTGCTGCATGGGGATGCCTATGATGATGCAGCCGGTTATGCCAAACAGCTGGTCGCCGATAAAGGCATGACCTACGTACACCCATTTGACGATCCGGACGTCATTGCAGGTCAGGGCACCATTGCCATGGAACTGCTGCGTCAGGAGTCCGGCCCGATCCACGCGATTTTTGTGCCGGTGGGCGGCGGCGGCCTGATTGCCGGTGTTGCCACCTACGTTAAATACTTACGCCCGGATATCAAGGTGATCGGTGTTGAATCCGAGGAATCCGCCTGCCTGAAAGCAGCTATGGACGCCGGTGAACGGGTGGTATTGCCACAGGTCGGCATTTTTGCTGACGGCGTGGCTGTGGCTCAGATTGGCGAAAACACCTTTGAGCTGGCTCAAAAGTATGTGGACGAGGTCATTACCGTCAGCATTGATGAGATCCTGTCTCTTATACACATCTGACGCTGCCGACGAGCGATCTAGTGAAGAT
>ERZ1031170.27-NODE-27-length-22222-cov-6.764650_pt1 | contig 22222 bp, 35 predicted proteins | sample MGYA00518222_ERZ1031170 | MGnify/ENA primary metagenome ERZ1031170 (study PRJEB33718, sample SAMN03159772) | human skin metagenome | collected 2014-05-20 | study: EMG produced TPA metagenomics assembly of the PRJNA266117 data set (Human skin bacterial metagenome and... | reverse complement strand
GGCGCATTCTACACCCCACACTTTTTAGGTCAACAGGGAATACGAAATAAAAATGAAATTATTCAGAAGAAGCCTGTTCCGCCAGACAGGACTCAAGCCAGGTAACAACCTGCTCATGTACCTCATCAACCGATTTACCACGGACATCGACAGGCTCACCGACAATGACTTTGACCTGCCCCGGATACTTAATAAAACTTTTACCCGGCCAATATTCACCCGCATTGTGATATAGCGGAATCAGGGGCACCTGATTCTTCACGGCCAGCATCGCCGCGCCTTTGTTGAACTTACCCAGCTTGCCGACAGCTACACGTGTACCCTGTGGAAAAATCAGTACCGGGATATTCTGCTGAAGCCTTTCAGCGCCCTGAGCCAGCAACTGCTTCAAAGCCTCCCTGCGCTTGCTGCGATCAAGCGCAATCGGTTTAAGCATCGCTAATACCCAGCCAAAAAACGGAATTTTCAGCAGCTCGCGCTTTAGCACTGCAGACTGAGGCCGCACCAGCGTTTGCAGAAACAGTGTTTCCCACTCACTCTGATGGTTAGCCGCCACCACATAGGCCCCAGACTCAGGCAAGTGTTCGCGTCCGTCAACACGGGTACTGACGCCGCAACAGACTTTTAACCAGAAAAGGTAGAAATAATTAATCCCGGTTATAAGCACAAATCTTGGTCGAAATGGCAATACGGGTGCCACCAACAGACAAAGACATGCGTAAATCAAGGTAGAGACATAAAAACCGGCGTAATAGAACAGCGCACGAATCCATAGAAGAGGTGTTGGACGTTGTTTCATTTACCCCCCCGTCACCGGTGGAAAAAACGCAACCTCATCATCACCTTTCAACTGTGTTTCCGAATCACACACTTCATGATTCAGCGCAGTGCGGATATTGGGCGCATCCAGCACCCCCTGCCAATTCGGATTTTCTGCAATCAGATATGCCACAAGACCGGCAATGTCCTGAACATTATCAGGCTGCTTCAGAGAGAAGGCGCTTACACCTAACTGCTCTTTAAGGCTGGCAAAAAATACAACGTTGAGCATGTTTACTCCGCTTGCCAGTGACCGCTACGGCCACCTTTTTTTTCCATAAGCCGAACGGATGAAATAACCATCCCTTTATCCACGGCTTTGCACATATCATAAATGGTCAGACAGGCAACCGATGCTGCCGTCAGCGCTTCCATTTCAACACCGGTTTGCGCCGCAAGCTTGCAGTACGCGGTTACAAGAACACTGCTGGAGGCCAGGTCCGGGACCAACTCAACACTGACTTTACTGAGCACCAGAGGGTGACAGAGCGGAATCAGATCACTGGTTTTTTTGGCCGCCTGGATCCCGGCAATTCTTGCCACCGCCAGCACATCCCCCTTGGCATGCCCACCCTGGATAATCATCTCCAGCGTTTCGGGCTGCATGGAGATACGCGCCTCTGCAGTTGCTTCACGTACCGTTACCGCTTTGGCGGACACATCCACCATCTGCGCATTACCCTGCTCATCCAGATGGGTTAAACCCTGCTTCATACCGAGTCCTGTAATGCCCTTTTGTTAAATACCGGATTGGCGTACATCTTGCGCAACACATCCTGCGCACCATCAGCGACCCGCTCTAAACGATCATTGAACTGCGCCTGCTCGGTTGCAGTTACACCGTCATTGACGCCGGCAGCAATCTTGTTAGATGCATGCAGGTGATAATTAGACAGAATCTGGCGATCAATCTCCTGCGCCAGCAGTTCAGGCGTTTCAAAGTCGGTTTCGATCACATCGCCAAACGCAACATGAACATGACCTTTGTCACCCGTAATGCCCTTGACGATGCTTTCAATATCTTCAAATTGCGCTTTCTGATAAAAGCCCTGTGTTGCTTTTGCATGCAACTCATTTGCTTTCAGTGCGTCACAGGGATCGTACTCATAGGAGATAGACACCGGCACGATTTTGAGTCGTTTTACCTGCTCTGAAAAACTGCGCGCCTTCCGGTGCGCCATGTACAACATTTTCAGAATAGCCGGGTCTGTCCGATCATTGCCATCTTTCGCCCGCCCTTCGCGCTGGGCCAACCAGATTGACTCGCCAGACTGAATGCTGTGATCAATGTATTCCGACAGCTGCGTCAGAGCTTTCATCATTTCCCGGCCTGTAGCAGAACGGTTTACGATAAAACTTTTATTCAGACGCATCATGTCAGACACATAAGGCTTGCGGAGCAGATTATCACCAATGGCAATACGCACTGTATCCATGCCATACTGATAACGTACCCAGTTTACAAACGCCGGGTCCATGGCAATATCACGATGATTGGAGATAAACAGATAGGCTTCTTCCGGATCCAGCAGATCAATACCGCTGCAAGTAAGACGAGATGTAGTGCGACTGATCATTTTACGCATGTAACCCGCGACCAGCTCCTGAAAATCCCGAATAGTCTCCACTTCACCTACTTTGCCTGCCAGTGCAAGCCGCACCAGCGGGCGTAATAACCAGCCGACTCGGGGTGACCATTTTGGAAACTGATATTGAGTAACAGCGGAGATAAATTCGTAATTATTGAGCAGACCGCTCAGTACATCGGCCACCTCATTATCACGGTAAGGCCTGATCTCCTTAAAGGGATCCTGTTGGTCGACCATATTTCCTCTACAGCCTGGCTAAAATTCAGGCGGTATTTTACCCATTTCCGCCAAGCCCTGCAGTTTATTTGCGCCGCACACATCAACAAAGCGCCCTGCAACCTCAGAAAAACACCTGTCACCCACCCGTCATATTCATAAAACGAATAATTTCGGGCGCTTCATCCAGATTAAAGTGGTGTTTTTCAGGCTTCAAATCCATTGCCTGAACAATCGCTGCCTTCAGTACTTCCAAATCCCCCGGGTGGGTCCGAATAATTTCACGCAGATCCATGGAATGCTCATTACCCAGGCACAGCAACAAACGTCCCTCTACGGTGACACGCACCCGATTACAATCACCACAAAAGTTATGACTATGCGGGGAAATAAAACCCACCCGTGATTCACTGTCATGCATGCCGTAGTACTTGGAAGGGCCACCGGTACGGGCTTCAAGGGCCTGTAATGGATACCGCTGTTCAATCAGCGCCTTGACCTCATCACTGGAACAGTAGGCCTCGGCCCGATCATGCTCCGAAATCACACCCAGTGGCATCTCTTCGATATAGCTGATATCCAGCCCTTCAGCCCGGGCAAAATCCAGCAGAGCAAGAATTTCGTCGTCATTGCGGTTTTTAAGAATCACCGCATTCAGCTTGATCCGTTTAAAACCCGCCTGTTTAGCGGCAGCGATCCCCTCCAGTACCTGAGCCAGCTTACTGGTGCGGGTCAGCTCATGAAACCGTTCAGGGATAAGACTATCAAGGCTGATATTAAGGCGTTCAACACCCGCCTCAGCCAGATCATCCGCCATGCGAGATAGTTGCGAACCATTGGTGGTCAGGCAGAGCTCCACATCCAGCGCACCCAGCATCTGCATTAGCGCCATAACGTTTTTGCGAACCAGTGGTTCGCCACCGGTCAACCGAATCCGTTTAACACCCAGTTCAGTAAATGCCTGCGCGATCTGAAAAATCTCTTCCAGCGTTAATACCTGAGCATGCGGTAGAAACTGCATATTCTCAGACATGCAGTAAACACAACGAAAATCACACCGATCAGTCACACTCAGGCGCACATAATCCACCCGACGCCCAAACCGGTCGATCAATACATTGTCTGTTCCTGCTGATTTATTCATAACTCACAGTTACTATCGGACGCTTATTCAATTGATACGGTAACCACCGGCATGTATCCACTTATCAAACACCTGCACATGACAACCGTCGCCATTAGCTTGACCCTGTTTATCCTGCGGGCCGGTTTGCATTGGCTTAATCCGCAGCAGCGCTTGCCAAAATGGTTACGCATCCTGCCTCACATCAACGACACCATCCTGCTTTTAAGCGCGTTCGGTCTCACTATACTGATCCAGCAGTACCCGTTTGTGGATGCCTGGCTAACCACCAAACTTCTGCTCCTGCTGGTCTATATCATGTTAGGCATGTGGACGCTGAAAAAAGCCACAACCCGCACCGGCATCACTGTTTCTGCCAGCGCTTCACTTCTGTGCTTCGCGTATATAGTGGCGGTCGCCGTGCAGCATTCACCCCTGCCATTTCAGGGCTGAGTACCACCCTGATAAAGCTGATACAGCGCTCGCATCTCCGACTTCAGCTCCTGTCGCCAGGGGCGTTGTCGGATACCGAAAATATTGAGCACCTTCTTACAGATTAACACCGAACTGCCGGGCAGGCTGTCTTCCTGCTGATCCTCATCGGCCAATAGCGCGATCAGCTTTTCGACTTTAAAGTTCTCATATTCGCTGGCAGCAATCAGAATCTCTTTACAGAAATCATAGCTGCTGATGATCTCGGCACCACAATAGTGGTAAGTACCCCAGGCCTGAGCACCATTGGAAATCTGTTTAATAATCGCGGACACCACTCTCGCCACATCCCGGGCCGATGTTGGACATCCGATATGATCACTAAACGCTTCCAACGATTCTTCCGTCCGTGCGGCCTTGACGGTTTGGGTCAGAAAATTATTGCCACAGGCACTGAAGAGCCAACTGACACGCAAGATAATGTGCTGTTCAAGCGATGCACGCACCCGCTCTTCACCCTGCCAGAAACTTTCGCCATACACCCCCTGAGGCGCAACCTCATCCTGTTCGGTATAACCACTTGCATAGTGATTATCGAAAACAGCATCTGACGAGAGGTGCAGCAAAGGAATCTGAAGTGCCTGGCAGGCGCTTGCCAGATGACCAGTGCCATCTGCATTCACAGCATAAGCACGACGAGATACATCATCCAAACTGCTGAAACGGGTAATTCCTGCACAGTTGACCACGAAGGAAGGCTGATGTTCCTGCAGCGCTGCACCAACCGCCTCGGGTGAAGTGATATCAAGCTGCTGCCTCGATAGCGGCACCAGCTCGAAAAACGGATCATCGGCGAGTTGCTGGCACACAGCAGCACCAGCCTGACCGCTGGCACCTGTAACCAGCACCTTAGCTGGCGTTAGCAACTGCCCCAGATCCATTCATTCAGAAGGGGATATCATCATCAAAGTCATCAAACCCTGGCGGCGGTGCGGCCGGAGCAGAAGACTGCGGCTGAGAAGGTGCCTGAGTCGGAGCCGGACGTGAAGACTGCTGTGGCTGCCCCTGTTGAGGATAGTTACCACCCGAGAAACCACCGCTTTCTCCACCACGGCTGTCCAGCATCTGCATATCACTGGCAACAATTTCTGTGGTGTAGCGATCCTGGCCGCTTTGATCCTGCCACTTACGGGTACGCAACGAGCCCTCTACATAAACCTTGCTGCCTTTACGCAGGTATTCGCCGGCCACTTCCGCCAGACGATTAAAAAACACCACGCGGTGCCATTCGGTACGATCCTGCATCTGACCGGTTTGTTTGTCTTTCCAGGACTCAGATGTCGCCAGGGTGACATTGGTGACCGCATTGCCGCTTGGCATATACCTTACTTCGGGATCACCACCAAGGTTACCCACCAGAATCACTTTGTTTACGCCACGCGCCATGACTCTCTCCATTATTCGTGAAACAACGACTCTACAGGCCGTTTGTATTAACCACATAGCTTACCATGCGACCTGAGGCTATCCCACCAAATTTGACGGTTCTGCCGAGGTACAAAGCAATTTATAATGGTACGTTTTTGGCCCACTGAGTGCGCACATGGAAAAGATTCTAGTCAGGGGTGCCCGTACCCATAATCTTAAAAATATCGATCTGGATATCCCGCGGGACAAGCTGGTCGTTATCACAGGATTATCCGGCTCCGGTAAATCTTCACTCGCCTTCGACACCCTTTACGCAGAGGGGCAACGTCGTTATGTCGAATCACTCTCCACCTATGCGCGCCAGTTCCTGTCGATGATGGAAAAACCGGACGTGGACCATATCGAAGGTCTCTCTCCGGCCATCTCAATAGAACAGAAATCCACCTCGCATAATCCACGTTCAACCGTGGGCACCATTACCGAGATTTATGATTACCTGCGCCTGTTGTTTGCCCGCGCAGGTGAGCCTCGCTGTCCTGAACACAACCTGCCACTGGCAGCGCAAACCATCAGCCAGATGGTCGATCAGGTGCTGGCACTGGAAGAAGGCAGCAAACTGATGCTGCTGGCCCCGGTGATTCAGGGTCGTAAAGGTGAGCACTTACATACCATCAGCAACTTGCGTGCAGAGGGTTACATCCGCGCCCGTATCGATGGCATCGTGGTAGACCTGGACAGTGCGCCAGAACTGGATAAAAACAAAAAACATGACATTGAGGTGGTCATTGACCGCTTTAAGGTACGCTCCGATCTGCAGAATCGCCTGGCTGAATCGTTTGAGACCGCCCTGCAGTTAAGTGACGGTGTAGCACGCATTGCCTACATGGATGAGCAGCGCGATGAGCTGGTGTTTTCATCCCGCTTTGCCTGCCCACAGTGCGGTCACAGTATTCAGGAACTCGAACCCCGTTTATTCTCATTCAATAACCCGCATGGCGCCTGCAGCAGTTGCGACGGTCTGGGTGTTAAACAGTTTTTTGATGCCAAAAAACTGGTGGCTGACCCTAGCCTGACGCTGTCAGAAGGCGCGATTCGTGGCTGGGACCGACGCAACCTCTATTATTTCCAGCAACTTAAAGCGCTGGCCGAGCATTACCAGTTTGATATCGACACACCGTTTTGCGATCTAAAACCGGCACATCAGGCCGTCATCCTGCAGGGCAGCGGAAAAGAAACCATCCCATTCCGCTACCTGAATGATCGCGGCGATATCATCAGCAAAGCGCATCCCTTCGAAGGGATCTTGAACAACCTGGAGCGCCGATTTAAAGAGACCGAATCAGACGCTGTACGGGAAGACCTTGCCAAATACCTTAACATTCAGGCCTGTCCAAGCTGCGAGGGCAGCCGCTTACGCCGTGACGCCAGACATGTGTACATCGACAATCGCAGCCTGCCCGATCTGGTAACGCTGCCGATTGGCGAGAGTCTGGCCTATTTTGATCAGCTTCACCTGCCCGGAAAACAGGGCGCGATTGCAGAGAAGATCCTGAAAGAGATCCGTGAGCGCCTTTCCTTTCTGGTCAATGTCGGTCTGGATTACCTGTCGCTGGATCGCAATGCCGATACCCTTTCTGGCGGGGAAGCCCAGCGCATTCGTCTGGCCAGCCAGATTGGCGCGGGACTGGTCGGCGTGATGTACATTCTCGACGAACCCTCAATTGGTCTGCACCAGCGCGACAACGAACGGCTGCTTAAAACACTCATCCACCTGCGTGATCTGGGTAATACCGTTATCGTGGTTGAGCATGATGAAGACGCCATTCGCATGGCAGATTTTCTGGTGGATATTGGCCCCGGTGCCGGTGTACATGGCGGTGAAGTTATCGCTGCAGGAACACCCCAGGACATCATGACAGCACCTGACTCTGTTACAGGACAATACCTCAAAGGCACACTCGCCATTGAAGTACCCAAGCAGCGACATAAACCCGACAATAAAAAACAACTCCAGCTACAAGGTGCCACAGGCAACAACCTGCAGCAGGTGGATCTTTCCCTGCCCGTCGGCCTGTTTACCTGTATTACCGGCGTATCCGGTTCTGGTAAATCCACCCTGATTAACAACACCCTCTATCCGGTTGCAGCCACCGCACTGAACCATGCCACCACACTCGATGCCGCCCCCTACCGGGCGATCAAGGGACTGGAGCACTTCGATAAAGTTATCGATATCGATCAGAGCCCCATCGGGCGAACGCCCAGATCGAATCCGGCCACCTATACAGGTATCTTCACGCCGGTACGTGAGCTGTTTTCCGGCACCCAGGAAGCCCGCGCCCGCGGCTACAAACCGGGCCGTTTCAGCTTCAACGTCAAGGGCGGCCGTTGCGAAGCCTGTCAGGGCGATGGCGTGATCAAGGTAGAGATGCACTTCCTGCCGGACATCTATGTGCCCTGTGATGTCTGCAAAGGTAAACGCTACAACCGTGAAACCCTGGAAGTGAAATACAAGGGCAAAAACATTCATGAAGTGCTGGAACTGACCGTTGAAGATGCCCGCGTATTCTTTGATGCAATCCCGGCACTGGCACGCCGTCTGCAGACCCTGATTGATGTAGGCCTGTCCTATATCCGACTCGGACAGGCAGCCACCACCCTCTCAGGCGGTGAAGCCCAACGAGTAAAACTGGCCAAAGAGCTTTCCAAACGCGACACCGGTAAAACCCTGTACATACTGGATGAGCCGACTACCGGCCTGCACTTCCATGATATCCAGCAACTGCTCACCGTCCTCAACCGACTGCGTGATCACGGCAACACCATCGTGGTGATTGAACACAATCTGGATGTCATCAAAACCGCAGACTGGATTGTCGATCTCGGACCGGAAGGCGGCGTAAAAGGCGGCCAGATCATCGCCGAAGGAACCCCGGAACAGGTGGCGGATAATCCCGCATCACATACCGGACGGTTTCTTAAGCCGATGCTACCACCAACTACACAAAAAAAAGAAAGATAAAAACTACAGAGTTGCATAGCGTGGTATTAGGTAGCGCATTGTTATGAAATGAACGCTATTCGAGACATAAAACTAGCGATCTAATTGAAAAATTCTTAAATCATTGTCAGGCCCATAATTGGTTACAGCAACTTTACCATCAGGACTAACATCAAGCCCATGCGGCATATCGAAGCCTGTAAACCTCCGATTGAGCGTTAATTCATTTTGCAAAGGATCATAAAAAAATTCATCTACGCAACTATCATGCTGATTTGCAGCATACACTGCCCCTTTGTAAGCTTTAATAGCATCTACATGGCCAGAAAAATACCTCGTTAGGATAAGCTCAGGTGGTGTTTTTTCTAGATCAGAAGGAAGGCGATAAACAAACATCGTTACGTAAATAGATTTCTCGTTTGGCGCTTTAACAGAGATATGATCTGTGCGTGCAGCTTGTATAGCATAGGTTTCACCATAGCATTCAATAAACGCTACATCCTGTGCTTGCTCAGGAAGAGGCAATGAGTGAACTTGACTGCCATCTAACTTTGTAATTTCGACACCTTTATCCCGAGAGTCGCAAAATGAGCTCCACAAAAGGTTCTCGTATCCCGGGACAAAAACAGCGCCATGAATTTTACGACCTTTTATTGGCTTATCTTTAGATTTGCCAAACAATTTAGAAAGGAGACCCTTTTGCTTATTTAGTTTTGATGGAGGCATGATTGTGTGAGAAAAAGACAAACAGTCAGGCCCCACATCATAAAAGGCTACTTCACCAGTATAGAAATTAGTCAAGACCATACTATTCGCACGAATATCCATGAGATCTGTTTCTGTTGGAACACCATGACCATCGGGCGTTGATATTTTTTTTATAACCGGTGTATCTGCATACGGCTTGACCAAATAAACAGATTTTGCAGCAAAATCACCAATAAATAATGTGTCTTTATCAAACCAACGAACTGAAGTCAGCCCAGAGTTCCGACGAAGTTTTCGGACATATGCAAAGTGAGGGGAAGGGACCGGGAACTTGATTGGTTCAAAATTCTCCAGAAGCCTTACAGGGACTTCAGGAGAGTCTGCGTCATTAATCATAATTGCCGTATTAAACATCTTTAAATCTTCCACTTAACATTTAACTCAGCAAAGCTGATTTTATTAAAATTGGAAGAATAATGCAGGATGAAAAATCAATCAACTAGCAGTGATTGGAGCGCGGAAAAATAGATTCAAACAACTTTATAAAAAACTTTGTATATGCACAAAAAAAAACCCGGCACAAGGCCGGGTTTTTGATGATCAAGAAAACTTAATCTTCGGATTCGTCAGCAGCAAGACCTGCAGGACGATCAACCAGTTCAACGTACGCCATTGGCGCGTTGTCACCTGGACGGAAACCGCACTTCAAGATGCGCAGGTAACCACCAGGACGGGTGCCATAACGTGGACCCAGTTCGTTGAACAGTTTACCAACAGCTTGCTTGCTGCCAGTACGAGCAAACGCCAGACGACGGTTTGCAACAGTGTCGTTCTTAGCCAGCGTGATCAGCGGCTCTGCATAGCGACGCAGTTCTTTTGCTTTAGGCAGAGTTGTACGAATCAACTCGTGCTCAAACAGAGAAACTGCCATGTTCTTGAACATCGCTTTGCGGTGCGCACTGGTACGGCTGAAATGACGACCAGAATTACGATGACGCATGTTAAATCCCTACCAAACTTATCAGTTTAGATGCCCGAATTAAGAAGCAACTTTATCGTCGTTCTTCAGGCTAGCCGGCGGCCAGTTTTCTAGACGCATGCCCAAGGACAGGCCTTTGGAAGCCAGCACGTCTTTGATCTCGGTCAGCGACTTTTTACCCAGGTTCGGAGTTTTCAGCAGTTCAACCTCTGTACGCTGAATCAGATCACCAATGTAGTAGATCTGCTCTGCTTTCAGACAGTTGGCGGAACGAACAGTCAGCTCCAGATCGTCTACCGGACGCAACAGAATCGGATCAATTTCCGGCTCTGCTGGTTCATCTTTAGCCTGGTCAGCACCATCTTCCAGATCAACAAACACAACCAACTGCTGCTGCAGAATGGTGGCTGCGCGACGAATCGCTTCTTCTGGGTCGATAGTACCGTTGGATTCGATATCGATAACCAACTTGTCCAGGTCAGTACGCTGCTCAACACGCGCGCTTTCTACTACGTAGGAAACACGACGTACCGGGCTGAACGTAGCGTCCAGTTGCAAACGACCAATGGCACGAGTTTCATCTTCATCAGACAGACGTGCATCCGCTGGCACGTAGCCACGGCCACGCTCAACAGTCAGCTGCATGTTCAGGCTCGCACCGTCGTTCAGGTGAGCAATGACGTGGTCCGGGTTAGCAATTTCAACATCTTGGTTCAGTTGAATATCACCAGCGGTAACAGGACCCGCGCCAGTTTTGCTCAGAGTCAGGGTTGCCTGATCACCATTAAACAGAGTGATTGCAACACCTTTCAGATTCAGCAGGATCTCAATGACATCCTCCTGAACCCCTTCAATTGTGCTGTACTCATGCAAAACGCCGTCAATCTCAACTCCGGTTACCGCACAACCCGGCATAGAGGAGAGCAAAATACGACGCAGCGCATTGCCCAGCGTATGGCCAAAGCCACGTTCCAGTGGTTCCAGAGTCACCTTGGCGCGTGTTTTGCTGATTTCCTGTACGTCAATATGACGTGGACTGAGAAATTCATTTACCGAACGCTGCATATTTCCACCAATAAAAGATTAAGAATTACTTCGAGTACAGCTCTACGATCAGCTGTTCGTTGATTTCAGCAGACAGATCAGAACGCTCTGGCAGGGACTTGAAAGTACCTTCCATTTTGCCTGAATCAACATCTACCCACTCAACAGGAGCACGCTGACCAGCCAGTTCCAGTGCGTGTTTAATGCGCAGCTGGTTTTTGGCTTTTTCACGAACTGCGACCACATCACCCGCTTTCACCTGGTAGGAAGGTACATTTACAACCTGACCATTAACGGTGATAGAACGGTGCGATACGATCTGACGAGCTTCTGCACGAGTCGTGCCGAATCCCATCCGGTATACAACGTTGTCCAAACGGCCTTCCAGCAGCTGGAGCAGGTTTTCACCTGTAGCACCAGTGCGGCGAGCCGCTTCTTTGTAGTAATTGCGGAACTGACGTTCCAGTACGCCGTAGATACGACGAACTTTCTGTTTTTCGCGCAGCTGCAGGCCATAGTCGGATAAACGACCACGACGAGCGCCGTGCACACCTGGAGCAGTCTCAGCTTTACACTTGCTGTCCAGTGCGCGAACGCCACTCTTCAGGAAAAGGTCTGTACCTTCCCGACGAGACAGCTTGCACTTAGGTCCAAGATAACGAGCCATATTACCGTCTCCAGATTAAACGCGACGTTTCTTCGGCGGACGACAACCATTGTGAGGAATAGGTGTCACGTCCGTGATATTTGCGATTTTGTAGCCGCATGCATTGAGTGCGCGCACAGCGGACTCACGGCCGGGTCCAGGACCCTTCACAAAAACGTCGAGGTTTTTCAGGCCATACTCAAGGGCAGCCTGACCAGCACGCTCAGCAGCAACCTGAGCGGCAAATGGGGTGCTTTTACGGGAACCACGGAAGCCGGAGCCACCTGCAGTTGCCCAGGACAAAGCATTACCCTGGCGATCAGTAATTGTAATGATCGTGTTATTGAAAGAAGCGTGGATGTGGGCGAACCCATCAGCAACTTGCTTCTTCACCTTTTTGCGTGTGCGATTACCTGGCTTTGCCATATTCGGAATTCCTATCGCTTACCACTTACTTACGGATCGGCTTACGCGGGCCTTTACGAGTGCGCGCGTTAGTCTTACTGCGCTGACCGCGAACCGGCAGGTTACGACGATGACGCAGACCGCGGAAACAACCTAGGTCCATGAGACGTTTAATGCTCATAGACACTTCACGACGCAGGTCGCCTTCAACAGTCAGCTTGGCAACTTCTCCACGAACGTTGTCCAGCTGCTCATCAGACAGATCAGCAATCTTGATGCTTGGTGTAATACCACAAGCGTTACAGATGCTGTTCGCAGTCGTGCGGCCAATTCCGTAAATGTAAGTCAGAGAAATTACCGCATGCTTATTGTCAGGAATATTGACGCCAGCTATACGGGCCATTCTATTACTCCGTTTTCAGTGGTGTCCGGTTGTTATTAACCGACACCATAAAAAATATAAATGTTCTGTTCGCAGAAGGCGCGCAATACTACACGTTGATCAAAAACAAATCAAGCCTAGTTGCGTACCTCTGCGGCCAAAGGTCAGTGCAAGCTCAATGCTTAGCCCTGACGCTGTTTATGACGCGGCTCTACTTTGCAGATCACTCGCACTGAACCGTTACGACGCACGATTTTGCAGTTACGACAGATCTTTTTAACAGATGCACGTACTTTCATGATCTACTCCAGATAGTGATCAGCGCAGCAGACCTGCACCACCACCTTTGAGATTAGATTTCTTCATCAGAGACTCGTACTGATGAGACATCAGATGGGACTGAACCTGAGCCATAAAATCCATCACGACAACAACGACGATCAGGAGTGAGGTGCCACCGAAATAAAACGGTACGTTGGCTGCTACCACCAGGAACTGTGGCATCAGCGATACGGCTGTAATATACAGCGCACCAAACAGCGTCAGACGACCCAACACAGTATCTATGTACCGTGCTGATTGCTCACCGGGACGAATACCCGGAATGAATGCACCAGATTTCTTCAGATTATCCGCGACGTCTTTTGGATTAAATACAATCGCGGTATAGAAATAACAGAAGAAAATAATGGCTACCGAGAACAACAGGATATACAGCGGCTGACCCGGACCCAGCGCGAGCGCTACATCCTGCAACCAGTCCATGCCTTCGCTCTGGCCAAACCACTGCCCCATAGACGCAGGGAACAGCAGAATACTGGAAGCGAAGATCGGCGGAATAACACCGGCCATGTTCACTTTCAGCGGCAAGTGACTGGTCTGGGCAGCATATACGCGGTTGCCTTGCTGACGCTTGGCATAGTTTATAGTGATACGGCGCTGGCCGCGTTCCATAAACACCACAAAACCCACAGTCACCACCGCCATGAAGGCGATCACCAGCAGCGCCAGAATGTTTAAGTCACCCTGACGTGCGGCTTCAAACGCCTGACCGATGGCACTTGGCAATCCAGCAACAATACCGGCAAAGATCAGAATCGAAATACCGTTACCGATACCTCGTTCAGTGACCTGCTCACCCAGCCACATCAGGAATACGGCACCTGCAACCAGCGTAACAACTGCTACAAAGTAGAAGCTGGCACCGGTAGTAAAGGCAACACCCTGATTTGCCAGGCCAACAGCCATACCAAACGACTGGATAGTCGCAAGGATCACTGTGCCATAGCGCGTGTACTGGTTGATTTTACGACGACCTGCCTCACCTTCTTTCTTCAACTGCGCCAGAGTAGGACTCACCACCGTCATTAGCTGCATGATAATCGATGCAGAAATGTACGGCATAATACCCAGCGCCAGAATACTCATACGTTCCAGTGCACCACCGGAGAACATATTGAAGAGACTCAGGATGGTCCCCTGGTTCTGATCAAACAGTGCGGCAAGACGATCAGGGTTAATACCAGGCACAGGAATATGCGCACCGATACGGTAAACCACAATCGCAACCAGAACGAACAACAGACGAGACTTCAGCTCACCCAATCCGCTCTGCATACCTGCCGGCATGGTTCCTTTCTTAGCCATTTACGCCTCGACTTTACCGCCTGCAGCTTCGATAGCAGCCTGTGCACCTTTGGTCACACGAAGACCTTTCAGTGTCACAGATTTTGTAATTTCACCGGACAGAATCACTTTGGCAGATTTAATCTCTTCCTTAATGATGTCTGCCGCTTTCAGCGCAGCCAGATCGATAACATCAGCCTGCACTGCGGCCAGTTCGCTCAGACGAATCTCAGCAACATAACGCGCACCGCGGGAGGTGAAACCGAATTTTGGCAGACGACGCTGCAGCGGCATCTGACCGCCTTCAAAACCTGGCTTCACGGATCCGCCGGAGCGGGATTTCTGACCTTTGTGGCCACGGCCACAGGTTTTGCCCAGACCGGAACCAATACCACGACCCACGCGTTTGCGGGCTGGACGGGAACCGTCTGCAGGGCTCAGAGTGTTCAGACGCATCTTGTGAACTCCCTTACTCGCCTTCTACACGAACCATGTAGTTGACTTTGTTGATCATGCCACGAACAGATGGAGTGTCTTCCACTTCAACTGTGTGTCCAATGCGACGCAGACCCAGACCCTTAACGCACAGTTTGTGCTTAGGCAGAGTACCGATTGGGCTACGTACCAGAGTTACTTTTACAGTCTTAGCCATTGTCGATTACCCCAGGATCTCGTCTACGGACTTGCCGCGCTTAGCTGCAACATCATCCGGAGATTTCATAGACGCCAGACCTTTAACAGTCGCACGCACTACGTTTACCGGGTTAGTTGAGCCATAGCACTTGGCCAGTACGTTGTGGACGCCAGCCAGTTCCAGTACGGCACGCATCGCACCACCGGCGATTACACCAGTACCTTCAGAGGCAGGCTGCATGTAAATTTTTGAAGCACCATGACGTGCTTTAACTGGGTACTGCAGCGTGTCACCGTTCAGATCAACCTGAACCATGTTACGACGTGCCTGTTCCATCGCTTTCTGGATGGCTGCAGGCACTTCACGCGCCTTACCACGGCCGAAACCTACACGACCTTTACCGTCACCAACAACAGTCAGTGCGGTAAAGCCGAAGATACGACCACCTTTAACAACTTTAGCGACGCGGTTAACCTGAACCAGCTTCTCCTGCAGATCGCCGTCTTTCTGTTCATGATTTGACATATTCGATCCCTTTAGAATTTCAGGCCGCCTTCACGGGCCGCATCAGCAAGGGCTTTTACGCGACCGTGGAACTGGAAACCAGAACGATCAAAAGCCACTTCAGTTACACCGGCTTCCTGCGCGCGAGCAGCAATCAGCTGACCCACTTTTTCAGCTGCAGCAACGTTACCGGTGCCAGCAGCACGCAGATCTTTTTCTACAGTAGAAGCAGAGGCCAGAACCTTGCTGCCATCAGCAGAAATAACCTGAGCATAGATGTGACGCGGAGTACGAGTCACACACAGACGTGTTGCACCCAGCTCACGCATTTTCAGGCGGGAGCGGCGAGCACGACGAATTCGAGCTTGTTTCTTAGTGTTCATAACCCTGCCCTACTTACTTTTTCTTCGCTTCTTTACGGCGAACATATTCATTCTCGTAACGAACACCTTTACCTTTGTAAGGCTCTGGCGGACGGAACGCGCGAATTTCGGCGGCTACCTGACCTACTGTCTGCTTGTCAGCACCGCTGACAACCACTGTAGTCTGGTTAGGTGTTTCAGCCTTGATACCTTCAGGCAACTCATAATCGATCGGGTGAGAGAAACCCAACACCAGATTCAGAGTGTTACCTTTAGCAGCAGCACGGTAACCAACACCCTGCAGCTGCAGAGTTTTCTGGAAACCTTGAGTCACACCAACCACCATGTTGTTCACCAGGGAACGGGTCGTACCGGACAGGGAACGTGCCAGCTTGGAGCCATCACGGGCCGCAAATGTCAGGCTGCCTTCTTCCTGCTTCACTTCTACAGAAGGATGCACATCCAGAGACAACTGACCATTAGCGCCTTTAACGCTGATAGACTGGCCATTCAGCTTCAGTTCTACACCTGCAGGTACAGCTACGGGGCTTTTCGCAATACGGGACATTGAAATACCTCTTAGAATACCGTGCAGATTACTTCACCGCCGATGCCTGCAGCGCGTGCAGCGCGATCAGCCATGACACCTTTACTGGTAGAGATAATTGCGATGCCCAGACCGCCTGCCACTTTAGGCAGTTCAGATGCGTTCTTATAGATACGCAGACCTGGACGACTTACGCGTTTGATCTCTTCAATTACCGGCTTACCTTCAAAGTACTTCAGCTCGATACTCAGAACAGGTTTAACACCACCTTCTACTGCAAAATCAGTGATGTAACCTTCTTCTTTCAGCACCTTCGCTACATTTACTTTGGCTTTGGAAGACGGCATAGATACGGCCTGCTTTTCAGCCATGTGACCGTTGCGGATGCGAGTCAGCATATCCGCGAGTGTATCTTGCATGCTCATGCATTTACTTCCTCTTGTGCAGCACGGTGCGGTAGCCGTTTCTGGCCCAGTCCACCGTGCTTACCGTTGAACCCGCTGTTACCAGCTGGCTTTCTTCAGACCCGGAACATCACCACGCATTGCAGCTTCACGCAGTTTGTTACGGCAGATGCCGAACTTGCGATATACCGCGTGTGGACGACCGGTCAACTGACAACGACGCTGCTGACGTGAAGCACTAGAGTCACGCGGCAGTTTCTGCAATGCGATAGTCGCATCCCAGATTTCGTCTTCAGATGAACTTGGGTTAGAGATGATTGCTTTCAGCTGAGCACGTTTCTCAGCGAATTTTGCAACCAGCTTTGCACGTTTTGCTTCACGTGCCTTCATTGATTCCTTAGCCATGATATACCCCTATCACTTGCGGAATGGGAAGTTCAGGGCAGCCAGCAGGGCACGACCCTCATCGTTAGTCTGAGCAGTGGTGGTAATGGTGATATCCATACCACGCAGCTTATCTACCTTGTCGTATTCACGCTCAGGGAAGATGATCTGCTCTTTAACACCCATGCTGTAGTTGCCACGACCGTCAAATGATTTCGGGTTCAGGCCACGGAAGTCACGAATACGCGGGATAGAGATGTCCACCAGACGGTCCAGGAACTCCCACATCCGTTCGCCACGCAGTGTCACTTTACAGCCGATTGGCCAACCTTCACGCACTTTAAAGCCCGCGATGGATTTACGTGCCAGAGTTACTACCGGCTTCTGACCTGCGATTGCAGTCATATCCGCAACAGCATTTTCCAGTTCTTTTTTATCGCCCAGCGCTTCACCAACACCCATGTTCAGAGTGATTTTGGTGACACGTGGAACAGCCATAACGTTAGGGCAGTTCAGCTCATCTTTCAGCTGCTGCTTAACAGAATCGTTATAAAGCGCTTTCAGTCTAGACATGATATCAGCTCCCCTTATCCGCCAATGACTTCGCCGGTAGACTTGAAGAAACGCACCTTAGTACCGTCTTCAAGTGTCTTGAAGCCGACACGGTCGCCCTTGCCAGTCTGCGGGTTGAAGATTGCAACGTTAGAAACAGCAATCGCCGCTTCCTTCTCAACGATGCCACCAGGCTTACCCAACATAGGGTTAGGCTTGGTGTGTTTCTTCACCATGTTGATACCAGAAACAACCAGACGGTCGTCCAGAACACGCATGACTTTGCCACGCTTGCCCTTGTCTTTACCTGCGATGACAATCACTTCATCGTCACGTTTAATTTTGCGCATAATTTACCTATATCGCTTCCTGCTACCCTCTCATGCTCAAAAACGCCAACCCCTTTCGGAGTTAGCGTTTTCACATAAACCAGACTGTTGATTGTCTGGTCTTTACAGCACTTCAGGCGCCAGGGAAATGATTTTCATGAACTTCTCAGTACGAAGCTCACGCGTTACTGGGCCGAAGATACGAGTTCCGATAGGCGCATCGTTGTTGTTCAGCAACACCGCAGAGTTAGTATCAAAGCGGATGAGGGAACCATCAGGACGACGAACACCTTTACGGGTACGCACTACGACAGCTTTAAGAACCTGACCTTTTTTCACCTTGCCACGAGGAATTGCTTCCTTCACTGACACCTTAATGATGTCACCCACACGGGCGTAGCGACGGTGAGAGCCGCCCAGGACCTTAATACACTGCACACGCTTGGCACCGCTGTTATCAGCAACATCAAGCATCGATTCAGTCTGAATCATGGTCTACTCCAGAAACTTTTAGGGTCCGCTTGCCTAGCAAACGGACCGGCTAATGGAGCAAAGGCGCGTAAGTTTACACCTTTGCTGCACGCTCTTCAATACGAACAAGAGTCCAGGTCTTGTTCTTGGACAGAGGACGGCTTTCAGCGATGGTCACCAGATCACCCTGCTGACACTCATTCTTTTCATCATGAGCATGCAGTTTTGATGAGCGCTTCATGAACTTCCCGTAAATCGGGTGTTTTTCACGACGCTCAATCAGCACGGTGATGGTTTTATCCATCTTGTCGCTGACCACACGACCGGTCACAGTCCGGGTACGTTTTTCGGCGCTCATATTAGTTACCTGCCTTTTCGTTGAGTACTGTCTTCACGCGGGCGATATCGCGACGTACCTGACCGATCAGGTGAGTCTGCGCCAGCTGGCCAGTTGCCTTCTGCATGCGCAGGTTAAACTGCTCTTTCAGAAGACCCAGCAGTTCCTGCTGAAGCTCGTCAACGGACTTATCACGTAGTTCAATTGCTTTCATTACATCACCGTCCGTTTAACAATGGTGGTAGCTACTGGCAGTTTTGCCGCAGCCAGGTTAAACGCTTCAGACGCAAGCTCTTCTGGCACACCGCTCATTTCGAACAGAATTTTGCCAGGCTTGATCTGAGCAACCCAATACTCAACAGCACCTTTACCTTTACCCATACGTACTTCGAGCGGCTTTTTGGAGATCGGCTTGTCCGGGAACACGCGAATCCAGATTTTGCCGCCACGCTTTACGTGACGTGTCATGGTACGACGCGCTGCCTCGATCTGACGCGCAGTGATGCGGCCACGACCGGTGGATTTCAGCGCGAACTCACCAAAGCTTACAGTGCTACCGCGCTGTGCCAGGCCGCGGTTGCGACCTTTCATCATTTTGCGGAACTTAAGTCGTTTTGGTTGAAGCATCGACGTCTACCTCACTTAGCTTTCTTCTTAGGCGCATTCTTTTCCGCGCGAACCTGATCCAGGCCGCCAAGAATCTCACCTTTGAAGATCCATACTTTTACGCCGATCACACCATAAGTAGTGTGAGCTTCATAAGTGGCGTAATCGATATCAGCACGCAGGGTGTGCAGAGGCACACGACCTTCACGGTACCATTCGGTACGCGCGATTTCGGCACCACCCAGACGGCCACTAAGCTGAATTTTGATGCCCTTGGCACCCAGACGCATTGCGTTCTGCACCGCACGCTTCATAGCGCGACGGAACATCACACGACGCTCCAGCTGACTCGCAACGCTCTGCGCAACCAGACGACCGTCCAGTTCAGGCTTGCGAATCTCTTCAATATTGATATGAACAGGAACACCCATCATGTCTGATACGGTGTTACGCAGTTTTTCAACATCTTCACCTTTTTTACCAATCACGATGCCTGGACGGGCGGTGTGAATGGTGATTTTTGCATTCTGTGCAGGGCGCTCGATTTCGATGCGGCTGACAGATGCGTTCTTCAACTGCTCATCCAGATACTCACGTACCTGAAGATCATTCAGCAGCTTGCTTGCGTATTCATTCTTGTCGGCATACCACACAGAAGTATGGTCTTTAACAACGCCAAGACGAATACCGGTCGGATGTACTTTCTGACCCATAATGAACTCTCCTAGCAGTCAGCTCAGTCGGCCACTTTAACAGTGATGTGACAGGAGCGCTTCAAGATACGATCAGCGCGACCCTTCGCACGCGGCTTAATGCGTTTCATTGTCATGCCTTCGTCAACGAAGACAGTTGAAACGCGCAGCTCGTCAATATCAGCACCTTCATTGTGCTCTGCGTTAGCAATCGCAGATTCCAGTACTTTCTTAACAAGCGCCGCACCTTTTTTAGGACTAAACGCCAGGATATTCAGAGCTTCGCCGACAGATTTACCACGAATCTGGTCAGCAACCAGACGGGCTTTCTGTGCAGAGATGCGGGCGCCAGTATGTTTAGCGGCAACTTCCATCATCTAACTCCTTATCGCTTGGCTTTCTTGTCTGCAGCGTGACCGCGGTAATTACGGGTCACAGCAAACTCGCCCAGTTTATGACCAACCATGTCTTCGGTAATAAATACCGGAACATGCTGACGGCCGTTATGAACTGCAATTGTCAAACCTACAAAGTTTGGAAAAACTGTAGAACGACGTGACCAGGTTTTGATTGGACGACGGTCGTTAGCTTCAACTGCAGCTTCTACCTTTTTCAACAAGTGAAGGTCGATAAAAGGACCTTTCTTCAGTGAACGTGGCACAGCTGTATCCTCTTACTTAGCGTTACGACGGCGTACGATCAGTTTATCGGTACGCTTGTTCTTACGAGTTTTATAACCCTTGGTCGGAACACCCCATGGGGTCACCGGATGACGACCACCAGATGTACGACCTTCACCACCACCATGCGGGTGATCTACCGGGTTCATCGCAACACCACGTACAGTAGGACGAACACCACGCCAGCGCGTTGCACCGGCTTTACCCAGCTGACGCAGGCTGTGCTCGCTGTTGCACACTTCACCCAGAGTTGCACGACATTCGGCCAGCACTTTACGCATCTCGCCGGAGCGCAGACGCAGCGTTGCATAGGCACCATCACGTGCGACCAGCTGCGCAGACGTACCCGCTGAACGAGCAACCTGTGCACCTTTACCTGGTTTCAGTTCGATACAGTGAACAACAGAACCTACAGGCACGTTGCGCAGAGGCATACAGTTACCTGGTTTGATATCTACGTATTCACCGGACTGAACTTTTGCACCTGCAGTTACGCCTTTAGGTGCGATGATGTAACGACGCTCACCGTCGGCATATACAACCAGTGCGATATGCGCAGAACGGTTAGGATCGTATTCCAGACGCTCAACAGTCGCTGGAATGCCGTCCTTGTTGCGACGAAAATCGATTACACGGTACTGCTGTTTGTGACCACCGCCAACGTGGCGAGTGGTAATGCGACCATTATTGTTACGACCACCGTTTTTGCTTTTCTTTTCAACGAGTGGCGCATATGGCTTGCCTTTATGCAGCTCGGCATTGGATACCTTTACTACATGACGACGTCCAGCAGAGGTCGGCTTAGTTTTAGTCACTGCCATTTTAATAACCCTCTATTACTCGCCACCGAGGAAATCAATCTCGGAGCCATCAGCCAGGCAAACATAGGCTTTACGCACATCACTGCGCTTGCCCAGACCACGCATAGTGCGTTTGGTTTTGCCTTTAGCGTTCAGCACGTTTACGCCTTTTACTTTGACGTTAAACAGCTGCTCAACAGCTTCTTTGATTTCTGGTTTAGTAGCGTCTTTTGCCACACGGAAAACAACCTGCTGAGAACCATCAGCTACGATAGTAGCTTTCTCGGAGATGTGCGGACCCAGCAGCACTTTATAGATGCGTTCCTGATTCATGCCAGCGCCTCCTCGATTTTCTTCAGCGCAGGTACGGTAACCAGTACTTTTTCAAAGCCCACCAGAGACACAGGGTCAAGGCCGGCAGCATCACGTACGTCCACATGCGGCACGTTACGGGAAGCCAGGTACAGGTTCTGCTCTACGTCTTCAGTAATCAGCAGTGCATTATTCAGCTCAAGCTCATTC
>ERZ1031170.16-NODE-16-length-33474-cov-17.334391_pt1 | contig 33474 bp, 28 predicted proteins | sample MGYA00518222_ERZ1031170 | MGnify/ENA primary metagenome ERZ1031170 (study PRJEB33718, sample SAMN03159772) | human skin metagenome | collected 2014-05-20 | study: EMG produced TPA metagenomics assembly of the PRJNA266117 data set (Human skin bacterial metagenome... | reverse complement strand
GAGGGGGGAGCGCACAAAGAGAGACCCGAAAATGCCAGCAATGGCAATGAGAAAAGCAACGAGGGGGTTGATCGTCGTCAGGAAGGCTGGTTTTTCGCCCGGACGCTCATTGGGAGTGGGGTCCGGGACGCGGTAAGAGGCGACGTCGACGACCTCGTCGGCCATAGCGATGACCTGACGATCGTGGGAGGAAACGACGACGGCGACACCTGAGTCAGCAGCAGCACGAATCGCTGACAGCACGCTCGCGCCGCGGTCGTCGTCGAGGCCGACAGTCGGCTCATCGAGAAGGAGAAGGTCGGGGCGCTGGGCCAGGGCTGCCGCGATAGCAAGGCGCCGCTTCTCGCCCCCGGAGCACGTCATGGGGTGGGAGTCCAGGATCGATTTGAGCCCGAAGGTCCGCACCAAGTCCCTAAGATCGGCGTCCTCCGGGACCATCGGCGAGGCAAACAACTCGTCGGCAGCCGTTCGAGCCACCAGGTAATTCTCCGGGTTCTGCGGCACCCAGGCGGTCTGGTCCGGCAGGGTGAGTTCGCCAGACGCGGGAACGTCAAGGCCAGCGAGCAGCCTCAGCAGGGTGGATTTGCCAACCCCACTCGGGCCCGACACAACGGTAATGTGACCACGCCGGGCAGACATGGTGACACCACGCAGCAGCACGTCGTCGGACTGGGGACGGTGGGCATCGAGGGAGCTGGTAGAAGCAACCACCTCGCCCGCGGTGGAGGTGTGTGACGGCAATGACGTTGCCTCACGCGAGTCCAGGAAGTCTTCAAAGTCCCAGATCTTCTTGAGGGTGCCGTGGTCGGTCAATTCGACGACCTGGTCAAGGACGCCACGCCACTGGTCGGGATGGTGATCGACGACGAGCACAGTTCGGTCGTGGGCCATCCTGGCGATTTCGTCACGGATCGCCGTAGCCGACTCCTCGTCGAGCATGGAAATGGGCTCATCAAGCAGCAACAGCCCGGGATTGGTGGCGAGGATCCCAGCGATGGCGAGGCGCTGCATCTGGCCTCCGGACATCTTCGTAGTCGAGTGGTCCATGGGCATGGTGAACCGGGCTCGTCGTTGGGAATCCTCGACGATCGGCCAGATGTCCTCGCGCGGGACACGATGGTTCTCCGGGCCAAAGGCGATGTCTCGTCCGCATGTAGCAGCAACGACGGAGTGGATCGGTTCCTGCTGCAACAGTCCGACATTCACGTCGCCGGACCACGTGTTCACCCGCCCGGTAAGGTCGTAGCTCTCTTCCTCCAGTAAGCCGCCGATGGCGTGCAGCAAGGTGGTCTTACCAGCTCCCGACGGCCCAGATACAAGCACCCGGGATCCTGCCCCCAAATGGAGGTCGATGGGGCCAAGAATGGGCTCGTCGCGATCGGGAACGCCGACCGTCATCCCCTCGACATCCACCGGCACCGCCCGGCGGCTGGAAACCTCGTCAACGTGGTCAGCATGGGTCAAGACGTCAGTCATGACAGGTTTCGCGATGAGATTGTGCTCCGGGGTGACTTCCCGCCACGCAATTCACGAGAAACTGCGAAGGGGCTGAGCGCACCGGCAGCCGCGAGGCCACGGACAATACCCCATGCCACCAGACCGCCGAGCAGAGCCCCGGAAACGATCATGAAAACGAAGTAGACGATCGTGTCGCCGAAACGGAACATCGGGTAGTAAGAGATGCGCTCGTAGATGGCCTCAGCGAAACCGGTAAGAGCCCCGGCCACCAGGACAAGCTTCGGACCGGCCTTGCGGTAGGCGACGACGAGCAAACACAGCTCCATCGGCAGGGCCTGGACGACACCGGAAATGAGGGTGCCAGCCCCCCACGGGCCGCCGAGAGCAGCCTCAATGGCGGCCGCCAGAACCTCGGAGAGTAAGGCTGCACCGGGTTTACGAACGATGAGCCCAGCAAGAAGTGCCGGCAGGAACCAGATGCCAGAAAGGATGCCCTCAATGGGCAGATACACCGACGTGGCCGGCTTGAGGAGACTATATACCGCTCCATAGCCGAGGAAGATGACGCCGAATGCCACAGCAATCATCACTGGGGTCACGATGTCGATAGTGCGGTATCGCATGGTGAGTTTGTCGTTGGTCATAGAAGTCCTTCCGCTCATTCGGAAGGGGCGCGAAAGCGCGAAGAGCCCGACTCCCTACGCCGGTCCTAACCGGTTCAGGTTCGAGGGTCTGGGCGGTGCCCACTCTCAGCATCCGACGATGCTCCCCTGTCGTTGCTCTCGATCATAGCTATGACGCCGTGAGATCACCACCGCTCGACGCCACTCGACGCCCGCAAACCATCCGTGGCAATCATGGTTGGGAAACACCCCGGAGCCACTCCTGGTGGTTACCCACGGGATCAAAAACCAATTCACCACACGTATCTTGCCCCTGGAGGACGCCACATCAGTTCCCCCGCAGGGCGCGATTCGTGCGCTTGGTAGGTGTGGCTGTCATGGGGTCCTCCGGCCAGGGATGTTTGGAGTAGCGCCCCCGGTTTTCAACCCTCACCGCGGGATACACACTGGCCCAGAAACTCGCCAGATCGTCGGTGACGGCCAGGGGCCGTCGCGCCGGGGATAGCAGGTGGAGGACCACCCTCACCCTGCCGTCACACACCGTCGGGCCATCAGTCCAGCCAAAACACTCCTGGAGTTTGACTGCAAGAACCGGAGAGGTGTCACTGCCAGGCTCGGGATAGTCGACGCGGATCCGCGATCCGCTGGGGACGGTGATGGTCTCGGGGGCGACCTCGTCAAGACGAGCGGATTCCTGCCAGCCCAGCAGCCCCCGCAACCCCGAAGCTGCGTCACTTCCCCGCCCTGCCGCCAACGCGTCGAGGTCAAGCCACTCCTCGGCGCAGGCTAGCAGAGCCTCATCGCTGACATCGGGCCAGGGATCACCAAACACCCGATGGGCCAGGGCAAGACGGCGTCGCAAAGATTCACCGTTCTTCGTCAGGCTCGCTACGTCAAGTCCCCCAGACCTCACTGCTTCCAGCGCCACGTGGCGAGCCCGTACCGGATCTGGGCGGACCGGGGTCGACGACAACTCGATCGCACCGAGGCGCGACACCCGCCTGCCCCGTACTTTCCCGCCATCCCAAGTCACCGGTGTGTCGTTCGTCAGCATCGCCTCACCGGACTCCAACGCAGCCGACTCCGAGAGCGGGACAGCGGCCCGGATGAGGGCGCCACTAGTAATGCGCGAGGTACGTGCCACCGCCAGCCACGGCTGCCCGAGCAGCCCTGGAGGGCAGTTGCGAGGAAGGTCAACCCCCGTGCCACAGGCCAGTAGATACGACGTAGAACCCACCCCTCGGCTGCGAGCGATCCACCCCGGGCGAGCAAGGGAAACGACGGTGGCGACGGCATCGTCATCGGTGATGTCGGTAGGGGGAACGTCGTTGATGAGCCGGGCCAGCCGGTCAGCTTCGCGGCGCCACATCGCGGCCTCTGGGTGTCGCCCCGATCGCAGTTGACGCCATTGCCCAACGAGGTCGACCTGGCCGTCTTCCAGGCCAAGCATGGCGGCGATCTCAGCACAGCGGCGCGATCCGATGATGGCGGCACCGTCGGTCAAAGCCCTTGCCAGACGTGGGTCAAGGGGAAACGTGGCAAGGTGACGCCCCCTCACCGTAATCCGCCCCTCCGCGTCGACAGCACCCAGATCTCGCAGTTCCTCTTCGGCCGCAGCTACCCGATCCTGTGGCAATGGTGTTGGCAGTGCCATCCCTTCGCCACGAGGGGATCCCCACACCGCCAAAGACAACAGGGACGCCACAAGGTCGGCGTGGTCGACCTCGGGGGTAGGGTCGGCATTCATGCCCGCCCAGTCCTGGGCACGCAGGCAGCGCACTGCTACCCCCGGGCCCAGACGAGCTGCGCGTCCGGCGCGCTGCACTGCTGAAGCGCGGGATTCCCGGACCGTCACTAGGCCCGTCATACCTCGACCACGGTCGAGTCTCGGTTCGCGTGACAACCCGGAGTCAACAACGAGCCTCACACCAGGCACCGTCAGGGAAGATTCTGCGACAGCCGTCGAGACAATAACGCGACGCACATTCCCTGGATCTGACAGAGCATGATCCTGCTCACGTGCCGACATCGCCCCAGACAACCCGACCACATCTATCCCGGCGAGCCGGGAACGCAAATCCGCGACGACGTGGTCAACCTCGCGGGCGCCCGGAACAAAAACAAGTGCCGACCCTTCAGTGTGGCGATCAAGCGCGTCAACGGTCACAGTGCCAAGATGGCCGAGAAATTCGCGACTCACTCCCCGAGATTCCACAGCAGCACCAGCTGCCGGTGCCCACTCCACCTCGAGTTCATGCAGAGCGGAGGCCACCTCGACAACCGGCGCCGGCTCAACACCGCCGAGAAAAGCTGCCCACCCGGAACTATCAACAGTCGCCGACATCGCGACAATGGTCAGATCATCGCGCAATTGAGCAACTTCACACACCATTGCCACGACGAGGTCAGCGTCGAGGTGACGTTCGTGGACCTCATCGAGGACGACGGCATCCACCCCAGTCAGGTCGGGGTCGCTGAGTAGACGGCGCAGCAACACCCCGGTAGTAACGAACTCCACCTTGGTGTCGCGGGTTGTCGTCGACTCACCGTGCACGGTGTGCGACGCGAACTCCCCGGGGCGGGTCCCGGTCAGCGTGGCAAGTCGGCGAGCAGCGGCCCTCGCTGCCACCCGGCGTGGCTGGGTGACGATAACCCGACCAGAACACCTCGAGGCCACCAAGGGCGGGACGAATGTTGTCTTACCAGTACCCGGTGGAGCCACGATGACGGCCCGCCCACCATGTAAAGCCGTGGTGATCTCGTCACGGTAGGCGGCAACCGGAAGTCCAGCCCCAACTCTCACCAGGTCTGGACCACAATTCCTCGTCACTGAGCGGTCCCCCACCCCAGCGTCTCCCTGTCGTCGAGAGGATCAGGAGCAGTGGCCTCAGCAACAGACCGATCGGTCATCGCCTCAGCGGGAGCGTCAGCCAGAGACCAGCGTGTCGCGGGGATCGCCAGCCATGAATCAGCCACCCTTTCAACGATCATCGTCATGATCATGACTGCGTCAGGCTCGGCCCCCGGCAACGCGGCAAATTCGTCAGGACTGACCCATTGCAGCTCTTGAGACTCCCCCGGACGCGGTTTTTCCGCCGGATCGCCATGGGCAACCATTGCCATGACGATGTCGGAGTGGAAATGGCCCGGGTAGGGGCTGTGGGTGTTGAGGAGCACCGGGGTGGGATGCATGAGGTCGTGTATGCCGTCAGGCAACCGGTCCCAGGGCTGCAGAACGCTCAATTGGTCGATGCTGTAGCCCGTCTCCTCATGAAGCTCGTGTGCCAGGGCCTGCCAGGGATTCTCGGTATGTTCGACGTGCCCGCCAGGCTGGATCCACAGGTTCATTTTGCGGTGTTTGTGCACCAGCGCCTTCCACTGCCGACGACGAACGCCGTCAGACGGAAACTGTCTGAGGATCCACGCACTGATCGTCACGTCATGTCCGTGCGGCTGCGTATGGAGATGTGGCATGGTCCCAGCCTGTCACGCTGGAAGCGGAAGTGCCCCTTCCGCGCCTCTCAATGAGACCTCACTCATTGCGAGTTACACCACATTTTTGGGAGTATCGTCTCATTGCAACATCATTCGGAGGATTAGATGGGCATCAATAACCTGTTGTCAGACATCGGCCTGCCGGGCCTGGGCTGCAAACCGGTTCTGACGGACTCCAAGCCCCGAGTTGTCATCGTCGGCGCCGGATTCGGCGGCTTGGCTGCTGCCGAAAAGACTGCCGAGGCAGGATGCGACGTCACCCTCATCGACCGCAACCCGTACACCACATTCCAGCCGCTGCTGTATCAGGTGGCAACCGGCGGTCTCAACCCTGGCGATGTCACCTACCGACTTCGCTCCTTCGCCGCTAACAACGGTCCTCACACCCACTTCCGTCGCGCTTGTGTGACCGGTATCGATACCGAGAACCGGATTGTCGAGGTCGACAACGGCGACCCGATCTCCTACGACTACCTCGTCCTGTCCCAGGGCGTCGGGGCCAACTTCTTCGGAACTCCTGGTGCCGCCGAAAACTCGTACACCATTTACACCCGTGCATCCTCACTGCGCGCTCGCGACGCGATCTTCACCTACCTTGAGGATCTCGACACCCAACGTGACAAGACCTTCGACGTCATCATCGTTGGCGGCGGCCCGACCGGCGTCGAAATGGCCGGCACCCTCGCCGAGATGAAGTCAATCGGCATCCCGGCGATCTTCCCGGATGTGTCCACCGACCGGGTCCACGTGACGCTCGTCGAGATGGCCAACCACCTCCTCATGCCCTTCGACCCAGCGCTGCGCCACTACACCCGCCGCCAACTGCAGAAGCGCGGCGTGGATGTGCGCACCAATACCGCCATCGCTGAGGTGCGCGAGGATTCCGTGCTCCTCAAGGACGGCCAGACTCTCCCGGCCGACATGGTCATTTGGGCCGCTGGCGTCGGTGCCCACAAGTCTGTTACGAATTGGGGATTTGAGCAGGGCCGAGGTGGCCGCATTGCTACCGACGGCACCCTCCTCGTCAAAGGCCAGGATCGCATCTTTGCTGTCGGCGACGGTGCCATCAACACCGAGGATCCCAAGCCCCAGCTCGCCCAACCCGCCATCCAGGGAGGCGAGTGCGTTGCTCGTCAGATCGTTCACCTCGAGCTCGGCGAGCCGCTGGAGAAGTTCGAGTACAACGACAAAGGCACGATGGCGACGATCGGCCGCAATTCAGCCGTCGTGCAGCTGTCCGAAAAGCTCAAGTTCACCGGTATCGGTGCATGGCTGACGTGGGTCACCGTGCATATCTTCACCCTGCTGGGCGGCCGCAACCGTCTGCAAGCCATGATAAACCTCGGCGCCCGCTACATCGCCTTCCATCGCGAGGCCGGAGCCATCGTCGGTGACGTTCTCAGCGAGGAGGGTAAGGAGAACATGAACAAGAATGCCCTTCGCGACGATGATGAGAAGGGCGCCAAACCCATTGATGGGAAAGAGTGAAAAAGATGAGTAAGCCCGAAGTCAACCCTGAAGAGATCAACAAGGGCACCCTCGTTGCCGTCGCGGTGGCTGCTGTCGCCGTTATCGGGATCGCACTGATAGCCATGCGTAAAGGCCCTAAGGATAGGAAAACGGGCTCCCAGGACCCGTCCTTGTTCGAGAATCTCGCCACGCGCAAGCCTTCCGGCGGGCGAGTGACCCAACGTCGCGACCCTCGAGCTGATGGTCATGCAACCCCGATGGGTGGCACCGGGCGAGTCTCAACAGCCCCGGACTTCTACTCCTACAAGTGACGATTCGGTGTGAGTGACGCGAGAGTGTCGCCCCTCCGTCTGTCGTAGTGAGACGCGAACCGGGAGCAGCACTACCCATCGATTTACGGTGGAGTCACTCACCAGGGCTCCCATGCCAGACCTCTAAGCTTCCTGGTTTGAGCTGGCTAGCCTTGAGCTTTCCCCTAGGGGTCCTTCTCCCGTCGTGTGGCAATCGGGTGTCTAAGCACCGGTCATGCTGCGTGAGATTGCAGCTGGGTTGATCATCACCCCGATTTCCACAGCGCAGCAGAGCCGAGGGGCCGCGAAGGATAGGGCAAGGTTAGGCCTGGTTTCCGGCACGTGAGCCATGTACCGAGCCGCGCCTCAAGCTGGGGCGGCGCCGCTCATAATTCGTCGCAAAGCGAACTCGGTAAACATAGTTTTGGGCCGATGACGCCGGTGGAGGTGGGAGGCGAGCCAGTCTAGGACAAACCTCGGGTCCTCGCGGAACATGGTTGGGGTGACGTGAAGCACCTTCCAGCCGTGGCGGTCTAAATGCGCTGAGCGCATCATGGTCGCCTCAAACCCGTCAATCGTCCCGTGTACCGATCGGCCATCAATTTCCAAAGCCACCTTCTCAGCCTCGAAGGCCCGGTCCAAGTAGTAGTAGCGGTCGCCCACACGAACCTTGTGATTCGGTTTGTGCCCCGTGATCCCAGTAGCACGCAGTACCCTGCCCATCTCTAGTTCTGGAATCGACCACGCAGCCAGACAGATGTCGGCCAGAGCAGCATCAACCTTGGTCTTGGGATACCGACCTGTCAGGCTCTTACGAGCTTGCCGGCATGATTCGGGCGTCACGACTCGTTGCCGGAGGGCCTCACACACCCATCCCCACTCGCCCTGAATAGCCAGTATGAGAACCGACACTTCAGCAGTAGCGATGCGAATTTGCTCTCGCTCGGTTATAAACCAGTGAGGTATATGCCACCGACGCACTCGAATTCCCGGCCGGGTGAGACAACGAGTTGTAGAGAAAGCCTCCACATCCTTAACGCCGTAGAAGTCCATGGGCCGGGTTGTACCCGGGGCTTTCATCCCGAGCATGATAAGGGCAGCCTTTCCGACCAACACAATGTCACGGTGCCACAACAACAACGCCCGGATAATGATCCTCGGGTCTCGGGCCACAGCAGACGCAGCGACCACCCCCGGCAGGATGCGGACAGCCTCCCCTCGAGCTACCGCCCGGTCGGCCTGGCCTCGGACATAGCTGTGCCGGTAAATACGGGCAACGCCGCGTCGATCGAGTCGTTCTCCAAGATTCCTCACACTAAAAGTTGTCGTCGGAGGAGCCGATTTCCTCCAACCATTTTCGGTTCTGTGGACAACCCCGGCCGGGGTACTCACGCAGCCTGTGGAAAACTGCCTCGTGACCCCAGCGCCTGCTACCGGGGATGGCTTTGAGGCCGATCATTACCCGAATCACCACACGGAAGCTGGAAAGGGCGGCGGAGACTCCACCAACTGTTGGCCGGGCACGGGACCGGGGAATCAGCCCTCGAGCAAACCGGCTACCAGATCGATCAAGGCCTCGGCTTGGGACTCGAAGTTGAGCCCCGACTCAACCGCTCGACGCCCAGCACAGCCCATCTCCCGACACCGCTGCGGGTCCGCCAAGAGCTCGCTCAGGGCATCTGCAGTAGCTGCGGCATCCTCAGTATCAACAAAAATCCCAGCCCCGTAACCATCGAACATCTCGCGCCAGGCCGGAAAGTCCGAAGCCGCAAATGGCACTCGGGAAGCCATGTACTCGAACAGTTTCGTCGGCAACGACGCGACATAGTTCGGCAGCGGCTTGAGGAAGACCAGTCCGACCTGCGCGCTGGCCAACACCTGCGGCACCTCGGTAGGGGCGACCAGACCGAGATGCTCCACAAACCCTTCTGCCACGGCATGCTCCACCGTTTCCTGGCAGCGTGGCAGCACACGTCCGGCCAGCACCAAATGCGCCTGTGGCACCTGCTTACGGACTGTGCGCGTCACCTCGATCATGAAGGAAAGCTTGCGCTCCTCCGACAAGTCCCCGACGTATACGAGCTGCCCCGGCACCGGCTTGGGTGGCACCGTGTAGTTACCCAGCCACGGGTAATTTCGCACTACCGTCACTGAAGCGCGGCGGAACCTTTCCCCCACGGTCGGTGTAGCCGCCACGACGGCGTCGGCGCTGCGCTCGGCTAGCCCCACAAGTCCACGAGCGGCCATCTTGGCCAGCGGCCGCGTCACCGCGCCTAGGTACGGCTTAGTGTCAACCTGGCCGATGAGATCCTCGTGAGCGTCGTAGATTACTTTGCAGTGATGGCGCCAACGCCACACCAGTGCCAGCGGAATGAGCTCCGGGTCGTGAATATGCAGCACCTCGGGCTGGAGGGCTTGCAGGTGGCGCCATGCTTCCCGCTGACTGACGACGAGTCGGCGGACCCGGCCTTCCTCGCGGTGTAAGGCGACGACGGGGACCCCTTGGTCGATCCCGTCACGGTCAGCGGAAATGACGAGGTGGTAGTCGTGCCCAGCTGCGACAAGTGCCTTGGCTTCTTTGTTGAAAACCCGGTTGTCGTGACCGTGATGAACTGTCGAGAGGGAGACGACCCTGCCGAGGCGGGAAGAATTCGCCATCAGGAACGGTCTCGCTCGCCGGTTTTCAACAACACGGTGGCGACATTGCGAGCCGCCTTGCCGTCACCGTAGGGATACCCCGGATCGCCCTCGGGGTGCGGGCGCGTGGCGTACTCGCCCAGGTGCTCGGCATCGGGATCAAGCACGTTCCAACCGTTCTCGACGGTCTCCACCCACTCGGTCTCGGTGCGCACCGTCGTGCAGATAGTGCCAAGCAGGAAGGCTTCTTTTTGCAAACCACCCGAGTCGGTGATGACGCCAGCGGCGTTGGTGACGGCGTTAACCATGTCGGGGTAAGCCAACGGGTCAATGGTGGTGAGGTTGCCGCGGGCGACAGTAAAGCCGTCGGACTCGGCGCGGGCGCGCAGGCGCGGGTGTACCGGCAGGATGACCTTGCGATCTAGGCTGCCGAGGGCGTCAAGAATGTGGGCCAGACGCTTGGGGTCGTCAGTGTTGTCGGCACGGTGGATCGTCGCCATGACGTACTCCTCGCCCGCCTCGACACCGGGTACCGGGCGCGGGTTGGCGAGGACGGAATCGCGCACCTGCAGGCACACGTCGGTCATGACGTCTCCGACAAGAACTGCACGGGAGGCCAGCCCCTCATCGGCCAGATGTCCCATGGCTACCTCGGTCGGGGCCAGGCACAGGTCTGCGGCGTGGTCGGTGAGAACTCGGTTGTGCTCCTCGGGCATGCGACGGTTGAAGGAACGCAGCCCGGCTTCCAGGTGGGCCACCGGCAGGTGCATCTTGACCGCCGAGAGGGTGCCGGCAATGGTCGAATTTGTGTCGCCGTAAACGAGCACCCAGTCTGGGTCCATGTCCTCAAGCACCGGATCAAGCTGCTCGAGCATCCGGCCGGTCATGACGCCGTGGGAGCCGCCTCCTACACCAAGATGCAGGTCCGGGTTCGGGATCCCGAGCTCGACGAAGAAGGAATCCGACATGTTGACGTCGTAATGCTGCCCGGTATGGATGATCTTGTGGTCGATCCCCTCGGCCGCGAAAGCCTTAGCCACCGGGGCCAATTTCACGAATTGGGGACGAGCCCCGACGATACTCACGACGCGCACGACGCAATCCTCTCGATGAGATAGTCAGCCTCTCCCCGAGGCCACATGGCAGCGCCCGAATCGGGAACTGGGCGCAATGCTGGCACTCTACCTTCCACTACCCACCGTGACGACCTGAACAATGCTGGCGCGCTGCATCATCGATGGTGTCCCGATACGCCAGCTCCATGAGATCGAGGCTACGCTCCCACGAATACGTCTCGACGACGTGGTGGCGACCAGCCCCACCCATACGCCGACGCAACTCAACGTCATCAACCAGCTGCATCAAGGCAGTAGCGCTGGCAATAACGTCACCACGGGGGACGATCAAGCCGGTAACACCATCCTCGACGACCTCTGCCGGACCATCCGCATCGCTGACGACCGCTGGCAGTCCACAGGCTCCCGCCTCGATGATCGCCACTCCGAAAGACTCCGAATCCAGGGTCGATAGGGCGGCAAAGATGTCCAAACTACCCAAGGCATCTCTGACCTCAGAATGATCAATGGCACCGCGAAACTCCACCGAACCGTCCGGGACAAGACGGCGAGCCAAGACCTTGAGGGGATTCTCGTCTGGGCCGCCGCCCCAGATATGAAGGACGGTATTAGGCCGCTCATCATGGACCCGACTGAAGGCACGGATGAGTTCACCGATCCCATATTTGGAGTGGAGAGCCTTGATAGTCCCGATGCACACCACCCCGTCACCGTCGTTCGCATCACGCCGCCTGTCAGGGGGCGTGAGTATTTCCGTATCAACGCCGAAGGGGGTAATGGATATGGGTTTGTTCACCAAGTCACGCGTGACACGCGCCATGCAGTGGCTTGTCGATGCGATCCGAGTAGCTGAGACCAAGTTGGATCGGACCATGTGACGCATGAGGGGATTTGCCCGGGGGGAATCGTAAACGTCACTTCCCCACACCGACAGCAGCGTCGGGGCGTCAATATGGGCAAGACGAGCGAGCAGACCATAACCGGTCGCATAGTGGACGTTGACGATGTCAGGTTGCACCCCAGCCGCCACTGATCGCAGCCAGCCGGCATTGACGACGTATTTTGCCTTCCCACCGTGTGGGGCCAGATGGATCCGGACTCGGGAATCAATGGAGTGACGGCCCACCGGATGGACTGATGCCAGGTGAACCTCGTGACCTCGCTTGACCAGTCCATTGACCCATCGAACGGTGTGGATGGACGATGCCGCACCGACAATAAGTATCCGCACACCTTCCCCTCTCGTACTGCAACGCCGATGCCCGCTCTCCTTTAAGGCACCGGCGGTCCCACACTACCGTGACCTACATACGTCCAGACACGACATGCGGTGGAATTCAGTCACCTCGTCATTGCGGCGTTTCCTGACGGGACGAACTCGCCGCCAAAACACATACCAGCCACCCGAGTTGGTTCACCGACTGAACCAAGTAGGTGCTGTTGGCAAGTGAGAGCACCGGCATTGCAGTGATGAGAGCAGCCCCCCACCATCGTCGTGACCGCCAACATCGACCAATGGCCAGACACCAACACACTGCCACTAGGGCGGTAACGACCAAACCGTATTGGGAGGCAATCTCCAGGATCCCGTTATGGGGATCGGACTTGCCATGCGGAAACCATCGCTTTGGCGCAGCGAGGATGTTAGCCCGATATCCTCCCGGACCCGCTCCAAGCAGGGGGTACTCCATCACGAGCGCAAGACCCCAAGCCAACAAAGTAGTCCTCACCGCGAAGGATGATGGGCCCTCATCGTTGTGGTGAATCAGTACACCGATGAACCTGTGCCATACCAACCCGGCTTGGTGCAGGTGCGTCACCACGATTACCACGACGACGGCCATGACCACCCCGGGAAGCACCCAGCGCCACCGTCGAACCGCCCACAACCGCACCATAACGGCCAATAACAGCGCCGCGTAGACTATGCGACTGTCCGTCGCTAGTAACAGCCCTAAACCGGTCACCGCCGTGGCTATGGCAGCTATCCGCACCCACCGAGTAGCGCTTCGCACGCCAACCACACCGACCCACACGGAGCCTACAGCCAGGAAAACCGCGTAAAGGTTGGGGTTGGTGAGCCACGTCGCCGGCTGGCGATAAAGCCCTGGATGGTTCCGCCATGCCCCGTCGGCGTAAGTGCCCAAGTGTCGCGCGGTAAGGATTTCCCAGACGGCCAGCGGTGCCCCCACCCAGACTGCGACCGCCCAACCGATCGCAACATCGCGTAAGGCACGCTCACGACGTATGTGCCTATCCGAGATAAGTCTCGCCACTGACCATGCCCCCGCCAGGGCAAGACCGGCCCCCATCAGACTCGAAAGGTCCCGACGCGGGCCCAGCCTCATAGCACCTACCACACCGGTTACGGCCCACGCCACCGCAACGACCACGATGGCGCAAGCTGCGCGACTGAATCGTCGCACCCAGATGGGATAAATCCATCCCGTCACTGCGCACCCGACTAGCAACACCACCAAGATGCGGTAGCCGAACACTCTTCCACTGCCGGCCCAGGGCCCCAGGAGGGCTGCCGGAGGCAACAGCACCAACAGCCCCTCGACGATCTTGTCGAGGAAGCTGCCGGAGTACTCAGGCCTCCCCGTCACCAACGACGATGACCTCGACGTCTCCCCATACGGCTGGATCGACGACGTGACGACCGTCGACGAGCACCTTGATACCCGGCAGGTCCGCCGGGGTCAGTTCGGCGTACTCGGGATGGTCGGCCTGCAGTAGAGCGCCGTCAACCGGATCGCCGATGTGGTAGGCCTTAAAGCCGAACTTGCCGAGCTCCTCGTCGGTGAACATCGGGTCGTGGACGCTGACGTCAGCGCCAGCCTTGGCGAGGATGTCAACAGTCGGGAAAACCCCGGAGAAAGCAGTTTCCTTGACCTTGCCCCGATAGGAAGCGCCAAGGACGACAATCTTTTTACCGGACAGATCACCGAGCACCGAGGCGGCCTGGTCGACGCAGTACTGGGGCATCGTCATGTTGGCCTCGCGGGCAGTGCGGACGATGGTGGCGTCCGGGTCGGTCCATAGGTAGAGGCGCGGGTAGACGGGGATGCAATGACCTCCGACGGCAATGCCGGGACGGTGAATGTGGGAGTAGGGCTGCGAGTTGCAGGCGTCAATGACCTTGTAGACGTCGATGCCGTTGGCCGCAGCGTACTTGCCGAACTGATTGGCCAGGCCAATGTTGACGTCACGGTAGGTGGTCTCGGCAAGTTTGGCCATCTCAGCGGCCTCAGCGGTGCCCATGTCCCAGACGCCGTTGGCGCGAGGAAGGTCGTCACGGTCGTCGAAGTCGAGAACTTGCTGGTAGAAGTCGATGCCCTTGGCAGTGCCCTCGTCGTTCAAGCCGCCGACGAGTTTCGGGTAACGACGCAGGTCAGCGAAGACGCGACCAGTGAGAACGCGCTCCGGGGAAAAGACGAGGTGGAAATCTTTGCCTTCACTCAGACCAGAGATCTCCTCGATCATGGGCTTCCAGCGATTGCGGGTGGTGCCGACCGGCAGGGTGGTCTCGTAGGAGATGAGGGTGCCGGGGGTGAGGTGCTCGGCCAGCGACTTGGTGGCATTTTCCATCCAGCCGAAGTCCGGTTCCCAGGTCTCGTCGTTAACGAAGAGCGGGACGACGAGAACTATCGCGTCGGCGCCGGGGATGGCCTGGGAGTAGTCGGTGGTGGCGGTGAGCTTGCCTGCCGGGACAAGCTTCTTCAACTTCTCGTCAAGAAAGGCCTCACCGGGAAAAGGCTCATTGCCCTTGTTGATCTCGTCCACGACGCGCTGCTGCACGTCGACGCCGATGACGTCGTGACCCTTCTCGGCGAACTGCACGGCCAGGGGAAGCCCGATCTTGCCCATGGCGACGACGGCAATTTTCATTCCTGAACTCCTTGGGATTCGCGAATACTCCGTCAGTCTATCCGGGTACGGCACCTCGACGAGTCCGTGTTATGCTCACGCCGTCGCAAAGACGCTCGCACCAGGCCCCGACAAGGCCTTTCGCAATACGCAGTTGCGGCGAGTGGTATTCCCAAGGAGAGCCCGTGTATCCCGCCGAAAGACACAAGTGGCTGATCGATACTGCCCGCGAGACCGGTCGAGTATCGGTTGCTGAAGCCTCCACTGCACTAGGAGTTGTCCCCGAGACCATTCGCCGTGACCTCGACCAGTTGTGCAATCAGAAAATGCTGCGGCGGGTACACGGTGGCGCTATCCCGATCGAGTTCGACCTGCTGGGCGACCAGCCCCTCGCCACCCGAGACTCCTCGGCAGTGACGCAGAAGGAACAAATCGCCCGGGCGGCACTATCCCATCTACCTAGTGACAAGGGGTCGATCATCCTCGACGCCGGATCGACAACCGGTCGGTTAGCGTCGATCATGCCCTCCACAAGGCGGTTCACCGTCTTTACGAACTCATCCCCGATCGCCAGTACGGTGGCTACCCACAGCAACTGTGACGTCCACCTGCTGGGAGGACGACTGCGCCCCACCACTCAGGCCACCGTCGGTAACGTTGACGCCATTTCCCGACTCCGCGTCGACGTTGCCTTCATGGGCACCAACGGCATTTCCCCGACGCACGGCTTATCCACTCCTGACGCCGATGAAGTCGCAACTAAGGCAGCAATGGTCGCGAGCGCCCATCACGTCGTGGTTCTCGCCGATTCTCGGAAGATGGGTGCGGAATCGACGATGAGGTTCGCAGAGCTGGGCGACGTTGACGTCATCATCACCGACTCTGGGGTGACTCCTCACCAAGTCGAGATGCTGCACAAGGCTGGCGTCGACATCGTCATCGCCTGACATCGGCCGCTGGTAACCAGCGACACAACCCCTTTTCTGCTGGAGAGCATCACACCGGACGCCACGAACACCGCTTCGATAAGCTCCACCGCGCGGTGTGGAAATCTGGGTGATGATCGCGTCAGCACCCATCGCCCATGGCAGTACCCCACGTCGTAACCCGGATTGCCACATCGATGTTTGGACCACCTATGCCAGCCCTCGCTCCGAGAAACCTACACAACAAATGTCCGTATTAGTGTGTTTACGAACTAGAGTGTCACACATCCCAACATTGATGGTTCTCTCGGGCCCGAGGAACCGTTGGCCAAAGCCGAAGGAGTCCACGTGATCGTCACCGTCACGCTCAACCCGAGCATTGACCGCACAGCGCCCATAGCTGGGCCGCTGCGGCGCGGTCAGGTGAACCGACTCGGCAGTTCCACCGAGGTCGCCGCCGGTAAGGGGGTCAACATCTCACGAGTCCTTCGTGGGGCTGGAATCGAAACCTGCGCCGTGGTGCCAGCCGGAGCCAAGGGCCGCCTGACCCTCGGCCTCAACCACGACGACATCCCGCACCAAGTTGTACCCGTTGCGGCAGCGGTGAGAACCAACCTCACCATCACCGAACCTGACGGCACTACAACCAAGATCAATGAGCCCGGAGCCGACCTCAGTCCTGAGGAGCTGACCGCAGTTGAGGAGGCCATCGTCGAGAAGTCCTCCGGCGCGCAATGGGTCGTACTGTCAGGATCCTTACCCCCGGGCGTACCCACACATTGGTATGCCACAATGACCGACCGCCTCCATGAGATCGGCGTCAAAGTCGCCGTCGACACCTCCGATCAACCCCTCCAAGAGCTGGCGGTCCGCCTCCCCGACTGTGCCCCTGACCTTGTCAAGCCGAACTCCGTCGAGCTCGGCCAACTATGCGGGATTGACGGCGACTCTCTCGAGTCTGCTGCCACAAGGGGACAGTTCGACGACGTTGTCGTGGCCGCCCGAGGTCTGCACGGCATCGCCGAGGTAATCGTCACCTTGGGCGGGACCGGCGCTCTGCTCATCACCGAACACGACGCCTGGCACGCCCGGCCAGAGCCGGTCGAGGTGAAGTCGACTGTTGGCGCCGGAGACTCCTCCCTGGCCGGATTCCTGCTGGCGCGCACCCGCGGCGACCAGCCCGAAAACTGCCTGCGCGCCGCCGTGGCGTGGGGCACAGCAGCCGCCGCTCTACCGGGGTCAACCATGCCGACCCCGTCACAGGCCGACGCCATTCACGTCAGCCTCACCCACCTGTAAGGAGAACCGATGAGCACTCCTCTCATTACCCCGGAATTAGTATCTCTTGACGCCAACCTCGGCTCGACCAAAACCGAGGTCATCACCTCAGTCGCCGGACTCATTGCTGCCGCTGGACGCGCCGATGCTGACGGCCTCGCCCACGACGCTCTGGACCGCGAGTCCAAAAGCCCGACCGGTATGCCCGGCGGATTCGCCATCCCCCACTGCCGCTCAGCCGCGGTATCTCAGGTATCCCTGGGGTTCGCCCGGCTATCGCCCGCTGTCGACTTCAATGGACCTGACGGCCCGGCCGACCTCATCTTTATGATCGCGGCCTCCGAAGACGGCGGCGCGGACCATATGAAACTTCTGACCAAGCTGGCTCGCGCCCTCGTCAATCCTGAGTTCGTCGAGCAGTTGCGTCAGGCCCCCGACGCGCAAACCGTCGTCGACCTCATCGGTGGGGTCGTCGAGCCGAAGGAAGAAGCCTCGACCTCATCTGCAACGGCCCTCCCCGCTCCTGGGCACGCCGCGGTGACCAATGCCGCCTCCGATACGCCCCGCATCGTCGCCATTACGGCCTGTCCCACCGGCATCGCCCACACTTACATGGCAGCCGACTATTTGAGGGCTGCTGGGAAGAAGCTGGGTGTTGACGTCAAGGTCGAGCCCCAAGGGTCCACCGCCACCGAGCCTCTCAGCACCGACGACATCGAGGGTGCTGACGCTGTCATTTTCGCCACCGACGTTGGTGTCAAGGGCCGGGAGCGCTTCGCCGGAAAGCCAGTCATTGAGTCCGGGGTGAAGCGGGCCGTCGACGAGCCTGAGAAGATGATTTCGGAGGCCGTCGCCGCCTCCAAAGACCCACACGCCCATCGGGTCCCCGCTGGCCATGGTGAACAGCAGGAGCCCGAGCAGGCTGGATCTCACATTGGCTGGGGCAAGCGCATCCAGCAGGCCCTCATGACGGGCGTGTCCTACATGATTCCGTTCGTCGCCGCAGGTGGTCTGCTCATCGCCCTGGGATTCCTCTTCGGCGGGTATGAGATTGCCAAGGACGGCATGGATATTGCCTTGCACAACACCTTCAGCAACCTGCCGACGCCAACCGCCCATGCTCTAGGCGGATCAGCCACCATGACCTACATCGGCGCGGTCCTTTTCGCGGTCGGACAAGCGGCTTTCGGCTTCTTGCTACCTGCCCTCGCTGGGTATATCGGCTTCGGCCTGGCAGACCGCCCCGGCATCGCCCCCGGTTTCGTAGCGGGTGCCGTCGCTGGGGTGACCGGAGCGGGATTCATCGGTGCCATCATCGGTGGTCTGCTCGGCGGTTTCGTCGCCTACTGGTTCACCCGTCTCAACCCGCCGCGCTGGCTGCGTGGCCTCATGCCGGTCGTCATCATCCCGCTCGTCGGGTCCCTGGTCGCCGGTGGGTTGATGTACGTCGTACTGGGACGTCCGCTGGCAGCCTTGACGAACGCTCTCAACAACTGGCTAGGCGGCATGAGCGGCGCCTCGGCCGTCATCCTCGGAATCGTCCTGGGACTCATGATGTGCTCTGACCTGGGCGGCCCCATCAACAAGGCGGCTTACCTCTTCGCGACAACGAACCTCGCGGTCACCAACGTCGGATCCCTCAAAGTGATGGCCGCCGTCATGGCTGCCGGGATGGTTCCCCCGCTGGCCATGGCGCTATCGACGACCCTGCGTCCGAAGCTCTACCAGCCTGCCGAGCGTGAAAACGGCACTGCTGCCTGGCTGCTGGGAGCCTCCTTCATCTCCGAGGGCGCTATCCCGTTCGCAGCTGCGGATCCGCTACGAGTGATTCCCTCAATGATGGTCGGAGGCGCAATCACCGGTGCCCTGTCAATGGCTCTGGGGGCCGCTTCTAAAGCTCCCCATGGCGGAATCTTCGTCTTCTTTGCCATTGATCGGGTCTGGGCCTTCATCCTGGCCATTGTCGTCGGCACCCTCGTGGCAGCCTTGCTCGTAACCGCTCTCAAAGCCTCAGCTCGGCGCAAGGCCGCGGCTGCCGCGTAAAATTTCCACACCACAACCCCGAAAGGAACACCATCATGGCCAGCAAAACCGTTAAGGTCGGATCCTCTGTCGGACTCCACGCCCGCCCCGCCGCCGTCATCTCGCAGGAGGCTGCCAAGCTCAGTTCAACCGTCACCCTAGCTGCCGAGGGAGGCGAGCCAATTGACGCCAAGTCCGTGCTGCTCATCATGACCCTCGGTGCCAGCGCAGGCGACCCAGTGACAGTCGCCGGCGATAACGAGGACGACGTCAACACCATTGCCGACCTGGTTGCCTCTAACCTCGACGCCTGAGCCAGCCTCCACGATGGGGCCGCTGTCATCGTGACTCGGCCCCACAGGCACCAATGTCGAACCTCAAAAAGTGGCCACCGATCCGGAGTCGACGCGGTAGTTCGATCCGTTAACGAAGGAAGCCTTGTCCGAACATAGGAAAGCGATGACGGCAGCCACCTCCTCAGGCTCGCCGCGCCGTTTGAGCTCCATATAGGGGCGCTCCTGGTCAAGGAAGGACTCGATGGCCTCGTCAAAGCTAACGCCAAGCTCCTTGGACCGCTTATTCATCATGGCGTCAGTCATCGGGGTATGGATGAAGGCTGGAGAAACGGCGTTGACGAGGAGTCCTTCACGGGCATAGGTCCGCGACAAACCCTTAGCCAGAGCCAATACTCCGGCCTTGGCAGCGCAGTAGGGGATCTCGTCGTCGTAGGGCTGGACGCCGTCCTCAGAGGCCAGCAGCACGACACGCCCCCAGCCACCCGTGCGCAAGTCATCGAGGAACTCGCGCAGCACCCGCACCGGACCCATGAGGTCAATGTCAAGGGTGGAACGCCAGCCCTCCTCATCGATCTCGTGGAACTTACCCTGGGCCCCGGTCACGCCGGCCGACTGGACGAGGATGTCAATCGGACCGAGGGCGTCCTTCACTTGCTGGTGCAGCTTCGCCAGAGAGTCAGCGTCAGTGACGTCGGCCGGGAGGGCGACGAGACGGTCATCAGCGACGTCGAGAGCCTGCGCAGCCTGGGTGAGTTCGTCAGAGTCGAGGTCGGTGATGGCAACTTTGGCTCCCTCGGCGAGGAGGAGTTTCGCGGTGTGCCAGCCAATACCCGAATCAGCGCCAGTGATGAGCGCAGTGCGTCCGTTGAGTCCAAGATCCATGATTCCTCCTAGTGGTTAGCTGATAGCGGTCGAGAGGTCCTCAGGCGGATCGGCAAGCACTGTGACGGCCTTGTCGGTGCGTCCGGGAAGGTTCCACAGCAGCACACCGACAGGCTTGCCGTCGGACAGGTAATAGACGACCTGCCCATCCCCAGCTTCCACTGATGTGGTCGCGAGGCTGGAGTCGAGGGTGCCGACTGCCTCCCAGCGCACCCCAAAGACTTGTGAGTACATCATCGGGGTATGGGTGTAGGAGTCTTTTGATCCCGCCATGATGCGGCCGGCCGCCTTGCCCATCGCGATGGCATTGTCCACATGCTCGACGCGGGTGCGGCCCAACACCGGGTCCGGGTAATTGGCGATGTCTCCGGCGGCCCAGATGGCCGGATCGTTGGTGCGCAACTGCTCATCAACGATGACCCCATCATTAACGGTAAGACCCGCTTCCTCGGCCAGTTTGGTGACCGGGGATGCCCCCAAACCCGCAATAACATCGTCAGCCTGGAGGATAGTGCCGTCATCGAGGGTGACCTCGGCCGCTTCATGTTTGCGCACCGAACAGACGCGCTTCCCAGTGACGAGGTGCACCCCAGCATCGGCGAAAAGCTTCTGGTACTCAGACGCAATCTGGGCCGGGAATTGCGAACCACCCAGCGTCGGATCGGGGGTGACGAGGGTGACCTCGCAGCCCTGCTGGACGAGGCCCGCAGCAAGCTCGGCACCGATATATCCGCCGCCGACGACCACGAACTGGTGACCGGGCTGGGCCAGCGCACGCAGCTGCTGGTAGTCCCGAGCAGACCGAAAGTAGAGGACGGCATCGCCGTCGTCGTCAATGCGCGACGGGGTAAGGCCGGTAACGAGCAGCAACTTCTGGTAGCCGAATACCTGGCCGGAAGCGGTCAGGACGGTCTTGCCGTCACGGTCAATGCTGAGCACCTCAGTGCCGAGCCGCAATTCCGCGCCGGTGTCTGCGACGGTAGCGAGGTCGGCCTGGTCCCAGGTGAACTCAGGGTCAGTCCACAGCTTCTTGCTCAGCGCTGGCCGAGGATACGGGGCGTCGACGTCAGCGCTGAGGATGGCGATCGACCCTTTCTTGTCGATGTCGCGGATACCGCGGGCGGCAGAATCAGCGGCCATCCCGCCACCGACAATGAGGTACTGGTACGTCGTCATATCTGCTCCCAGGATGGGGTTCATCGTCGAAACGATGCGTACACCGACCACGGTAACCTGCCGACCCTGCCTCTTCGAGGGTTCCAGCGAGCTTTTCGCACTAGGCCAAGCTTCGTATGGCATATCGGCACGCAACGGCATGTCTTGCCACGAGGGGTGGCAGCCGTCGCCACCAGAAACCGGATTACCACACCACGCGTAAACCCCCTGACAAGGCACGAGGCCCGCCCCAAACGGGACGGACCTCGCAATGGGTTGGGAGTGAGGTCAGGCGTCACCCTCCTCGGCAACGGAGTCGACATCCTTCATCTTCGCCTGGGTCCATGGGGCGATCACGAAGAGCACCACCGCTACAAGGATCGTCACGATACCTAGGCTGTAGTAGAACACCACGTCACCAAGGTTCTTGGTGCGCTCGATCGTCACCGAGGCGAGGCCCTGGCCACAGGCTGAGGCGAGCAGCCACAGGGTCATGTTCTGGGATGCGAACTTTTTCGGGGCTAGCTTGGTCGCGGTCGACAAACCGATCGGGTTCATGAACAGCTCAGCAACAGTCTGAATGACGAACACCACCGCCAGGAACCACCACGGTGCGAGTCTGTTCCCACCTGGCCAACTCCGGAAACCGAATCCCATGATGAGGGCGGTTATACCGATGATGAACACCGAAATGGCGAACTTCTGCGGGGTATTGGGGAACTTCCCTTCCCTGCGCCGGAACCACATGCCTAGCAGGCCGGCCAGGATCAAGACTGCGGCCGGGTTGATGGTTTGGTACTGCTCAGGCTCCACCGACCACGACCCGACGATGTGTCCGTCGGTGTTGTCCTTAGCAAAAGTGGCCATCTTGCCGGCCGCCTGCTCGAAGATCATGGTGAACAGCACTTGGCCAACCCACAACGGCACAAATGCCCATAGATGGCCACGCTCACGATCAGAGACCTTCGGGGAGCGGAACATCGTCAAGAAGTAGCTCAGTGCCGTCACCGAGGCAAAGGCGAACAGAGCGTAGGCGATGGCCGAGGTCCACTCGCCCAGCAAGGCTTTGAAACCGATGGCAAGGACGGCACCGACGACGGCAATACCCAACGCGCGGAGCACCATCCGGCGACCCTCGCCGGGGGCCAGCGGATTGGGGATGTCGAAGGCGAACTCACGCAGTTTGGAACGACCGTGGAAGAAGGCGATCAGCCCCAGAGCCATACCGATAGCAGCGGCAATGAAACCTACGTGGTAGCCGTAATGGTCCTTGAGGAGGCCGGTGACGATCGGCGCGAAGAGAGATCCAATACTGATCGACATGTAGAAGTACAGGAAACCCTGATCGCGGCGGGGGTCACCGTCATCGTAAAGACCTCCTACCACCGTGGAGAGGTTCGGCTTGATAAAGCCCGTGCCAATGGCGATGCAGATGAGGCCGATCCATGACGTCACCACCTGTGGAATCGCCAGGATGACGTGACCCGTCATGATGATGAGACCGCCGCACAGGGTGGACATCCACGGCCCGAGGATGCGGTCAGCGAAAATACCGCCAGGAATCGTCATCAACAACACTGCGGCGCCGTAGGAAGCCATAACAACCTGGCCGGCGTTGATCGGCAATCCCAGCCCGCCATGGGCCAAAGTGTCGGTGATGAAGTAGACGAGGATGGCGCGCATGCCATACCACGAGAACCGCTCCCACATTTCTACCTGGAGCATCCACGGCAAACCGCCGGGGTGGCCCAAGAATGACTTGTCGTCACGCGAGGGTCCTGTCACCAGATGCTTAGGCCGAAAACCTCGTGCTTTGGTGGCGGCGGCGACGCCTTCCGCGTCGACATCAAGCGGTTCGAGGGACATTTTCCCTTCCTTTCCGATGTTATGAGGCACCACGAGGTCCTCCAAGACGATGGTTCGGAACTCCCCAGGGGGATGACCGACCTGTGCCTAGACAGTGGTGCCTGTGTTCATCGCATCGCGACAGCGTCGTCACAAGTGTGAATAATGACGAAGATAGGCTAGTACGAAAGTACTACTCGCGCGCGACCAAAAGTTATTTATTCTCAGGCGTACTTCTCCTCGCGGTAGCCTGAGTCACCCTCGACGTCCGCATCCCCGGTGGTCACTAACCGGCAGAGTGCCAAGGTGAAGATCCACCAGAACAGAGCTACTGGGAAGTTCTTGATGAGGTAGGTGTCCATGAGGAAAGCCGGCATTGTTGCGAGCACGCCCAAGGATAAAAGCGGATAGCCTCCGCGAATTCCCTTGACACACACCGCGATGACAGTTCCCAGGCAGACCAAAATCAGGGCCAGCCCGATCACACCAAGCTCACCGACAACCTGGACGATGAGGCTGTGGGCGTGTGGGAGGCTGTAACCATAAAGAGTTCGGCGCATCCCGTGGGATGATTCGGGCATAAAGGTGGACTCGACAGCAAACCACGGCCAGATTGTTCCGTACCCGGTTCCCACCAAGAAATGACTCGGCGAATCCACAACAACACGTCCCGCCAATGCCCAAGTTCGCGCACGCGCCGGATCGACAAGAGACCCAGAACGGACCGTCGTCACTAGCCATATGGCTACCCCTGATGCCACGATTCCCAACACTGCGATGACGATCCGCTGTTTTCGGCTGCGCGTCCGGTAAGAACGTCCGAAAAATACCAGCCCGATGACGAATAGTGCCAGGCTGATGGTTCCGGCGCGAGACCCGGATGCTGCCAAACAGGCAAGATGGCTGACAGCAGCCACGCTGGAGAGAATCCGGTGGCGGTGTCGTATCACGGCGTCCACAGCAACGGCCAGGGCCAGGATGAGAAGGACGTGACAGATGGCGGCCCCACCGAGTCTGGTGGCAACCCGCCATCCGGTGGTATTGCCTTCGACGTACTCACGAACAAGGTCAATTGGGTTAGCGATGGCCATCAGCATCGACAACCGCCACAGCGCGCCTTCAAGGTTCCCCACCGCGATCATCCGGCACGCGAAAATAGCCACGAGAAGGGTAACCATCGCCTCCGCCAGAGGCATCACTAGGGCATATAGCGGAAGATCCCGGGTAACCCCCATGGAATCGTCGTAGATGAGATGTTCGTGAAACGGGATTGAGACCGCAGCCCATACCAATAGCGCCACGAAACTGCACGTCACGATAGTGAGGGAACGAGACCACTCGCGCGGCGACGGCACCCCTCGGACATCCCGCACGATGCACAACGCTTCGAGTACCAGGGCCGCTCCAGCAAACAGCGGGAGCATCAACTGGCATGCGCCATTATCAAAGACAGGCTGGGCCACCGTTACGAAGGTGCAGGTGACGAAAAGACACGCGACGATGACCTCAGCTGCCCCGCTGAACCATTGGATGGGGGCAACCGAGCGCAATAATGTTACGGCCGAGGAGCCGTCTGGGGAATCATGGAGACGAAAGATGGGAGTCATCCTACCTGTGGGGCAGCTGGCCGCTCCGGGGCGCAGGGAAAATCGAGCAGAGATGTGAGAATCGGGCCGGACCTTAGCGGCCCGGCCCGACTACTGTTACGTCAGGAGATCTTGACGAACTCGCCGGTCGCGGCGGAGGTGATCATCGCCTCGCACACCTGGACGACCGTGGCGCCCTGGGTCATCGTCACGATGTCGGATTCCTTGCCCAGCACCGCGTCACGGAAGTTTTCATGCTCGGTGCGTAGTGGTTCGGGCTTCGGGATCGCGAATCTGGTCACGTCACCCTCGGCAACACCACGGAAGTTAGCGATATCGTCCCATACCGTCGCAACCTTGGCGTTGGAGTAGAAGGTGAGGTCGGCGGTCAGAGTGTCCGCGACGAACATACCCTTCTCGCCGGTCACGAAGGTGCGACGCTCCTTAGTCGGGGTCAGCCAGTTGACGAGGTGGTTGCTCATGAGCCCGCCCGAGAGCTGGCAAGTCGCCGAGACCATATCCTCGTAATCGCGGCCAGCCTTGAACATGGTGCGAGCGGCGACCAACTCGAACTCACGCTGGGTAACCCACGCGGTGAGGTCAATGTCGTGGCTAGCGAGGTCCTTGACAACGCCGACGTCAGCGATACGGGCCGGGAATGGCCCCTGACGGCGGGTAGCCACCTGGTAGAGGTCACCGAGGTCGCCGTTCTCCAGACGCTTACGCAACGACTGCAAAGCCGGGTTGTATCGCTCGATATGGCCGACCGCGCCCACCAGACCCTTGCTCTCAAAGGCCTCAGCCAGACGAGTCGCAGCCGCAGTGTCGTAGGCCAGCGGCTTCTCGATGAGGGCGTGGACCCCCGCCTCAGCCAGCTTGAGACCGATCTCCTCGTGGAACTTCGTCGGGGCAGCGACGACACAGTAGTCGATACCAGTCTCGATGACCGCATCGACGTCGGGGAGAACGGGTAGGTCACCGGCGACTCCAAACGGGTCCTTGCCGGAGGCATCCGCGATCGCGACCAGATCGACGCCGTCGATGGCGCGCAGGTTGCGGACGTGGTTCTTGCCCATCGAACCGATGCCGACCATGCCGGCGCGCAGATTCGCCATCAGGCACCTGCTTTCGCGCAGGTATTGACAGCGGCAACGATGCGCTCACGGTCAGCCTGGGACAGCGAGGGATGGACCGGCAGTGAGACACACTCGGCGGCAACCTTCTCGGTGTTCGGCAGCTCCAGGCCCGGGGCGTAGGGGGCCAGCGACGGCAGCCGGTGGTTCGGAATCGGGTAGTAGACACCCGAGCCAACCTGGTGTTCCTCTTTGAGAGCGGTGACGAAACGGTCACGCTCCTCACCAGTAGCTCCCTCAAGACGAATCGTGTACTGGTGGTACACGTGCACATAACCCTCCGGCACGGCGGGGGTGATGGCCTCGGTGATGTTGGACGACAGGAACGCCGCGTTCTCCTGGCGGGTCTTGGTCCAGCCGGCCAGCTTGGTCAACTGCACCCGTCCGATGGAAGCGTGGATGTCAGTCATGCGGTTGTTGAGACCAACGTACTCGTTGGCGTAACGCTTCTCCATGCCCTGGTTGCGGAGCATGGCAGCCTTACGGGCGATTTCCGGGTCAGAGGTGGTGATCATGCCACCCTCGCCCGAGGTCATGTTCTTCGTCGGGTAGAAGGAGAAAGCTCCAAAGGTGCCAAAAGTACCGACATGCTTGCCGTCGATGCTGGCAGCGTGGGCTTGGGCACAATCCTCGAAGATCTTGAGACCGTGTTTTGTGGCGATCGCGACAATTTCGGCCATGTTAGCCGGGAGACCATAGAGGTGCACCGGCATGATCGCGGCGGTCTTGTCGGTAATAGAGGCCTCGATGGAAGCCGGGTCGAGGGTAAACGTGACCGGGTCGACGTCAGCGAACACCGGCTTGGCGCCGGACAGGGCTACCGAGTTGCCGGTAGCGGCGAAAGTGAAGGAAGGGACGATGACCTCGTCGCCCTCACCGATGCCAGAGGCCAGCAGGCCAATGTGGAGGGCCGAGGTTCCCGAGTTGACGGCGACGCAGTGAACCCCGTCGACGACCTGGGAGGAGAACTCGTCCTCGAAGGCGTGGACCTGGGGGCCCTGGGCGACCATGCCGGAGGCAATAACCTCGTCGACGGCCTTACGCTCGTCATCGCCGAGGATCGGCTTAGCGGGAGGAATGAACTGGGCGGTCACGTGAAAGCTCCTAACTATTCGGACGGAAGGTCCGGTTTGTGGGCGCCGTAGCACCCACGAGGGGGTATTGGGGGACGACGGCCTTAGGCCTGCTCGCCCTCGCTAACCAGGGTCAGCGTATCGGTGGCAGGATCCTCGATGAACCGGTCTCCGGTACGCGAGTCGATCCACTTGTTCTCACCGTCGGGATCTAGCGGGAATCCGGAACGGCCCACCCACTTAATGCGACGGGCCGGGACGCCGGCCACCAAGGCATATGCCGGGACATCCTTGGTGACGACCGAGCCGGCAGCCACCGTGGCCCACTCACCAATAGTGACAGGCGCAATGCACACCGAACGGGCGCCAACAGAGCAGCCACGCTTGCAGGTCACACCCACCTGCTCCCAGTCGTCAGCAGATTTGAGGGAGCCGTCGGGGTTGATAGCCCGCGGGAAGTGGTCGTTGGTAAGCACCACTGCCGGTCCGATGAATACCCCGTCTTCCAGCTTCGCGGGCTCGTAAACCAACGCGTAATTCTGGATCTTGCAGTTGTCGCCAACGTGGACGCCCTCGCCGATGTAGGCACCGCGGCCCACGACGACGTTCTGCCCGAGGACGGCCTCGCTGCGAACTTGGGAAAGATGCCAGATCGACGAACCGTCGCCGATGGTCACACCGTCGTCCAAGTCGGCGGTGTCGATGATCCGTGGTTCACCCATGTGGGACGCCTTTCATGCCGGTTACATCAAGGCCAGCTTACTCGTGCTAGCCCGACAGGCCCGTCGCCCCTGCACGGCGACGCCGAAAATTCGGCGTGGCGGCCCGCCTTCCAACCGATTTAACGCGCGGGTATCACCCGTCTGCTTAGCTGAGCTGTGTAGCATGCACTGACGTGAGCAGCCTTCCCTCTGAACCCACCGTCGCACAATCCGGATCCTCCGCTATTGAGCGCGAGGGCACCACCGATTCCTCTACCCAGCCACCGCGCCCGCGCGACCCGGGACAGCCGATCGATCTACTCGGGTTCCTTAAAGGACTGGGGCACCACTGGCTCGCTGGCCTCATAACCTTCATTGTTGCCGCCGGGCTTCTCGTCGGCTATTCCCTCCTCATGGCACCCAGGAACACCGTCGGAACGGTCGCCGCCCACGCCCATGTGATGGTCACGTTGCCCGAGCCACGCACCGAGGCCCAGGCCACCGTCGAATCGGCTACCGTCGACCAGATCATGAGCAACTACGTCGCTCTCACCACCCCGGACCCCATCGTCAACGCCGCCGTAAAGTATCTCCATGACGGAACAACCGCAGACGACCTCAAGGCGGGCGCCTCGGTGTATTGGGGTGGGGGCGGCACTGTCATTGCGGTCTACGCCATGGGAACCAACCAAAACCAGGCCATCGAGCGCGCCAACGCCTACGCCCGCGCATTCGCCGAAAAGGCGAACGACCTGGTTCCCAGTTCTCTCGCTAGCCTCCCGCAGCCGAAGCTAACGATCGTCCAGCCGGCCTTCCCATCGGACCCCAACCCGAACGCTCCAGCAACCAACAAGAACAGCACCAAGCTCTCCTCCCCGATGGTGGGGGTGGCTGCCGGCCTGATCCTCGGACTGGTCGTCATGGGCGTTCTGGAATACCGCTCCTCACGCCGCTCCAGGGCCTCCCGCTGACCGTTCGGTTTGCGTCACCGCTTCCGGACTTAGTGTCGGACGTCCGGCACTGGCACTGTTTGCTGCGACAGTCTCTGCAGTGATGGAGCTAGCCGCAACAAGGTAGAGCCAGGTCACGTGATACCGCAGGGTTGATGACGGAACGACGCCGAGCACAGGGAAAAGCATTACGACGGTGAGACCGAAGGCCGCCTGCCAGTCGGCCACGGGTCGACGCGGCAAGAAACCACGGACCAGAATCCACAACCAACAGACAACGAAAAGGATCATCGCGATCGCTCCGTAGCGGAGGACGATCTCCAATAGCAGATTGTGCGGATCCATGAGAACGTGTCCGTACAGAGCCGACGCCCGGGCTTGATACTCCGACAGTGAGCCGTATCCAAGGAGCAGGGCGGCCGGGTTAGACAACGTCATCGACAATGCGTTGGCCATGATAGTGCCACGTTCCGCTGTGGAGTGATCCTGGACGTAGGGACTCATCCACAGCCCGGTACCCAGCACGATGACAAGCGCTCCACCCCAGACGAAGGCACGCACCCCCATAGCGGCTGTATGGAGACGGCGAACGTTGAGGACAAACAACAGCATGACGGCACAGATGCAGCCAAAGAGGGCGCCTCGCGACCCGCCAATGAGGATCATCACCAGACACGTCGCCAGGACGAACAACCGTCCGAGACGAATCGCACCTCTTCGCGGGTTGAACCACAGCCGGGCCAGCACAGCAGTGAAAAGCATCGCCATGACGACACCGTAATCGTTGTAGTTGGGGTAGGTTGCAGTAACAACCCATCGATTCTTTGACACCGCACCCAGCGTGTTGGCCCGCGGGTAGAGCAGTGGCAGCAGCTTGACACCGGTCACGATCTCTCCCATGCCAATAAGCCAAACGAGGATTGCACCCCAGTACAGGCCGCTAAGGACCTGACGAGCCGTCCTACCTGGCTCAGCTGACCGGAACACCACGAGGGTCACACCTATAACCGCGAGCATGATGAAGGCGCTGTTCCCGGTGTCGGTTAGGAGTCCGGGGTGGAAAAATACCACGGCCATCCCGGAAGCCACCATGCAGCACACCTCGACCGCAACGAGAAGGGTCACCCTGAGGCTGGAAGCAAACCGTGTCTGCACCGCCAGGATGACCCACGGCACGATCAGGAAGAGGAGGAATCCCATGGGCAGCCGCATTACCAGCACGGCAGCGACCGCGCCCAGCCACACCCCTGACGTGGCCCGACTCGCCATCTCCTGACGGTCTAACGGCCGTGCTGCCGTTCGTTCGGCGACACTCATCGTTGATCCACCGCAGCCAGGGCCGTGACCAGCTCCTCCACCCGGGCTGCCCAGGTGTGCTGGTCCCGTGCGGCCATGACCCGGTCGCAAGCTTCATCAACCCGCTCCGGATGTTGGGTGAGCTGTTCCAGGAGGGCCGCGAACTCGTTCACGGAAGCCTGCACCGTCCACCCCAGTTCGTCGCGCGTCACGACATCCCCGACGAAGGTGCCCTCGGTGGCAATGATCGGCTTCCCGTTGCCGATGTACTCGAAAAGTTTGAGCGGAGCCGCAAAGTCTCGGTACTCATGCGGAGCCATCGCCAAGACGGCTACATTGGCCGCCGCGAAGTAGGGCTCCAACTCCTTCTTGCCGTTAGCATGGACAACCTTAATGTTGTTCCCCATAAGGGGCTCGTAGTCCTTGCGCGCCTGTTCCCATTCCTTAGGCCGGGTGCAAATCGTCAGGGATGCCTCGGGGACACTGGCGACTGCCTCGCAGAAGGCACGCAGGTCGTAAAGGGACCCCAGTCCACCGACGTAGAACATCGACAGTGGCGATGGCGGGGTGGCCGTCGGGGTCTCGTCAATGTCGTGGCCGGGGGGCAGGGCAACCTTTTTCACTCGATCACCGACGTCAACCCACTCCCCCATACGCAGTGAAGGTAGGAAAAGGACGTCGAGGCACTGCCGATAGGCGAGCAAGTCGTAGCGGTACATCGCCTGCGCCACGAGCTGTTTGGCCTTCGGGACTCCCTCACCGTAGAGCGGGAACTTCCAGTAGACGTCCCGATAGAACAGACCCACCGGAATGCCGTGCCGACGCAGGCGAGTTAAGAAGGCGAAGTCCTCCAAAGGGTGGGTAGGCAGGTGATGGGACTCGGTAAGAGTCGTGGGCATCGTCGAGGACTCCGAATAGCAAAACTCGAATCGGGTGCCAGCACGGATAGCGTTCATGACCACCTGAATTTGGCGGCGCCGCTGACGGGCGTCACCAGCAACCACCCACACTTCGCCCCACTGCGTCAAGGCTTTGAGCATCGCCACAGCGCGCTTCTGCCCACCGAAAGTCGTGTTCGGGTCCAGTGGGTAGGGGACGTGGTAGATGCAGCGTCGGACCTCGCGATCAGCGCCGGTCTGTGGCATGGGTTGTCCTCCGATCCGCCGAACAATTCACCACAACGGTACCCGAGGTCTAGGACTGCATCAGACCTGTAACAGCACAAGACACCATGTCGGGACGGCAACGCACACGCAATACCCGACCACTGTGGCAATCACGTTCGGGAACCGTCGCATAGCGATCTTGGATGGCACGGGCTCCCTCCACCAACCGTATTGCCACACGTAGTCGACCAGGCGACCACCCCACGCCCCGCGAGGATGACGACCCTGGCACGTTAGGATCACCACATGGCACATCGAGAGTCGACGTTGATCCTCCTGACGAACACCTACCCGCTGTCACGCGGGGAGGAGTTCCTTGAGAACGAGATCGACCATGTGGGGCGCGCCTTCGATCAGGTGGTGATCATCCCAATCCAGGCTGGTCCCGCCGATGTGCAGACACGAGCCATCCCGAGCAACGCTCAGGTCATGCACATTGCCCGGTCTTCACCCCGGGGCCTCGATCGCGCCCTCGCCGCCGTGAAAGGGCTAGTTCGGCTGCCACCCAGCGGAGTGGACTGGGCAGCGACACGACGACAGCCCCGCCTACTCGTCTCTGACGCTCACTTCGAGGCTTGCGCCCAAACAGCCCTCGACAGCATCCTTGCCAAACTCCCGAACCTCAGGCTGACCTCGGAATCCCATGTCACAATCTATTCCTTCTGGCTCCATATCACAGCCCGCACCGCAACCCTGCTAGCTGAGCAGTTGCGCGCCCAAGGAGTCACGGTGGATCGCGTAATCTCCCGTGCCCATCGCTACGACTTGTACCCCAGCGTTGCCCCTCGTCACCACATCCCAGAACGTCGCCTGCTATTGCAGTCTCTTGACGGGATCTGCCCGGTCTCCGAGCAGGGGACTCGGGAACTGCAAACAACGTGGCCCCAGTACGCCGGGAAGATACACACTCGTTACCTGGGCACTTCCGACCCCGGACCGACGGCCCACTGCCGACGTGACCCATTCACCATTGTCAGCTGTGCCCATCTTGTCCCAGTCAAGAGAATGATCCGGATGCCCGCGATCCTGGCCAGGGTGCGAGCTAGCGGCATCGACGCACGCTGGACTCATCTGGGTGACGGCCCACAGATGGACACTCTGCGCGAGGAGGTCACCGTTCACCGCGTCACGGATGCTGTCACCCTGCTCGGACACGTCGACAACACCCAGGTCATGGCGACCCAGCGCGATCTCAAACCGTCAGTATTCGTCAACCTCTCCTCCTCGGAAGGACTTCCTGTATCAATGATGGAGGTTGCCTCCCTCGGTATCCCCATTATCGCGACTGGCGTCGGCGGAGTAGGAGAAATCGTCTCGTCTGACAACGGGCATCTATTGCCTGCCGAGTTCACCGACGCCCAGGCATCTGACGCGTTAGTGCAGCTGGCACGTCTGTCTGAGGACGAGTACCAGCAGGTGTGTCAGGCCTCCCGCCAGGTATGGGAAGAAAAGTTCCGCGCCTCTGTCGTCTACCCCGAATTCTGTCGCGAGGTGCTGGGCGGACGCTGATCAGTCCACGCCACGCTCGACAGGGTGACCACCCACCACCACATACTCACGCCGAAGTTTTTGACCAAGTAAGTATCGACGAGGAAAGCTGGCAACGTGGCGACGACCGCCCAGCGCAGCACGACCTCCGCAGGAGAGCCAGTACCGTCAAACAGACGGCGAACCAACTCCACCACGGGGCCTAGTAGAACGGGCAGGAGCAGAACAAAGCCCAGCAAACCGAGCTCCACAAGGACCGCTAACACGGTGGAGTGTGCGCTGCTGAGGGTGGGTCCCCACTGCGTCGTCATTAACTCGCGCCACGGCTCCTGCCGGGCATGACAGTCGTACAAATACCATGGCCACAAACGCCCCGATCCGAGCCCGAAGAAAACATGGTTAAGGTCGCTCGACCACACCTGTATTCCGGTGCGCAGCGTGCGGGACCTCATCGGATCAGACGGGTTCAGCATGCGTCGAAGCCCAGGAACCACAATCACCATACCGATGACGACTACAGCCAGTGCTACGAGCGCTCCCCAGACCATTCGTCTATGACCCGCCCGTCTCACCACCCGGGAGCGGCGCCATACCACCAAGCCAATCGCGCATCCGAGCACGAACAGGGTCGCACAGGCCAGCCCGGCTCGCGAACCCGTCAGTATGACAGCGACAAGCGCGCCAGTAGCCAGTATCCCGCTGGCGACGCGCCGGCAACCGGCCACCGCAGCCGCCACCAACACACCACAAGCCAGCAA